>FWPV01001656.1_pt1 | contig 60268 bp, 40 predicted proteins | sample 2228371 | NCBI WGS metagenome assembly FWPV01 (sample SAMEA103939776, study PRJEB20133) | metagenome
ATGGAAGAACAATGAATGGGAGGACTACTGGTTAAGTTATCGTTCTAGTTATTTGGAATTGCCTAAAATTTGAATTGCACTCCTTTGTAACAATTCCGTTTACATATCTTTCTCCTAATTCGTGGATGATTCTCAGATATGCTGTCTTGCCGATGATATTGTGAGGATTTATCTCTGAATCCAAAGAGGCTAATCTCAAACGATAAAGAAAAGGGCTTGATATTTCTTCTACACCGCTAAATTCCAAAACTCGAATTTCCTCAGGATATTCACTTGGCACAAAAGTGAAATCCGCTTCTGATGTACGACTTATCAATACCATAGCTAGTCTCCTTACCTAATGTAATGATCATGATCTTTATTTGAATCTTAAAGCAACGGCACTTTTACATCCGTAATGCGCAGATCAGATTGAAAGCTTTTTGATGATTTTTCGGCAGGTTCTGTGATTATATCATTCCCCCTTGCTTTTCTGTGTTTGACTAACAATTCCTCTCTTTTAAAAACGGATTACACTTTCCTTATTACCTAATTGGTTACTAACATTTTTCTTGTTGCGGTAAAAGTATCCGCTTGGATAGTATAGAAATAGACTCCACTACTGACCTTTTGTCCGTTTTCGTCTCTGCCATCCCAATAGACAGATTTTTCTTTACCAACATAAGCGCCAGCTTGTTTATATCCGACGTCTAAGACTCTAACTAATTCGCCATTTGCACTGTGAATTTTTATTATTACATTTGCTGGACGTTCAAGTTGATAAGGTATCCATGTTTCAGGGTTAAATGGATTTGGGTAATTTTGACCAAGTTCAAATTTTCCTGCAAAAGGTGCGGACTTCGCTTGATCAACAAGGTCAAGAATGTCTACAACGCCATCACGATTTAGGTCTGCGGGATCATAATCAATAGCATTGATCTCAGCTTCTCGTATGGTTATTGATATAGTATTTCCGTTCCAATCAAGCATTGATATATTGCTAAATTTTGCCGTTATTTTTCCAATCGTTTTGCACTTGAAAGTTATTGTAGCTAAGTAACCTGATCCACTAACGCCCTTATTTCTTGTCCCATCGCAGGCAAAGGTTACAAAACCTGATAGGTTATCGAACTCAGAGTTTCTCCAAAGATCAGCGCCTTTTGCCGAGGTTGCGATCGGTTTCCAAGATATAAAGGACTCCTTCTTAATACTTATTACCTCTAATTGAGATGGATCAAAATTTATCTTGAAACTGAATTTGTATAAAGCAGACACATTCTTTATAGCCACTTTCATATCAAATATATCGCCTTTGTATACAGATTTCACAACAGGGGCAAAAGCCAGCATTGGGGATGTCTTTGCTGTCATAAAGACCCAGACATAATCGTCATAATATAGACCGTCAGACCTTGCATCATAGTTGCCATCAAAGCCGATACCTTCTGTATCCATTGCGGTTCCTGCTAACCTGACAAGATGACGTGTATTATATTCTAGATCAATGTTAGGTGTGAAGATCATCGTGTTGTCATCCCATTCAAAAGTGCCTTTGATGATCTTTCCTGTGCCGGAGATCATTGAAAAAGCGGATTCTGTTGATTTTTTGTCCATAGTTTTACTGAAAATTATCTTTATTTTAGTGGTTACCGAGACATCGTAATCGCTATATGTAGGTATAGTTTTCACAATACGGGGCGGTGCTGGTGTAACAGTCATAATATCTGTATATTCAGCCCATTTACTCGCGTTCTTTGATGTATCAATAAATCTGACCCGGAAGCTATATTTTCCAAGTTCAGCGTTTTCAGGAATATAAAGTTCCGCATTCCAACGTCCAATAGGAGCAATTCCCCCATACTCTGTCTTCAATGGAGTCCAATCTCCACTCGGACTGCGATATTGCATTTCGCAGAAAAGCTTGTCTTCACTATCTTGCAGATCAATGCCATCGCTACTTACGATAACAGTTCCAGTTCGTGCTACTGGGTCATACGAAAGAAAGAAGTCTGCTACCATAGGCGAATCAATGGTCGGGGAATTTATTATTTTCAGTAGAAATCTCGCTATCAATTCTTCTGGAAGGACAAAGGTCATACCTGTTGTATCAAGGTTAAAGCTCAAAATAAGCGGTGACGTTGTCGCATTAATCTCGGTAAACAGAATGAATACCTCTGTTCCTCTTTCGTCTTCAATGGAGATTTGGTAAATATCAAGCGTCTTTTGAAGTATCCAGACTTTTATATATTGTCTATAAAGCGTTGAGCGAATAGTTATGACATGCGCCAATCCGCCAGGTGTGTTATCAATTCCTCGATAGGTTACTATGGCTTTCAAGTCCTCCGGGGCAATTTTTTCCACAAATTCAATTTTTTGACCTGTTCCAATCGGTGACCCTGTAAAATACGATCCAAAGGGAATACCTCCAAAGATATTGATCATAGTAAACAGACCGGAGTTATCATCTGGAAGAATTATGTTCGTTGGCAATATCTTCGGAAAGACGTCTTTTGTCCATACTTTTTGATCTGGGATAACTGCGGTCGTATTTATACCATCAGATACCAAATACATATCCCCGTAGTTTGTGATGAAGTTCACGCGTGTTAAATCTGGTTCCCCTTTTATAATATCTATACGGGCATCAAACATCACATTTGGTAACATTGGTGCGATATTAGCAGGAATATAGTCCGGATGAACGACATCAGCAGATATGATCTTGGCTTTTATAGTCAAAGCTTGATTAAATCCTGACGACTTTTTAAGGTCGTTAAGACGTTTATTTGCCAAAGTAAGAAGGTCAAAAGATTCCTGATCAATATTTATTCCATAAGGCTTTTCCTCTTGGGCAAAAACTGAATAATTCAACATAAATGTAAACATAGAGATAATTATTAGGATCAAAATTCTGTTCTTCAAGCCAAACCCTCCTTATTTGTCAAGATTTTCTTTCCATTTTTTTATTGACCCGGGTTCAACGAGTCTCACTTTTATTGATATACCGAAAGTTTCTTCCACACGTTTTTGTATTTGTTCTTCAATGGCGCTCATCTTTTTTATTTCATCAAAAAAGATATGGCTAGAGACCTCTACCCATACTTCTAATTCGTCTAAGGCACCGTTCCTATCAACTCTTAGACGATAATGAGGTTCTGCACCTTCAATTTCAGTTAGTATTTGCTTGATTTGGGAAGGGTATATATTTATACCTTGGACAACTATCATATCGTCAGTCCTTTCAGAAACTCTTGACATTCTGGCAAAAGTTCGACCGCAGAGACATATTGAGTGGTCAAGGCTTGTATAATCGCCCGTCCTATATCTTATCATTGGAAATGCCTCTTTGGTTATCGTGGTCAGGACAAGTTCTCCTTTTTCGCCGTCAGGCAAAGGTTCGCCTGTCTTGGGGTCTATGACTTCGGGGATAAAGTGGTCTTCAAATATGTGTAGACCGTTCTTTTCATAGCATTCCACAGAGACGCCAGGTCCCATTATTTCGCTTAAACCATAATTATCAAGGGCTGTGATATGTAATCCATCTTCTATCTCTTTTCTAATGACTTCCGACCAAGGTTCAGAGCCAAACAATCCGATCTTCAGCGATAGCTCTGCGGGGCTTATCCCTTCGCTTTTCAGGACATTAGCTATATGCAAGGCAAAAGTTGGTGTGCAGACGAGAACAGTGCTTCTGTAATTTCTCATAACTACTATCTGCTTGTTTGCACTTAACCTTGAGCACGGGATAACTGTCGCGCCTATACGTTCTGCGCCGTAATGAAAGCCCAGTGCGCCTGTGAAAAGACCATAGTCAAAGGCTATTTGAACTATGTCATCTTTATCTATTCCAGATATGGACAAAACACGAGTCATAAGATCTGTCCAATGTTCAATGTCATTTTTGCTATAACCTACAACTATCGGTTCTCTTGTTGTTCCTGACGAAGAATGAAGTCGGACAACCTCTCTTAATGGAATTGCAAACATTCCATAAGGCTGGTTATTCAGAAGGTCTTCTCTGGTTGTGAAAGGTATCCTTGAAAGATCATCAAGAGAGGTTATATCCTCAGGGACGATATTGTGTTTATCCATAAGGTTACGATAAAAAGCCACGTTTCTATATGCACGATTAATAGTAACCTGTAATCGTTCAAGTTGAATTTGCCTTATTTCTTCTCTATCCATAGTCTCATATTTTTCAAGCTTTGTTGACATTTTATCCACCTTCCCAATGTCATTATTCCCAAATTTCTTTATAACCTTTTCCAAGGTAAGCACGTTTTACTTCTCTATTTTCCATCAATTCCTCAGTAGTTCCCTCAAGCACAACCCTTCCAGTTTCCAGTATATATCCGCGATCAGCAATTTTAAGCGCAATTCGGGCATTTTGTTCAACTAACAATATAGTTGTCCCTTGTTCATCTCGCAGACGTTTGATTACATCAAATATTTCATTAACAATCCTTGGTGCAAGTCCCATAGATGGTTCATCGAGCAACAAAAGCTCTGGTTCAGACATCAATGCCCTTCCAATTGCTAACATCTGTTGTTCTCCACCACTGAGAGTGCCAGCAGGTTGTTTTTGCCTTTCATTAAGTATTGGAAATATATTAAAGACAGTTTCTAGCTTCTTTTGTATCTCTTTCTTGCGATTTCGTCGGTGTAAATATGATCCAAGCATAAGGTTATCAAGGACTGACAATCCGCCAAATAATTGCCTTCCTTCTGGCACTTGTGAAATACCTAATCGGACGATTTTTTCCGCTGAGAGATTTATTATATCCTGATCTTTGAATAAAATGTTGCCTTTACAAGAGGTTATTAATCCACAGATGCTATTTAAGAGCGTAGTTTTCCCTGCACCGTTAGCACCTAGTAATGCAACGATCTCACCATACCCAACGTGAATGGATATTCCTCTCAGTGCTTGAATATTTCCATAAAACGAAATTAAACTTTGCACTCTAAGCATCAAAATTTTCCCTTGTTAATTAATTTTTCTGTCTCATAAGAAACTTTATCTGCAATTTTCAAAGATTCTTTACGCATCGATTGAATAGATAACACCAATTCGGCAATACGCTTTTGCTCCTGTTTTGGTGGAATAGGTACTAAAATACTCGCTAAATCATCTATTGAAATCGAAGGTATAGCATGACCAGTCATCAACCTTCTAACTTGCCTGAAATATGATTCTGTTCTCATATATGCTAATAAAAACATTGGCTCAATATCCCGAATATTGCGAATAACGGCGAATCCATTTGAGCATATTGCACCATCCTCGTCCTCTGTAATAAAAGCTGTTGCTTGTTTATGAGTTCCCGTGCTTGCGCCTGATATCGCAGTAATAATATCACCTTTCAAAACACGGTAAGTTGCACGAGAAGGTGCCTCATGGGCTTTTATGATCTGTTGATTGATAACCTGCATCGTTTTCGGATCAATGTCAGATATTGCTATATACCTGATTTCTCTGTCTGGAAATAAACGGAAATCATCGGATTGAGTTATTATATCCGCAATTTCTCTAAGTTGTTTGGCGTTATTAATTTGCAATCGTTCAATCAACTTTATATCAGTGGGTTTATAATGCTCTGCATCCAATCGTGAATTTAGCAAATTTTCTGGGACTGCATATATATTGTCTGTGCGCAATATATTATTACATCTAGTAAACTCCCTATAAGAATTAGATATTTTCTCGATATCATCATCTACGATATAATCACCTGATGTTGTTTTTAAGGGTTTGCCTGATTCATCACGTTTATAGACTGCTTGACCTTTAACATTATAACCAATTTTTTGTATAATAGCCATAAAACATTTGTCTTGATTAACAGAAGGGAATTTTTGCAAGATCAACAAAGACGTCTTTATTCCAGTGCCATAAGGTGCAAACGCTTCTTGAGGTATTGAAATAACAGCTAGAACCTTCGCTTGGGAGCGAATCCAATGTCTTACATAACTATTTGTAACATTTTGAAGCAAGCCATCAGGCAAGACAATAGCCATCCTTCCACCGGGTTTCAACAACTTCAAGCATTTCTCAATAAATAAAATATCTGGCGACTGACCACTCATAACTACATTAGTAGACTTCCATTCATTCTTGGGTGTTTTGCTCCATTTATGAGCTAAAATATAGGAATTGAGTATTTTCGGATCCTCAACTTTCCCTTTACTTCCAAACGGAGGGTTAGTAAGCACTATATCGTAATAGCCGTTCAGATATTCGCTTTCAGAAAGTGCGTTTGAACAAATGATCTCACTTCCCGATCCTCCTTCAAAAACTAATCTAATAATGGCTGAAAGTGCAATATCTGGGTTAAATTCTATTCCGTTAATGAATTCCTTGATATAATCTGATTTATTGGCATTAACATTATTCTTTTGAATATAAGATATTGCTTCTATCAGAAATCCTCCACTTCCACAAGCAGGGTCTATTAACCTTTCATTAATCTGAGGAGCAATCATCTCAACTGCCAATTTGACTATAGGATAAGGGGTGAAAAACTCCCCTCTATCGCCTCTTTGATTACGATAGATAAATGACTGAAATGCTTTACCTTTAATATCGCCAGATGTATTTGTTAGATTAATATATTGTAATCGCCCAACAATGTTTGCCAACGTTAATGGTTTTAAATTCAATGATTCATTATTAAATAGATTTTGATATTTGTCTTTGATTTTTTCAAACAGATAACCTATCCTTTTAATAAAATCATTTGGCTTGTCTGATATCAAACATTTGTATTCAGAAGCAGTTATACCAAATTGAAGTTTATTGTGTGAATTAGTTTGCTCATCATATAGTTTCATAACAATTAATTTAACTATTTCGTGAAATATTTTCTCTTTAAGCAATCCTTCATTGGCATAAATATAATTATGACAATCTTCAAAGACCGTCAATAAATTGCTCGATGGCTTTAATCTATCAAAAGTTGGCAATTGATTCGGAAATAGATGCTCTTCTGTAAATAACGATAATTGATTATTGGTATTTTTTAACTGATTTAATACACTGTTCATATAATAACAACCTCAATCTATTGTTCAAGATCATCAGATACTACATATCTATTATCAATTTGCATATCTTCTTCATTTATGCGATCTTCTAAACTTATGGATTCATAGACGTCCATAAAATTTTCATACCACTCTTCCGTCAAACTTAAAGTTTGTTCCCCTTGATCATTGATAAAAACAAACCCCATAACATAGTTTTGCTGTAAATGATTTGGATCGTCTCCAGATGACTCAAGATGTTTTGGATTTGCAAATAAAAATTTATGTTCATTATAGCGAAGAAAAATATCAATAGATATTGCATTAAATTCGTCTTTTCTGGGAGTCGCTTGAGTTCTTTCACTTGAACCTGATATTCCTGAAACGAAGTGTGTCTCTAAAACCCTTATTTTTGACATTACATAATTTAAACGCTCATCAATCATTGCGTTGATTTGCTCTCTTGTAAAATTTATTAAATTGGATATTTCTTTTGATTTAATTGTCTCGCGTTTAGGACAGTTTTTTAAATATTTTTGAATTTCCTCATAATCATAAAGATTTGATTTATACTCGTTTTGAAACTTCGGTAAATTATTATTGAGCCATATTTTAATTTGTGTTTCAGCATCTTTATTTCTGTCTATCCAATTGATTTTATCTTTATGAGTTATAAGAAAGTTCAATAATTTGTCAAAATTATATAGCTTATGCCATTTTTCGGAATTGGATTTTATACCTTTTGACTCCATTACAAACCAGTTTTTCGAATTTCGTTCTCTAAAATAAAAATCCCCATGATGATTGGGATGTTTTTTCCCTTCCCATTTTTCCCTTATTCTCTTTACCTCGAAATCATATTCCTCTTCTAATTTCTTTTTTAATAACAATTCTGTTATTGAACCGCTAACATAACCCTGAGCATTTGGACTTAGTTTTAAGGCTTCAAAAAATATTTCTAAATTTGTTTTAAATACACGTCTGACAAATCGGGTTATTCTTTCGAAAATATCCATTTTTACAGTTTCCTACTATGTTAAATTCTCTTCCCCGAGGTATGCTGTAATGACATCTGGATTATTTTGCACTTCTCTTGGTGTGCCTTCTGCTATCTTCTGACCATAGTTTAAGACGGTTACTATATCGGATATGCTCATGACAACCTGCATATCATGTTCAATTAACATTATCGTAACGCCTTGATCTCGTATTCTATGTATAAGCTTTATTATCCTGTCTACTTCTCTTGTATTAAGCCCAGAAGCGGGCTCATCTAACATAAGCAATTGCGGATCAGATGCTAATGCACGGGCAAATTCTAATAGCCTTTGTTCCCCAAATGATAGGTCAGAGGCTAACCTGTCAGCTTTTGCGTCTAGCCCAACAAATGAGAGTTTTTCTTTGGCAACTTGGAGTGTCTCTTGTTCCTCCCTTTTAAAACGTCCCAGACGAAAAGCAGATGACAACATACCATGCTTTAGCTTGCTGTGATAGCCTACCATCACATTTTCAAGAGCGGTCATATTATTCATAACTTGGACGTTTTGAAATGTTCTGCTAATACCCAAACTGGCTATTTTATGTGGAGGCAATCTGTCAATTCGTCTTTGTTTATATATCACCTCACCTGACGTTGGAACAAGAAACTTGCTTATCAGATTATAAAGCGTGGTTTTCCCAGCACCATTGGGACCTATTATAGCCCTGATCTGTCCAAGTTCAACGCTAAAAGATACATCATTGACAGCAACTAGCCCTCCGAATTCTTTTCTTAAATTTTTTACTTCTAGAATTGTTTCTGGCAAGATGATTTCCTTTCAGTATGATCATTTATTAATCGTTTGATAGGGCTGAAAGTTTAATTTTAATGCGAGAAATAAGTGCTAATAGCCTTCCAGCAAGGCCATCAGGCATAAAGATCATAACTAGCATAAGCAATAAGCCATAGATGACAATATCATACTTTTTTATAACACTTAGCCATTCAGGAAGCCAAGAAAGCAGAAAAGTCCCCAAAATAGCACCCCATAGATTCCCCGAACCACCGACAACTACCATCGTAACAAGAGTAACAGATGTGCCAAGATGAAAAGTTGGATAGCCTATAAATCCGTGAAAATGTGCATATAAAGAACCAGCTAATGCAGCATATATAGCACTTAAAACGAAAACCTGGACCTTATACTTTGTTATATTCACTCCCATAGCGCTCGCGGCTACTTCACTGCCATGTATCGCACGAAAAGCCCTACCTACCCTTGAATTTGTAATGTTTATTGATAATATCATTATCGCTAAAACTATCACCCAAACAAAAATGTATTGTCCCAAAGCAAAGCTACTATCAAGATCAACGAAACCAAGCGAAAAAGGATAAATACCTAATAGCCCTGATGTGTCCTTAGTGAGCCAATCAAGTTTGCTGAGGACGACATATACTATTTCGCCGAACCCTAATGTAGCCATTGCGAGATAATGACCTTTTAGTTTTAAGGTAGGAATACCTATAATATAGGCTATAATTGCAGTGAACAATATCGCTATGATAGTTGAGAACCAAGGCGATAAACCAAGATTGACATTAAGCAGACCTGAGCAATAAGCCCCTATTCCAAAAAAACCTGCGTGTCCCAAAGAGACTTGTCCCGCATAGCCCATCAACAAGTTGAGACCTATCACAATGATGGCATTTATTCCGACAGTCGTCATTACGCCAATTCGGTATTTATTTCCAGCCATCGCTATCGGAAAGATGACAAGAAATATAATCAATATAAACATCGGCAATTGTTTGATAAATTTGTCCCTATAAAGCAATGAAAAGATAAAATTCTTCATATTCATATCTAGATTTTATATCTCTAATTCTTTAACTTTTTTTATACTTTTCTTTTTTTCATTCCAAATATGCCGTCAGGCTTAACAAAGAGTATGATTAATAATATAATAAAAGCTATCCCATCTTTATATCCTGAGTATCCGGATGGGGCAAAACCGATAGCAAGGTTTTCTACTATTCCAACTATTAACCCTCCAACAACCGCACCAAGACTATTTCCAAGCCCACCAAGAATAGCCGAACAAAATCCCTTCAATCCAAGCATTGCCCCCATATCATAAGATGCGAAAGTTATAGGAGCGATCACCATTCCCGCACCTGCCCCCACTGCTGCACTCAAGGCAAATGAAAGCAATACCATAAACCTGACATTGATCCCCATAAGCCTTGCTGCATTTCTGTTTATAGCAGTTGCACGCATAGCCTTTCCTGTAAAAGTATATTTGTAGAATAATTGAACACCAAGGACAATGATCGCAGTTACACCAAGCACCCAAAATCTCTGTTGTGTTATACTAGCACCTAAAATGAATATAGGTTCCCCACTAGAAAAGGCTGGCACTGGAATTGATTCGTCTTTCCATATTATCAAAGCTATCCCTCTCAGAAGTATTGATGCACCGATGGTAATTATTATCAATGTGATGACAGGAGCGTTCTTTACAGGATTGATGGCAAGTCGTTCAAAGATAGCACCGAATATAGTAACTATAAGTATGGACAATATAAATGCAATATATAGCGGGATTTGTAGCGTTGAGTGAAGAAATATCATCACCATTGCACCAAGCATTACAAATTCGCCTTGTGCAAAGTTTATAACATCAGTAGCGTTATATATTATATTGAAGCCTAATGCAACAAGTGCATATATCCCGCCTACTGTGATGCCATAAATTGTATATTGTATTATCTCTCCGATATCCGGAAAACTCATGAACTCTCCTATTGTTATTCAAAATCCAGTGATAGATTTTCTGATATATCAGCCATCTCTGCCTTTTTATAAGGTTAAAAAGTTAAAAGTTCAAGGTTAGAAACAATATATTTTTAAACCTTAAACTTTCAACTTTTAACCTTCAACTAATCACTACTTAGCAAGCGTCCATTTTCCATTTTCAATCTTAACCATAACAAGACAACTGATATCTAAACCGTTATGGTCTGTTGAAGAGAAATTGAATACTCCGCCTGTCCCAATGAATTTCTTTGTCTTTTCTATTTCATTTCTTATTTTTGCGGGATCATTGCCAACTTTCTTCATCGCATTAACAACAAGCATCAGAGAATCCCATGCATGTCCGCCAAACGTGCTTGGTTCGGAACCGAATTTAGCCTTGTAACTGTTCAAATACTTGGTAAGTGTTAACTTCTGAGGATCGTCTTTTGGAAGGACATCTGCTACTAGAAGTTTTCCAGACGGGAAAACTACACCATTCGCAGCATCGCCAGAAAGATTTATATATTCCTTATTGGCTACTCCATGGCTCATTATAAGTGGAATGTCCATCTTCAAGTCATTTTTCATATTTCTCGTTACGATCGCTCCGCCCGGGCTAATGCTCCAACATACGATCGCTTCGGGATTTGCAGATTTTATTTTAGTCAACTGCACTAACACATCTGGGTCTTTTTCATTGAATTCCTCTTTTGCCACTATCGTGATCCCAGATTCAGGCAGTATCTTTTCTAATTGCTCTTTTCCACTTGCGCCAAACGGGGTTTTAGCTGTGATGATAGCAACTTTATCGATTTTTTTTGCTTTAAGGTATTCAGCGATCTTTCTTCCTACAAGAACGTCAGACTGTGGAGTCTTAAAGACCCAGTATCTTTCATTGACAGGCTCAACAATCTTCACACTTGCAGCACAGGAAACTAGTGGAATTTTTGCATTTTGGACGGTATCAATGATAGCAAGGCTTGTTCCGCTCAATGTAGGACCTATTATTGCACAAACTTTATCTTCATTTATCAGTTTGCTAGCCCTATTACGAGCAGTTGTTTCATCACTTGCATCGTCGTAAACGATAACCTGCAATTTTTTGCCCTTTATACCTCCAGAGGCATTAATTTCACTTTCCAGCATCTTTACGGTATTTTCCTCAGGAATACCTAATGATGACCCTGTCCCTGTTGTAGAAAATATCGCACCGACCTTATAGACTTCATCTGCGGAGAAGGCTTTCTCGCTTAAAGCAAGATATGCAATAAGCAAAAAGGAAAAAATCAATAAACAGCATAACTTTGAACTTTTCATTATAATTCCCTCCCTTAAATATAGTAACTAATAAAACACAAAAACAGGGTAAAAAGTGACAAGTTTTCAGTTAGACAACTGTAACTTGTCACATTCCCTTCTTAACGAGATTTCATCTCTCCCCAGGTAGTAGAAAGCTTGCCTTTTGCTTCCACTGCCATAAACTTAGCAAATCCATCTTTCATAATAGCTTTAATCTCTGCCTCTGTTAGTGCTCTCTTGAAAAGTCCCATTTCGTCCTGCATTCCCTTCCACCAATGCGAACTTCCTTCTCTATGTCCTAATCTGAGTGTGTTGCTATTAGGAGTTGTCTTTCCTGCTACTCCTTGTTCTTTTATTAATTCACCATCAAGATATATTTTGACGGTTTTGCCGTCCCAAGTGCCAGCAACAAACTGCCATTCATTCTTCTTTATCACTCCGCCGGGAGAATTAACGTTGATCCTATTAGGGACAGTCAATATAAAATGAAAATACCCTGATCCAGTGTTAATAAACAAAGCGTAATTTTCATTTGTCCCGCTCATAGGACCTTTTGAGAAAAATGTTTGCCAGCCATCTCCTGATCCTTCCCAGTTAAACCAGCACATCATTGTAACTTGTTCGGTAAGATCAAGAGAGTCATTATCAGGAACTTCTACACACTGACTAACGCCATCATATTTGATAGCTTTTCCAAATTTGCCATTGACGGATCTCGGGCTTTCCGATAAATTTGCCGTCGTTTCCATTGCCAGAAATATCTTTGACCTTATCGCCAACTATGTCGTCAAATGTCCATATCCCAACTGCATCCTTTAATTTTTGTGCGTTTGCACCGATTGCAAAACTTAACACTAAAGCAAAAACGCAAGAAGCACAAAGTAACCTATACATTTCTTGTTATTCCTCCTCATGATTGATAAATTATATTTTTAATTTTAGTTATCAACCAGAAGATCGCATTTAGCGAAATATCTTCTGACTCCCACTTACTTGCATCCCCCTTGACAAGTTTGGATAGTCTCTGTCCCTCCTTTCTATATATTGTATACTTCCTCTCCTGTCAATATTTTGAAATTATTGCTTTTGAGGACATCAATTGCCTTGTCTGTATTTTCAAACCTAAAGATCATAACCGCATTATCTCCGGAACTCTTGACAAAGGCATACATATATTCAACGCCAAGACCTGCTGACCATAAAACAGACAATATAGAAGCTAACCCACCAGGTTTATCGGGCACTTCCACCGCAATGACGTCTGTCTCGCCGAAGGTATAGCCAGATTCTTTTAGCACACTAACCGCTTTGCTTGCATCATTGACAATTATCCTTAGGATACCAAAATCTGCCGTGTCCGCCAAAGACAAGGCTCTAAGGTTAATATTATGTTCTGCAAGCACTTTCGTTACTTGTGCAAGTCTGCCTGACTTGTTTTCAAGAAAAATTGAAATTTGTTTAACTTTCACTGCTTACCTCCATATTTAAAACCTAAAATTCTAATATTCTCAGATTTTAAGGCTTTATGAATGCTTAAATGTGTTTTATCAATCCCGTTTGAAACCGCTTCGTCTGGATTAAATCAAATCAAGAGCAATATATAATTGGTTCTTAATTCAAGAATCTTTGAATTCTCTTCACTCTTTCGGTCTTAGATCTTTGACACGTTTCGCCTTTCCTTCGCTTCTTTCTATGGTTTTTGGCTCAACAAGAGTGACTTTGACTGATATACCTAAAACGCTTTCAATTTCGTTTTGTAGTCTTTTCTGGACAGCTTCAAGTTTTCTGACCTCGTCGGAAAATAGCCTTTCATTTACCTCAACTCTGACCTCTAATTCGTCTAATGCACCTTTACGTTCCACTACAATTTCATAGTGTGGTTCAGTTTCTTCAACTTCCATAAGGACACTTTCGATTTGGGATGGGAAGACATTAACTCCTCTGATTATGAGCATATCATCGGTTCTACCGCTTACACGTCTCATTCTGACGATAGTTCGTCCACACTTGCAAGGTTCTGGATTTAGCGATGTGATATCCCTAGTCCTAAACCTGATGACAGGGAAAGCCTCTTTTGTTAAGCTCGTGAAAACCAACTCCCCTGTTTCGCCATAAGGAAGTTGTTCGCCAGTTTCGGGATCAATTATTTCTGCGATAAAATGGTCTTCAAAGACATGCAGACCGTCTTTTTGTTCGCATTCCATAGATACTCCTGGTCCTATAACCTCAGTGAGACCGTATATATCCATTGCGTCGATATTAAGTTTTGTCTCCAATTCCTTTCGCATATTGTCAGACCAAGGCTCTGCACCAAAAACGCCAATTCTCAACGGCAACTTTCTGATATCAATTCCCATTTCCTTCGCCACTTCGCCGATATATAGAGCATAAGAAGGAGTACATGTCAGAACAGTAGTCCCAAAATCTTCAAGCATCATCACTTGACGTTTAGTATTTCCGCCAGATGCAGGGATCACAGTCGCACCTATACGTTCTCCACCATAATGAATTCCTAGACCACCAGTAAAAAGTCCATAACCGTAAGCATTTTGTATTATATCATTTGGACCTGCTCCGGCACACATAAGGCTTCTCGCCATCAATTCTGCCCAAGTATCTATATCGTTCTTTGTGTAACCAGCGACCACAGGTTTTCCAGTAGTGCCCGACGATGAGTGTATGCGGACAATTTTGTCCATCGGTTCTGCGAAGAGTTTGAAAGGATAGTTCTCTCTGAGGTCCTTCTTTGATATAAAAGGTATCCTCTTTAAGTCGTCTAGCGATTTCAGATCGCTTGGTTTAAATCCGGCATCTTCAAATGACTTCCGATAAAATGGGACTTTGTCATAAACCTTGTTAACGATGGCTTTAAGCCTGATAAGTTGGAGTTCTTCTAACTCTTTTCTAGGCATACATTCATATTTTTCATTCCATATCATATTCTTCCTCCCATTAAAGAACAATTTGAACATTTTATATTACAATGTATTTTATAATAGCCAAATAGTCAAGTCAAGATTAACTTTTATAAACCAAGTATAATTATCCAAAACAAAAATTACTTGGTTGAGTTGATTTCAAGAATATTGTATAATAAGTATATCATAAATAAAAAGTCAGCTAGTAAAATGTAAAAATTCATAGAAAAATTGGAGAGCTAATATGATTATTGACAAGTTGAGATTGGATGGCAAAGTGGGAATTGTCACAGGTGCAAGTCGTGGTTTGGGAAAATCTATGGCTATGGGATTGGCAGAGGCAGGGGCAGACCTTGCTATTATCAGTCGCAGTATGCCTGATCTTATAGAAGTTGCTGAGGAAATTGAAAAATTAGGCAGAAAAGCCCTGCCGATAAGCACTGATGTCTCTGATCTAAAACAAGCCGGTGATATGGTAGAAAAAGTTCTGACAGAATTCGGAAAAATAGATATACTTGTCAACAACGCAGGCACAACTATAAGGATGAAAGTTGAGGATTTCACCGAAGAAGCGTGGGACAAAGTGATGGCAGTTAACCTAAAAGGAGCCTTTTTCTGTGCACAAGCAGTTGGAAAAGTTATGATAAAACAAAAGTCAGGAAAGATAATTAATACTGCATCTTTGCTCAGTGCTATTGGCGTCCCAAATGCTGTTGCTTATGCAGCTACAAAAGGTGGAATTGCACAAATTACAAAGTGTATGGCGGTAGAATGGGCAAAATATAACATCAACGTCAATGCAATAGCCCCGGGGTATTTCAAAACTCCGTTGACTAAGCCACTTCAAGACGACCCGATAAGGTCATCGCAAATACTCAGTAGAATCCCTATGCAAAGATGGGGCGATCCTGATGATCTGAAAGGTATTGTTGTTTTCCTCGCATCAGAAGCATCAAACTATGTCACCGGTCAGGTCATCTTTGTAGATGGGGGGTGGATGGCTGGATAAAACAAAAATTAACTCATAGCAGTTATTAATTTAAGCATAATTTTGAATTATATGAACGACTCTTTGAATTTGTCCAGTTTGCCATCATCAAAAACTTGACAGGTATAAGACCTGTCATCACAATATTAATATCCTATATTATTAGATCGCTTTTTGCTTTGTCATTTTTCAGACCAGATAGAGCTTTCGTGTAATATGTCAACTAATGGAAGAAAAACCTTGAAAATTGAGCCTTGCCCTTCTTCACTGTTGACCTTTATCTCCCCATTATGAGATTCTATTATTCTGTGTGTTATTGCCAGACCAAGCCCAAGACCATTAGGCTTAGTCGTGAAATAAGGTTCAAATAATCTATCTATATTCTTTTGTGATATACCGATTCCTGTATCCTTTATCTCAACAACCGCTTTATTAGCTTCTGAATCTTCTCTAACGCTGACATATAGTTCCCCGCCGTTTGGCATCGCTTGAATAGCATTTATAATAATGTTGGATATGGCTTGACCGAATTTATCCCGGTCAATTTTGACAAAAACAGGATTACTAGAATAGCTGCAAATTAATTTGATGCCATTTATCTCGAAATTGGAGCTAAAATTAGGGACAAAACCTTTTATAAAATCATTTAAATTGGTAGTTTTGAAATTCAAAGATATGGGGCGTGATAACTGCAAAAATTCCTCAACTATCCTATTTAACTCTTTAATTTGATATGACATAATTTCAAGACATTCTTTCGCATCTGTTTTGAGAGATTGGACTTCTGATCTTTCCTCTGATATCTCGCCGATTATATCTTTGAGATATTGTATAGTGATCGACATTGAGTTAAGTGGATTACGGATTTCGTGTGCAACACCCGCGGCAAGATTTCCAAGCGATTTCACCCTTTTATCGTGTTCTAAACTGATATGTTCGATCATCCTATTGATGCTTCTGCTAAGGCGACCGATTTCATCTCTCGATCTGTCTCTAATTCTAACAGCAAGATCGCCTGATTGTGCTGCTGTTGTCGTCTCTATAAGCCTCTCTATTCGTCTAACTATTAAATAGCTTGTAAAAGGGTTTATGAACACAGTTAGGGCAATTGTAACGATAGCAGTATAAAACAAGTTTTTCAACCTTATTTGACGAATATAACTGACGACTTCCTGTGTGGAAAAGATGATCTTCAGTCCCCCAAGTTTTGGGCTCTCATCTGGCTCATAGGATATAACATAGGGCAAAATGAATTCAATAACCCAACGTTCATGATAACCTTCTGGCGGATACCTAATTCGCATTTGACCAGAAGCTATTCTTTTTATCTCTTCATCGCTGAGTTGATCATAGATATCATATCCAGTAAGAGTTGATATTATGACGCCATTGTAATCAGTTATTATTATATCGACAATATCCCACCCCATTTTATGCAGTGTAAGGCTTCTTATTATTCTGGTCAGTTCGTTAGCGTCTTCTTTGCCTGCTATTCGTCTTTGAATATCGCTAGCGATATCCCTCATAGATGCGCCCCTAGAATGGTCTCTGATCACTGCATTGGCAATCTCTTTCTCTAGCATCCTATCGTTAAACCAAAAATATGCGCTCATAGTCAAAAGGATGAAGACATTTATAAGCAGTGTATATTTCCATTCTAGTCGCATAATAAGTCATAGATTTATAATATACCAACCTATATTCAAGCAAGGATCATTTCAACTCTCTCGGATCGGTTATTTCACCTGTAACTGCACTAGCTACTGCGGTTGCGGGAGATGAAAGATAAACGTATGATTTTGGATTGCCCATTCTTCCTAAAAAGTTTCTATTGGATGTTGCAATACAGACTTCATTATCTGCGAGTATTCCCTCGTGTATTCCACAGCATACCGCACAACCCGGAGAACTTATCGCAGCACCGGCTTCTACGAATACGTCAAGGAGACCTTCCTTACTCGCTTGCAGATAAACTTTTTTAGATGCTGGAGTGATAAGCAATCTTACATCTGGATGGACTTTCTTGCCTTTTAATATCTTCGCTGCTATTCTCAGATCTTCTATTCTGCAATTTGTGCATGATCCAAGGAATACTTGATGAACTTTTATGCCCTTCGCCTCTTCTATAGGTTTGACATTGTCAACAGTATGTGGAAAAGCTACAACGGGAGTCAATTTTGTCGCATCAATTTCTATTGTCCTCTCGTAGACAGCGTCAGGATCAGCATAAATTCTGCGGAATTTCTCTGCACGTCCATATTCCTTTAAATATTCAAAGGTTACGTCATCAGAAGCCACGATTCCAGCCTTTGCACCTGCTTCAATAGCCATATTACAAATTGTGAGCCTACCTGACATATCCATATTTTCGATTGTATCTCCACAGAATTCTATTGATCTATAGTCTGCACCATCAGCACCGATCATACCTATTATATACAATATAAGGTCTTTTGGATATACGCCTTCTGGCATCTTGCCCGTGACGTGAATTTTGAAACTATCCGGCACACGAAGCCAAGTTTTGCCAAGAGCCATAGCTATCGCGACATCAGTAGAACCCATACCTGTGGCAAAAGCACCCAAAGCACCAGCAGTGCAAGTGTGTGAATCGGAACCTACCAATACATCGCCGGGCGAAACATAATCCTCAGCCATAATTTGATGACATATGCCACAACCAACATCTGATAATATCGCTCCAACTTTACGAGCAAAAGAACGTAAAAGGACATGATCATTTGAAAGTTCAGCCCTTGGACTTGGCGATGAATGATCTATAAAAAAAACCGTCCCTTGTGGATTCTTTATTTTCTCAAAGCCCAACTTCTGTAATTCCCTTACAGCCAGTGGACCTGTCCCGTCTTGAAGCAAACATAAATCAACTCTTGTTATTGCAAGATCACCTGCAAAAACGTCTTTATCTGCATGTTCTCCGATTATTTTTTCAGCAATTGTCTTTCCCATATCCTATAACTATTTACTCCTCTTCTAGTTTAGCTAATTCCTCAAACCTAATATCTACACCCAATATCCCAACAATCTCTTCTGATTCATTCCTAATTGGGGCAGATACCGTTATACACAGTGCACCAGTATACCTTGATATATAAAAATCTGTTACATGAGCTTTGCCATCTTTCAATGGACCAACAAACCAAGGACGATCTGAAAAATTATCATCGGATTTTATGCTAAGATATTTTCCCTTATCTTCTGGATGGACTATCAGTCTCGTCATCATCTTTCCATCAAGATCGGTTATATAAATCCATTGGATAAATGGATTTTCATTGATAATTTTTTGCAATATTGGTTCCTGTTGTTTTGGATCCATTGATTTTATCTGTTGCATCTCTACTGCATCTTCAACAAGATGAATAGCCATATCACGCGCCTTTACTTTCAGTTTATCAAGATTAGATTCGAAGTAGTCAGGTAAAAATTTCTTAGCTTGTAACAAAAGCTCTTCTGATGATATGCTAGTTATTCTGCCCTTCTCGTATTGTGATTCTACCCATTCGTTTATCCTGACGATCCCTGGATGTCGTTTATCAATGGCAGAATCTCCCGTAAGACCTAATTTCCTATTGACCCAATATGCGATACTCGCTAATCCCGATTTGTGACCTATGATTACGTCAATTGGACGGTTTAAGAGTTTTTCTGTGTCAAATATACTGTAAACTTCAGGGTCTTTCATAATTCCGTCTGCATGGATACCTGCTCTTGTTGCATTGAATTCTTCGCCGACAAATGGGTAGTTAGCCGGAATGCGATATTTCAACTCCTTCTCAAAGTATTCAGCTATCTCAGTTATAACTGTTGTATCTATACCTCTGGTATCTCCGGTTAAACTGATGTAATCTATTATCAGCCCTTCAATTGGCGGATTACCTGTTCTTTCACCAAGCCCTAATAACGTTCCATTAGCCCCTGAGCACCCATATAGCCAAGCAGTAACAGCATTAATTAAGACTTTGTGGAAATCGTTATGCCCATGCCATTCAATCTGTGACTTTGGGACGCCGCATTCGTTTATGAGTGTATGGATTATCTTGGGGACACTCCTCGGCAAAGAAGCTTCGGGATAGCTTACTCCATATCCCATAGTGTCACAAGCCCTGATTTTAATAGGTTTTCCGCTTTCCTCGCTTATTCTCATCAATTTTTGGACAAAAGGTATCACCAGCCCGTGAAAATCTGCCCTTGTTATATCCTCCAAATGACACCTAGGAGTGATCCCTGATTCTATAACTTCATTTACTACATCCAGATAGTCCTCTACTGCTTCCTTTCTTGTTTTCTCTAATTTTAAGAATATATGATAATCCGATATAGACATCAGTATTCCAGTTTCCTTTAACCCCATAGATTTGACAAGTTCAAGGTCTTTTTTATTGGCTCTTATCCACGCTGTTATTTCTGGGTATTTATATTCTCTGGCAAGGCATTTCTCAACTGCTTCTCTATCTGTTTCGCTATAAAGAAAAAATTCGGATTGTCTTATAACGCCATTTGCTCCTCCCAATCTATGCAAAAAGTCAAATAAGTCTAATATCTGATCTGGCTTATAAGGGGGGCGTGCCTGTTGTCCGTCACGAAATGTTGTATCCGTTATATATATGTCATCTGCGGGTTGCATTTGAACGGATTTGTAATCAAAATATACTTTTGGGACCTCTTTATACGGAAACATATCCCTCAAAAGGTTTGGCACAGGGACATCCTCTATTTCATAATGGATTATTTTTGGCTTCAATAAGGTCTTTTTATTTATGACACTCAATTTATTACTAAATCTCCTTTCTATGACAAGCTATAATGAAAGCAAAATCAGTTAAAATATTCTGTCCCTGTAGTGGGACAAAATATTGTCAAATCATCCAGCAAGAAAAATAATATCAGAAATAGTTGAACTTGTCAATGTAGCTAGAAAATACCCAGAAATTCCCCGAATGTATTTAACATCATCAGGAAATGTGGCAAGATATAGGAGAATCACCCTAGGGTTCTCTTTTCTTCTTTTCTCTTAGTTAAAAGAAACCTTATGATACTTATGGAGATGGTTTTGCGGATATATTCATTCTTGATGGTCTTTATGCAGACAAGAAGACGATAAATCAGATACTATTTCACAATAGTTAGGTTCTGATAAAGACGAAAGAGACAAGATTAACGATTATTCAGGATGCAGATAGTCTTTTGAGTGGTGAAAAGATCAACAGGATCAGTCTGTCCTTTGGATTGAGTAACGAAGCGTATCCAAACCTTTTCCATCACTTTTTTAGCTTTCTCTTTAAGGCTTTGCTTATTCTGAACACTTGGGGAATTTCTGTCCATGAGCGAGAAAATCCTTGCCTCTTATCTCATCATCTACGGAATTAACTGTAATTGACCCTCCATTAAAACATTATATTTAATACTCTTCTACTCCATCTATTGCAACCAGCACAACCTGTTCCAATTCTGGAATTCTGTTTAATTCTTGTATAAATGTTTGTTGTTGCTTTGTGTCTTTGAAAGACACATCAAAAGCAAGTTCTAAACCGTTATCTTGACCGATTGTGGAAATATTGACCAAAACATTCTTTTTGAGATATTTGTTGAATATTTCGTAATAAGTATTACCATCTGGCGAACCATTCATACGAAATCGAAGTAAGAAATTACCTTTCATTGAGCTCCCAATTTTTAAAATATGTAAAATTAAGGCGAAAAGACAAACTGATATAGTTCCAGAAACAGCAATAATACAAGCCCCAATCCCCGTAGCAAATCCGATCCCCAGTGACAAGAATACAAACAATGTGTCTCTTGTATCTTTTAGCGGAGTGCGAAATCTTATGATTGATAACGCTCCGACGAGGCTAAAAGCTCTTGCGATACTATTTCCGATAACCATCATAACAAAGGATGTAATAGGCGCTAACAGTATGAGTGTATAGATAAAAGAAACTGAATACGAGAATCCTCGGTGTGTCCATCTATAAAACCATGAACAGATAATTCCTAAGGCGAAAGCTAGAAGAAGATTGATAGCTATCTCTTGCCATGTAAGCGCTATTAACCCTGTATTTCCAAATAAACCTGTCATAAAAGTAACCGCCTAATCTTTTCAACACAAAGACAATACTTAGAGATACCTTGTGATCTTAGATTAAATCTCTTGATTATGCCCTTAAAGAAAAAAGGCATTACGTTATTAAATTTGAGTTCAAGGATACAAGGTTTATCTATACATATCCAGTTTTTATTGGAATAGAAAAGATCAACTGATCTCACTGGCAAACAACGCTCTTCGCGATCCAAAGTTAATCTGACATTATCATCTAGACTGCTTGTATATGCCTGCCTATCGTATGAAATCAATATTGTTGGTTGTATTTGCATACCCTTGATAAAAGAGATAAAACGCATTATAACCTCTTTTTCTTTATCACTCTTGTTCACATTCAGATCGTAGGTGCCATATTGATCAAGAATAACAAATAGTTCATCATAATCTATACAAGCTCGGTCTTTCAGGACAACGTTATTATATTTTTTCTTGATCTCCAAAAAGATATTAGACTTCTCTTCATTATAAGCCCTTATTCTGAACTTCTCGCGGTCACGAATCCCTGATAGTTTCTCATTATAAAACTTCAAGTTCTTTGTGTCCAAATAAAGCGATCTAACCAGATAAGATTCTTTCCCTTTTTGTTTGAGATGCTGATCCAGCGTCATATAAGAGTTCACCATTTTTATAATTTCAGAGCACAGGCTTTCAGGTATATAATATTTTATTTCATAACGTTGAAAATGCAGTTCAGGCTTCAAAGCCCCATTCACAAGTTGGTTAGAAAGCATATATGATATGTAATTTTGGTTTAATGTGTGTCCCATATTATATCTTTGATATTGTCGAATCGATGTTCTTTTAGAATTCGCTTTGGGCTTGAGCCTTAAATTCAATTACCTTTGAAACTTTATACTTAAAAGCACCAATTTCTGCTTCTTGAGGGGCAAAGACGGTTGTCCCCAAAGAAGAGGTAGCCCTTGCTTCAACATAATAGCGTATAGTGCCATTAGAGAAAACAGGAATTTCCGCACAATAAATGCCATCATTTGCTTTGCCATCGTTATGCTTTCCGTCATCAAACATTGTGACGCTTTCAAATGGCATGTTTTCTCCATTGGTATAGTATAGTATGACAGAATCTACTTTGGTATTTCCAGATATTTTGGCTTTAATTTTTATAGGTTCATCAGTTTTAACCGCTTTGTCTACTGATAATATTGAAACTGATTCAATCGAAGGGACAGGTTTATTAATCTCGGGGTGATTGATGAAAAAATTTCGTCTTTGTTCAATAAAAGTTCTAATGCTAATAGCTGGACGTCCTCTGGGGGCAAATCCGCCTGGTCCGCCTCTAAAACCACCTGACGGGGGACCTTCAAATCCGCCTCGTTGCGGGGGAAAATTTCCCCAAGGCACACCAAATCCATTTGGAGGACCAAAGTTTTCTGGGAAATCGCCAAAATCATTTCTGTCATTGTTACTTTGAATTAAATTATTGATGAAGTCTTCGTATGAATATTGTTTTTTGTCATCAGCCTTTATTTCTTCATCTATGAGGGATTGGTATTCTTTGATAATTGGTTCCAATTTCTGCCAGTCTAGCCATTCATTGATTAAAGTCCTTACATGTGCTATATATCTAGCTCTGAGGTTTGGCACTGATAAAAGACGCGTTATCACTGGACGCATTTCATTGTTGTCGTCAATAGTTGATCTTTGCATTGGATTCTGATTTCCCCTGCGAAAACCGGGTCCCTGTCCCTCATTTGTAAAAGTCTCATTATTATCATATGGTATCAGATGAAACCTGCCTTTTGGGTCTTCATAAATGCAGTAGTCACTACCTCTACTAACATATCCATCGCTATCAGAGAACACATCCTCTAAAGCAATAAGCCAAAGTGCACCATCTATATCAAATAAGTGCTTGAGATCGGATTCAAGCTGTTCTTTTGGGGAATTATTTAGAATGTCGCATAATTTTATTAAATCAGTCCATGCATTTAGAGCGTTTGTTGTTTTTAACTCATAAATATTTTTATAATTGGCAGGGTCTGATCCTCGCCAAACCAACGCACCTGTTCCACTGAAATTAGCTGGGACTTTCCATAGAACACCGTCTTTTGTGCCAAACCAATCTTTGACAAAATCCTTATTGAACTGTTGAACATTTGCATAAATCCCCCAGTTTTCGCCATTGATCACCACTTTGACAAAGTTTGCCTTCGGCGCAGGGATGTAATTTCGGCAGATTTTTAAATAAAGAACTTCACGGATAAACGAGGGATCATTATTACAGTTTATAAGATTTAGGGTTTTGTAACCATACAAACGTTGCTTTTTATCCTCATAATCAATAGAGATATTCATTGGTTTCTTTTCACCGGTCATCATATAAGATGTATTACCTCTGAAACGGACTCCGACATTTTTATAAGTAACGCCATCAACTATCAGATTTGCAGGCACTTCTACGTTTGTTCGGTAAAAATCTGATAATTCATCAAACCAATCCTCACTTGGAAATTGAAAATATAGCGTTCTTAGCACTTTTTCATCATAAAGATCAGCTTTTGTATCATAAGTAAATGTTTTTTCTACCTCAACCATTTTTTTCTCTTGTGATGTTCGTCTCTGAAAATTATTAGGGGGACGGCGAAATCCAAATTGACTTTTTATGTATTCACGTGCAGACTTCCTCTCATCGTCATTAAGTTTCCCATCACCATTTTTATCAAATTTTTTGACAAGGTCTTCTTTTTGTGTTCCCATTGGTCCACCGCCAGATCCGCCCATAGGACCAAATCCTCCTCTACCTTGACGCCCCCCATCAAATTCCCTTCTAGGCATATTATTCCCCATCTCTTGACGCATATTCCTTAATTCGTTCGCATCCAGTTTTCCATCACCATTTGTGTCGTATCGCTTTATTATCTCCTCGCCGTTGGGCATTTGCGCGTTAACATTATTGAGAAATGCGGTCAAAATAGCAATCATCGTAAATATGAGTAATAATGAATTAGTTAACACTGTTAGATTTTTTGTATACATAATCTTTATCTCCCTATAATGTGTATCCATCAAACTGCTCTTCTTAACACAATCTTAACAATTATTTTTACGGTTTAGACGTAGCATTATGAAAAAGGTTCGGGAATTGAAATTTCATTTTTCTTGATTTGAATTTATTTTTCTGATAGAATTCTTAAAAAGAGAGAAATCAGATTCTCGATTAGTTTTTGAAAATTCATAACCTCTATCATCATTTTTAGACAGACGGGGGCAATTAATGAAAAGACTTCTTATGATCTCACTGATTTTAGTGGTAATTTTTCTAACATTTGGGTGTGGGATGACTAAGGCTCAGAAAGGAGCTATAATTGGTGCTGGTGCAGGAGCCGGCGCAGGAGCAGTTATCGGCAAAGCTACTGGTCATACCGCTGCGGGGACAGTAGCAGGCACTGCTGTTGGCGGTGTAGCTGGTGCTTATATCGGCAGATATATGGATAACCAAGCCAAAGAACTGGAAAAGGAAGTCCAAGGCGCGAAAGTCCAAAGAGTCGGTGAAGGCGAGGATTCTAAGGTCAATATAACATTTGATTCTGGATTCCTCTTTGATTTTGATAGTGCAAACTTAAAAGAAGATACGAAGATCAATTTGGACAAACTTGCGTCAATTCTCCAGAAATATCCAGATACTAACATCATAATTGCAGGACATACGGATTCAACTGGAAACTCAAATTATAATATGGAGCTTTCCAAGAAGCGAGCCAATGCTGTTGCTGATTATCTTGTCTCTAAAGCGGTCAATCCTAGCAGAATGACAGTAAATTGGTATGGCGAGACGAAACCAATAGCTTCTAATGATACAAAAGAGGGACGGGCACAAAACCGACGCGTAGAGATATCGATAATTGCCAACGAAAAATTAAAAGAAGAAGCAGTAAAGGCTGAAAAAATGGAAAAGTAATAAAGATGAATAATAAAAACCTTAAAAACGTGATAATATTATTATATCTATTGATTTTATTCTCCTTGTTTGTTATGGAAGTTAATGCCTCTGGCACATCAAGCAATGCCATGCTTAAAATCGGTATCGGTGCTAAACCGACCGCTATGGGAGAAGCTTCTATTGCATTATCAAATGATCTGTCCAGTATATATTGGAATCCCGCGGGGCTTGCACAAATAAGAGGTTCCCAACTGTCCGCCATGCATATAGAATGGTTCGATGATGTGCGTTATGAGTGGATCGGTTTCGTCCAACCTATTAGTAGCAAAGTAACTGTTGCAGTTGACGTATCATATCTGTATATGGGAGCTATAACTAGAACAATTGAATCTATATCAGAAGAGTATGAAGAAGACGGGACGTTTTCTCCTGTTGATGTTGCGGGGCGAGTGGCGGTATCAATTAATGCTATCAAGAATCTGCTCCTAGGTGCGTCGTTACAAAGGATTCAGTCCAAAGTGAGTTTTGAAAATGTAACCAAAGAACGAATTAGCGATAAAACCTCACAAGCTATAGCTATTGATTTGGGAGGAATTTACACTGTCACAAAGGTCCCAGGACTGACTGTTGGCGGATGTCTGCAAAATATTGGTAGTCAGACAAAGGCATTCATTACTGATAACGACCCTTTACCTTTTGCTCTCGCTTTAGGCTCAGCATACAAGGTTCAAATGAAAACCGAGAAAAAAACCGAAAATGATGATAAAGATAAGTTAACAAGCGAATCTCAAAAGGCGACCAAATCATTACCAAACACTATGACACTAGCTTTTGACCTATACTTTCCTAACGATGATTCCATTAACGCTAGGACAGGAATAGAATATCGTTTCAGCAATGGTATATCGCTAAGAGGGGGATATCGCACAGGAACAGGTTTTGATTTCCCATCTGGATTATCTACTGGCTTTGGATATGATTCCTCTAGCTATCAAGTTGATTATGCATTTGTCCCTTATGGAGACCTTGGCGGAACACATAGAGTCTCATTTACAGTTCGCTTTTAATGGCATTTCTTGAATTGTCCATCATAAGTGTTATGTGATCCCAGATATCTTTGACTTGCTTAATTGTATCTTCAAGGGAGCCCTCGTTGTTAATTACAAAATCAGCAAAAGGTCTTTTTTCTTCAAAGGACATTTGAGAATTAATCCGTTTAATAGCCTCGCTTTCGGATAGCCCTCGTTCAATTAGCCTTTGTATCTGTTTTTCTTTGCCTGTGTATACCAATACAACAAGGTCAACTTTATCGGTCATATTGCATTCTATCAATAATGGGACATCGAGAATAACAACTTTTGACCTATCTTTTGCTAGCTCCTGTTTGGCAAGCTCATCTGATAGTCGAATTACTTTGGGGTGAATTACACTGTTCAGGAGGTCGAGATAATTCGGGTTGTCAAATACTAAACGTCCGAGTTTTTGCCTATCAATTTCGCCTTTATCGTCTAGTATTCCACATCCGAAACTGTAAACTAGTTTTTCACGGACTAGTTCATCATTTTTCAATAAACTATGGCTCAATGAGTCAAGATTGATGACTACCGCTCCTAAGTCTTGAAAGATTTTCGCTATAGCAGTCTTTCCGCTTGCAATTCCGCCAGTTAAACCGATGATCATTTTGGACAATATTCTATTATTTTTCTATTACTTCGTCTCCAACCAGTTTTTGCCGACGCCGACGTCAACCTTTATTGGCACATCTAATTTGAGTGCATTTTCCATCAAAGATTTTACAGCAGGTTTTACCTTGTCCAGTTCATTTTCAGGCACCTCAAAGACAAGTTCATCGTGGACTTGAAGTAAGAGTTTAGATTCCCAGTTTTTGGCTTTGAAGAGGTCAGCTATCTTTATCATCGCCATCTTAATCAAATCAGCAGCAGAACCTTGAACAGGTGTATTTATAGCAGTTCTCTCCGCGAAAGCACGTTGATTGTGGTCTTTGCTATTTATCTCTGGTATAAGTCGTCTACGCCCATATATTGTCGTCACATAACCGTTTTTTCTTGCAAAATCTAAAACATTGTCAAAATATGCTCTGACGCCTGAATAAGTCTCGAAATATCCGTCAATAAATCTTTGTGCCTCTGATTGTGTTATACCAAGTTCATTTGAAAGTCTAAATGCTCCCATACCGTAGATCACGCCAAAGTTTATCGTTTTAGCTTGCCTTCTCATATCAGCGGATACTTTGTCAATTGGGACACCAAATATTAATGACGCGGTGCTTGCATGGACGTCTTGATTTTTCGAAAAAGCCTCTATCAAAGCTTTATCATGTGACAGATGGGCTAACATCCTCAGTTCAATTTGTGAATAATCAGCGGACAGTAAAAAACAGCATTCCTTTTCTGGAATGAATGCCCGTCTGATCTCTTTGCCCAAATCTGTCCTTATAGGTATGTTCTGCAAATTTGGATTACTGCTACTTAATCTTCCTGTTTCTGTTACTGCTTGGTTAAATGATGTATGTATCCGTCCTGTTTTAGGATTTATCGCCTGTGGTAGCGCATCAATATAGGTTGACTTTAGCTTTGATAGCCCTCTATATTCAAGTATAACTGATGGCAACTCATATCCTGCTTGTGCCAGTTTTATAAGTTCTGCCTCATTAGTTGAATAACCGCCAGTTTTGGTCTTTTTACCTGTCGGGAATTTAAGCTTTTCGTATAATATTCTGCCAAGTTGCTGAGGTGAGTTTATGTTGAATTCTTCGCCTGCCAACTCATAGATCGTATCCGTCAGTGATTCAAGTTGCTTGGCAATTCTATCAGAAAGATTTTTAAGCCATTCGGTATCTATTTTTATGCCTGTCATCTCCATATCGGCTAGGACAGGTATAAGTGGTAATTCAATCTCGTTAAAAACTGCTTCAAGCCCATATTCTCGTAATTTATCTTGCATTAGATTTTTCAGTCTCAAAGCTATATCTGCGTCTTCACAGGAATATTCAGCGACCTTTTCGATCTCAACCTGATCTAATGTGATCTGATTTTTCCCTTTTCCGATCAGATCCTCAATAGAAATTTTCTTGTAATTCAAAAATTCCAAAGCCATAACATCAAGATCGTGTTTGGATAAGGGATTGATGATATAAGAAGCTATCATAGTATCAAAGGATATGCCTTTTAGTTCAATTCCGTATTTTCTTAACACTTGGAGATCATATTTGATATTTTGACCGATCTTATGGATATTAGGGTCTTCAAGGATTGGTTTAAGTTTTTCTATGACAAGTTTAATTGGGAGTTGAGCAGGCACGCCGAGATAATTATGAGATATTGGTATATAATACGCAAAATACGGCTGTAAGGAAACTGAAATTCCGACCAGGTCTGCAGATATAGGATCAATACTGTTTGTTTCAGTATCCAATGAAAATTCTTTTGCACTCTTTAATTTTTCTATTAGCTCGTAAAATTCTAGATCGGATAATACAATGTTGTATTTTTTCTCAATTTCTTTCTCTTGTTTCGGAGAGAGGTCTATATCTTTTATGAATTTTCTAAATTCCAATTGTTGGAATATTGACAATAACTTATCTTCATCACATTTTGCTGGCAATGATTTTGAGGTCAGATCGAGTTTATAATTATCAACATTGAGATCAATTTGCACAGATTGATCTAGTGTGGCAAGTTTTTTGCTCAATCTGGCTTGATCCGCAAAATCTTTTAGGATATTCCTTATCCTTTCATTTTTGACACTATCAAGATTATCTAATAAGTCTTCCAGGCTTGAAAATTGTTCTAACAGTTTTCCTGCGATTTTAAGACCAATGTTAGGAACGCCGGGGATATTATCTGATTGGTCGCCCATAAGTCCCAAAAGGTCTGTGATTTTGTTTGGAGGAACACCAAAACGTTCCTTTACTTCTGATTCTCCATAAATATAATCCTCGTCCTGTCCTCTTTGAAAACCATAGGGCTTTATTTTTACATTTGGAGAGACAAGCTGGAAGGCATCTTTATCGCTAGTTACGATTATGACCTCCATGTCCATATTTTCTGCTTTTTTGGCGAGAGTGCTTATGACATCGTCAGCTTCAAATCCCGGTTCTTCTATAATGGGGATGCCTGTTGCTGATAATATCTCCTTGATTTTCGGCACTTGCGAGGCTAGATCATCAGGCATTCCCGGTCTATCTGCTTTATATCCTTCGTATTGGGCATGACGAAACGTAGGAGCAGGAGTATCAAAGGCGACAGCCATATAATCGGGTTTGTCATCGCGTAAAACTTTCATGATCATATTGACAAAACCGAAGATGGCATTTGTGGGGATGCCGGTAGTTGTTGCAAGACCTCTAATAGCGTGGAAAGACCTATAAATATAGGCATTGCCATCAATGATAAAAAATCTTTTCTTTTCACTTGTTTCCATCGGACATCCCTCTTTTTAACAACTATACCTATATTTTGAATGATATTTGCACAGTCAAATTGTCAAACCTATCATTTACATAAACAAATACTGAAAAAGATAATGTATCATTCTATTTTTCATTTGCTTATCAATAGTAAAACATTACTTTATTTTTTGATCGCTCCCCAAACCGTGCTTAATTTACCTGAGTTATCTACTGGAGCCCCTTTTGAGCCAAAGTTCTTCAGAATCTCGTCTTCTGTTAAAGCACGTTTATATAGGCTGACATCATCAATAGCACCGTTGAAGTATGATTCGGATTTCAACGGATGTTTGGCAAAGATCATGCTCAAAGTAGTGTCAACATTTTCGGCATTTGTGCCTTTCCCTTCTAGTTTCCCGTCCACGTATATAAAGCAATCAGAGCCCTTTCTAACACCGACGATATAATGCCATTTATCATCGTTTATCTCTGTCGTCCCTGTGAACTCACCAGAAGCACCAACCCAGAAGAAGCCTTTATTGGTATCCGCAGAGATAGCATATCCACTGACAGATGGATCGCCTTTTCCTGCTATGTCATGTCTTTGAGCCCAACGACCTGTTGTAGCCTTAGTCTTTGCCCAGACGCAAAGTGTGAAATCTCCTGTTCCAAAATTCATATCATCGTTATTCGGTATTTCAACATAATCGCTTGAACCGTTAAACTCCAATGCCTCTCCGATCTTGCCTGTGATAACTTTAGGGTTACCTTTCATCTCGCCATTATTCTTGCCAACAACATCTTTTACCTTATTTCCGTCTATCGTGGATTTATCCAAGCTCCAATAGCTCACAAGACCATCTTTAACGATTTGCGCTTCTACAGTTGACCAGCATATAAAAAACGCTAAAATCATAAATGGAAAAGCTACCAAGCCTTTTTTATACATAGCAACAACCCCCTTTTGTAAATCATTTAAGATTGCATTTTTTCAAAGAACTAAAACTTATGTTATTTTTAAACAGAATCTTAAATTCATAAATCTATTATAATTCCTAAATAAATAGACGTCAATAAATTTCTTCTGATCTTAGTGCAAATGGCTAGGGAAATGCTGAAATCCAGACATAAGCTTAGACGAAGTTTCTGTAATATTTTGTCTTTGAAGCAACTATCAATATATTAGGAAAAAGGACTTTTCGATAATTTGCTAAACACTGCCCTTTCTGATTCCCAGACTCCAAATGTCCGATCATCAGATTTCTGAAGTTCAAGTTGTAAAACACTTGCCTTAGATAACTTTTATGGTATAATAAATAAAAGGAAAATCAAGTCATATAAAAAGCTATTTAATTTTATAGCTATCTAAAAGAGAAAGATCACAATGAAATCTTGTTATCGGATCATCAGATTTGTTATATTGGTCACTGCTTTTTATTTTTGTCTCATCACCGGTTCTTCTTTTAGCGATGACCTGCAAAAGCTTGATCCTGTATTAAAGTCATTTTTAATTAAAGATGGAAAAACCGAGCTTGCTCCTGTTCTTGATGGTCGCGGACAAAATTTGGATGACCTGATCTTCAATACCATAATTAAGATCAACGGTAATCCTGATAGATTGACTTCAGCTGGCATCAGGATCAGGTCAAAAAGCGAAAAATTCGTCACCGCGGACGTCCCATTGCGATCTCTTAGCAGATTAATATCTCTTTCGAATGTCGTCTATGTTCAATCTGCGAGGAAGATGTATTTATGTCGGGAAATGAGCCCTAAAATTGATGTCAGTGTCCCTGAAATAAGGGCAGATCAAGCTTGGTCAAGTAACCCCTCATTTACGGGCAAAGGTGTTATCGTTGGCATCATAGACACAGGCATAGATTGGAGCCATCCGGATTTCTTAGGTGCAGATGGTAAGACTAGAATTCAGTATATATGGGATCAGACGATCAGCACGCCGAGTCGTTTTCCAGACGGATTTTATTATGGGACAGAATGGACAAAAACTGATATAGATGCCGGGATCTGTGGTGAAATGGATGGAGATGGTCACGGGACACACATAGCAAGCATTATCGCTGGCAATAGCAGAGGATATCATAAATTTACAGGTGTCGCGCCAGAAGCAGAGATCATAATGGTTAAGAGCAGTTTCAATGATCCTGATATTTACGATGCCACTGTCTATATATTCAATAAAGCAGAGAAAATGGGCAAACCAGCAGTTATAAATATGAGCTTTGGAAGCCAATGGGGTCCTCATGATGGCACTGATCCATTAGACCAAGCAATAGACCATCTACTAGAAAAGCCCGGACGTGCGATCGTTGCATCTGCTGGTAACGATGGCGGAAGATCAGTCCATATTGGAACAAGATCACTACGTTATCCCATTGGTGAAAACTACCCATGGATATCTATACGTCCAATGATCGGTGCTAGAATGTTACCTATTGAGATATGGTATGAACCGAAAAGTTCTATTACGGTCAGGCTTTTATTGCCGGTTAATATTAATGGCGATGTTTCAGACTTAGGTATAGGTTGGGTTAAAACGGGACAGTATAAAAGGTTTACCGTCAGCACAGGACCTTTAAAAGGTGCGGAAATTACAATAGATGCAACTAGATTGGCAAGTGATGATCTTTATGCTAACTTCAACTATATTTTTATCAATATATCTACCAATGACAATTTAAGCATACCAATAGATGATTATTATTATGCGATAGAACTTAACGGTGCGGGATATGGTTTTGATGCATATACTCCTTATTATGCCCTTTGGGCTTCGGCAAAGAATATCCCCAGTTCAGCGAAATTTCCTGATAAATCTTTTCTAATAGAAGGAAATAGCGATAATACGGTTATATCTCCGTCAAGTGCATACAGAGTTATATCTGTGGCTTCTTATATAACGAAGTCAGAATGGATTAACTCTGAAAGTAAGATAACAAATGAAAATTTGTCTATTGGTAAAATATCGGCTTGGTCAAGTCGAGGACCTTTGTTAAATGGCATCCAAAAGCCCGAAATAACCGCTCCTGGGGAGATGATAACCGCATCTTTATCAAAAGACGGGAGCGACGATCCAGACCGTATTTCTCAGGATGGTATGCATGTGACTTTTCGTGGGACAAGTATGTCCGCTCCTCATGTTGCTGGTGCTATTGCTCTTCTTTTTCAACAGAATTCAAATCAAAACATATCAGACATACGCAATAAACTTATGTCTTCCGCAATAGATCAAGGACCTATCGGTTGGGATAAGGCTTGGGGATTTGGGAAATTGGACGTTTTGTCTGCATTAAATATACCTTCCACTCCTCGCATCGTCGAAGTGACGCCATTAGATAGGGCTGTGACTGTTAGATGGCTGGCAAATCCAGAAACCAATATAGCTGGGTATAAAATCTATATATCCTCAAAATTCATTGATGTCGGCAATGTAACAAGTTGGACATTGGACAACCTAACTAACGGTGTCTCCATACCGATTTCAATTAGTGCTTATAACTATCAAAATAATGAAAGTCCCAAGAGTCAGGTTATAACAGTAATGCCTAATATCTCTAAAATAGATAATACTCCCCCACAAAAACCGAAAAATATAGTCTTGACGCCTTTCAATAATGGGTTAAAGGTTGAATGGTCTTCTGTCAATGATTATGATCTTGCCGGTTATCGTGTATATTACGGATACTCTTCTAAAAATTATAGCAATTCCTTTAATGTCTATAATGCTACGAATTGGACGATTGAATCATTAACCAATGGCATCGAGGTCTATGTTGCTGTGAGTGCCTTCGACTTTGCTGGCAATGAAAGCGACAGATCAAACGAAGTATCCGCTATTCCTCAGACCATTCAAAGATCAGAAATAAGGTATCAAAGTGGTTTTCCAATAAGGGTAGATAAAGATATTTATTCGTCGCCTACCGTATATGACGTCGATGGGGATGGAAAGATGGAAATAGCCTTTATTGCGAGGGATGGAAGAGCATACCTGATGGATCATAAAGGGAATCATATGTCTGGATGGCCTATATGGACAGGTTCTTATTCAACAACTTCACCTGCTATATATGATGTTGATGAGGATTCTTTTGGCGAAATAGTTTTTACTGCTGATGATGTTGTCTATATGTGGAATCACGATGGAACTCATGTCTCTGGTTGGCATTTAAAGCTTGATTCCCCTATTATAGCATCTCCATCAATTGGCGATATTGACGGAGATAAAAAATCAGAGATAATTGTCGCTACCACAGGCGGAATGCTCTATGCCTTTAAACCAAATGGATTATTGGTCAAAGGTTATCCGATAAATTTAGATAGTCCTATCCGATCAACTCCAGCCCTGGCAGATATTGACGGTGATTCTCTGACCGATATAGTTGTTTGTTCAAGTGAGGGGTATGTCTACGTTTATAATGGCAACGGTGATCCAATAAGTGGCTTTCCATTATATATCGGTGGTCAAATATATTCCTGTCCTGTTTTAGGTGATATTGATAATGATGGGGATATCGAGATAATAGTTGCCAAAGGAAACGGTTTATTATATGTTTTTCGTAAAAATGGTGACTTAGTATCAGGTTTTCCTGTTTGGGTTGATGCCCCAATTTTCTCATCCCCTGCGATCGGAGATATAGACGGCGATGGTTTATCATTGGAGATCGTCGTTTGCACGAGAGATGGGACAATTTATGTTTTCAAAAATAACGGTGATGTTATGAATGGATTTCCTGTATCTGTCACTGACCGAGTATATTCCTCGCCTGCTGTATGTGACATAGATGGTAACGGAGATATGGAGATCATCGTCGCTACAAGCACTGGTCTTGGCTATACAGGGCTAGTATATGCTTTCAATAGGTTTGGCAGAAGAGCAGACCCCAGATTTCCATTGCAAATAAGCGGAAATATAGTATATTCCTCGCCTGCTGTTGCTGATCTTGACGGTGATGGTGACATCGAGATAATCGTTGGCTCTTGCAGATATTGGGATGGGACAGGTGGGCAATTGCACGTTTGGGACTTATCAGGGATCCCAAACGAAAATAGCTTCCAATGGGCTGGCTTTCAGCACGATTCAAGGCATACAGGATATTATGAAGGAAAGCAATCGTCTTTAAAGATAATCCCAATATATGAAATTGGTCAAGACAGGCGTCTGACAATCTACGTAGTTTCTACCAAAAAACTGACATCTCCACCGAATATGATGGTCAAATATGGAAATTTAGTTTATAATATAATACTTACAAAAACCGATCAGAATGCGGATCTGTATCGCGGAAGATTTGTCGCAGAAGAAGGAGGTCAATATACATTTATTGTCAGTGGAATTGATATAAATGGCAATAGCCTTGTTGTATCAAAGGTTATTCGGATTAACGATCGTATTCTGAACTTTGCACTCTACCAGAATTATCCTAACCCGTTTAATCCAGAAACATGGATACCTTTTGAGCTTAAACAAGAAGAAAGAGTTAAAATAAAGATTTATAAATCTGATGGAGGTATAGTTAGAACAATTGATCTAGGAGTAAAGCCAGCAGGAGCTTATACAAGTAAAGAAAGATCTGCGTATTGGGATGGAAAAGATGATCACGGACAAATATGTGCCTCTGGAATTTACTTTTATACCATTGAAGCAGGCAAATTTACAGCTACAAAGAAGATGATAATGACAAGATAGTGTAGTTTCTAATAGTGCAAGTAATGAGAAAATATAAAACATTATACATCAACAGGGGGGAATGAAAATGAACAGTTTGTTAAAATACTATGTTTTGCTAGTACTAATTCTTGTCTTTTTTATTTGCTTTGGTTACTCTGCAATTGGTGCAATATACAGAATAGGCTTTTTAGAGGCAGAAGATAAGATGCCATTTGAGGATGAATTTGAATATAACTGGGCAAAGAAAATTGGGTCAACAATGCTTATCAAAATATCAGGGGCAGGGAAATTCACAGATGAAAGAGGCAATGCAGTGAAACTCAGTGATTTTCAGATCGTCTGGTGGCATAGAGCAAATGCTGCGACAATACCGACTGTATTCATTGAGAATGCAACGAAAAACGCCTTTTTGGATTATGTCAAGAAAGGTGGCTCTCTGTTTTTAAGTCAAGTAGCTTTACATTATATCTATGATCTCGGCATTGAAAGCCTAGAACCAAGATTATGTAACCCGAATGTGGACAAGGCTATAAGTGGTATCATAGCAGCAGAAGGTCAGGAAACACATGCGGTATTTAGTGGATTTAAGGCGATGGGGCTAGACCCTGCGAAAGGTTTTAATATAAACTGCTATGGACATGATTGTATGAGTGATTTTTATCCCAAAGGTCCGGCAAGAAACGGGACCGTCTTAGGAAAGGCTTACCAGGAACCACATCCACAGCCTTGGTTTGGACAAGTAACCCCATTGGTAGAATATAAGGTTGGCAACGGGATCATTATAGTCAGTGGTTGGCGTTTCACCGTCCTTCGTTCTAATGAAGAGGGATGTAAACACAAAGATGCTATGACAAAACTGCATGAAAACATTATAAATTACTTGGGGACATTAGCCCCTGTAACTATAAAAGAGAAATTATCTACGCAATGGGGAATGATTAAAAACGAGATGTAATTGGTTAACCATTTTTAACTGGAACTGTTAAAAATTCATACTCAGAAAGGACAATATGGAACGTATAAATTTTTCAAAATTAAGCGGAGCAGGAAACGACTTTGTAGTAATAGACAACCGAAAGAACGTCATCCCTAACAATTTAACCAAGTTTATAGAAAAAATATGTGCCCGTCGTGTCTCGGTAGGAGCGGACGGCGTCCTATTGGTTGAAAACTCGGATGTCGCAGATTTCAAGATGCGTTATTTCAACTCTGATGGCAGTGAAGCTGAAACTTGCGGAAATGGTGCCAGATGTATTGCAAAATTTGCCTATGACGAAGGTATCGTCAAATCTGACAAAATGACTTTTGAGACGAAAGCGGGAATATATAACGCAGAGATAATAGGCAAAAATGTTAAAATAAAAATGGGCGATACTGTTGATATGAGGCTCAATTTCCCAATAAAATTAAGCAATGGGACATTTACAGTCTCATCTGCAAATAGCGGAGTGCCTCACGTCGTATTTCTCGTTGATGACATTGAAAAGGTTGATGTTATAAAATTAGGTAGAGAGACACGTTATCACGAGGATTTCGCACCAAAAGGGACAAATGTCAACTTTATTAAAGTTAAGGATAAAAATAACATAGATATAAGAACCTATGAACGTGGTGTTGAAGACGAGACACTCGCTTGCGGGACGGGAAGCATAGCATCTGCGATAGTTGCATCAGCTTTGGGCTTTGCAGAATCTCCTGTAATGATGCATACTTGGGGCGGTTTCAAGTTGAAAATATATTTCACATTGCAAACCAGCGGCGCAAAAGACGTCTATCTTGAAGGCGATGCGAGGATCGTATATAAAGGATATCTAACTGACGATGCCTGGAACTATTGAAAGGCAAAAATGCTTGGATGAATTAAAACTCCTATCATTCCTATTTTTGGGGATTATGCAGATTAAGTAAGTAGAACGACTATGAATAGATCAATTTTTGTAATAACGATAATTTTGCTGTCCATAATAAGTCTGCCTATATCTGCCCAATATTTGGACATCAATAAAGTCAATGAGCATAGCTTTGATTGGATGACCTATAAAACAACCCATTTCACGATCTACTATTATCCAGAAGCTAGCTATTTGGTTAGAATTATGGGCGATATGGCAGAAGTTGCTTATGCAAAGATAAGCGAGATCTTAGAACACGATGTCCGAAAGAAAATACCATTGATCTTATATAAATCCCATGCGGACTTTCGCCAGACAAATGTCATCACTGAAACTTTGACCGAGGGAGTCGGTGGATTTTCTGAACTGTTGAAATACAGAGTTGTAATACCATTTACAGGCTCAATGGACGATTTCCAAAAGGTAATAACTCACGAAATAACACATGTCTTTCAATTTGACATTTTATACAAAAATACCCTTTCTCATATATACACAGGCGAATTCCTTTACAGTCCGCCATTATGGTTTATTGAGGGACTGTCAGAATATATGTCTGACGATTGGAATACAGAGGGAGAAATGGTGTTAAAAGATGCTGTCTTGAATAACAAAATTGTGCCGTTAACCAAGTTGCAGGATTTCAGTATTCTTGGTTCTCGTGTCTATCTTGGCTATAAAGAAGGACAATCCGCTGTGACCTTTCTTGTTGAAAAATATGGAATTGAGAAACTGTCTGAGATATTGCGAGAACTTGCCATTAGTAGAACAAAAGATATAAACGAAGCACTTAAAAATACAATAGGGATTAGCCTAAAAGATTTCAATGAAGAATGGGAAGAATCCATAAAAAAACGTTATCTGCCTGAAATAGGGACAAGACAGACGGTCAATTCAATAGGAAAAAATCTAACGAAGGCTAAAAATGATTATAGCAATGCAAAGCCTATATGGTCGCCAAGCGGAGATTTAATAGCATATATTGCCCAAACGGGCGTTAAGAGTGAGATAATGATTGTATCATCAAGAGATGGTGAGATCATATTAAATATAAACTCTGGATCAGTTGATGGAGGATACGAATCAATAAGGGAAAGTGGGTCTGGATTGGCTTGGTCGCATAACGGCGATAACATAGCATTTATTGGGAATAAAGATGACAAGGATTTTCTGGCGATTATAAATATAATAACGGGAAAAATGATAAAAAAACTAACTTTACCTTATGACGTTATCTATAGCCCTTCATATTCTCCTGATGACAAAAGAATTGCCTTTATTGGATTGAAGAATGGCAAATCCGATATATACATATTGGACATTTTGAATAATTCGATAATTCAAATGACGTCAGACGTTTATCAGGAGCATTCAGTTTCTTGGCATCCAACCGAGGAGAAATTGATATATTCCACAGAAAGAAACGGGAAGTATAAATTATTTTTGCTAGATATACCATCTCAAAAAATACAGCAGATAACCTATGGTTTACAGAATGATATATCGCCTTCATGGTCATCTGATGGTAAAAAAATCATCTTCTGCTCAGATGCAGACGGCGTATATAATGTGTACAGTGTTGATATAGATAAAATCAGCGCAGAATCTAAAACTATTAATGTAAAAAAACATACAAACATAATTACAGGATGTTTCAGTCCAGTCCTTTCTCCCGATCAAAATAGTTTGGCTTTGTCGGTGTTTAATAACTATAAAAATGATATATATGTTGTCAAAGCATCCGACCTTATAAACGAAAATGTTGTTTTTTCGGGAACAGAGGAATCGTTTGAATCGCTTTATGAATTTGATGATAAACCGATCAGAGGCGTTAAGTATAACTTGGATTTTTCGCCAGATTTGATATACATAAATTTCGGATACATTTCGGGCGGGGTTTTCCAAAATACCTTGCAATTTGTGGCAAGCGATATGATGGGCGATCACAGGATTATGGCTGGGCTAGACATAATATCGCTTCGTAACCAGCCTGACTTTTTTACCGCATATTACTACCTTAAAAAAAGACCAGACTTTGGCTCTGCAATATTTAGCGAAAACGAATATCATATCGAAGGAAATAGGCGATTTTGGCAAAGAAATACGGGCATTCAGGGATATATAGGTTATCCATTAAATAAATTTAACAGGGTTGATCTCTTTGCTGGAAGACATCTCAGAGTTATAGAATACACATTGCAAGAAGGACAAGAAAACTTGATGAATAGGACAGATTCTATCAACTCACTGGGTATATCTTATGTCAGAAATAAGATAGTTTGGACTGAATTTGGACCATATATTGGGTCTTATTTTGATCTTTCGTTTGGACAGGCGATAAAGGTGACAAAGCGCGATCTTAGAATGACTAATATAACCTTAGAAACCAGAAATTACGTCAAGGTCGGCAAAAGATCAAACATTGCTACCAGATTTATAACAGCAGGAAGTTTTGGGCTAGACAAAGAAAATTATTACCTTGGCAGTAGTTTTAGCCAATCACAAAGTGGATTTTATTATAACAAATCTTTAATGCGAGGTTATGACTATAACGAGATATACGGAACAAGAGTCGGGCTTCTAAACGTAGAACTTAGAATACCATTTCTTGATGAATTGAGATTTGGGTTTCCATTCTCTTGGGGCATTGGAGGGATAAGAGGTGCAATTTTTGCGGACTTTGCAGGGGTCTATCCTCGTCCCCCAAATGTTAAAGATATTCACGGCGAGCCGATAGTATCTCAAAAAGAATTTGAACCTTGGATCTCAGACGAAGACGGTTTTAGATTGCTTGATATTAGGGCTTCAATCGGCTTTGGATTTAGATTTGGACCATTGAGTTTTGACTTTGCAAAGAAGACAGATCTAAAAAGCTTTGGAAAAGGATATAAATTCCATTTTGGTCTCGGACAGGATTTTTAACGAGCGCTGGTGCTATTGGATTCTAGGCAGATATTTGACATTTAATAGGAGGAAAACATGGGTAAAGGCAAAAAGTTTGTCGTCATAATTGCAATAATTGTCGTTATTTTCATTTTAATTCAAGTCTGGGCGAAACTCTATCCCGATTGGCTATGGTTTAGCTCTCCTGCAGTCAATATGGGGTCAGTTTTTCTTACAATCCTCAAAGCAAAAATAGGTATGGGGATAATTTTCAGTATTATCGCATTAGTAATAACTATTGGCAATCTATTTTTGTTATGGAAAATTACATTGAGATCGTTTACAGATAGCTTTATCCCAATAGGTGAAAATCGCATACCTATTGGCAGAAAGATCCTAATTGGAGCTTTATCGTTCGTTTGTATTATACTGAGCATTGTCTTAGGGCTTACCGCAATAAGCCAATGGGAGCCTTATCTTCGATATATTAATTCTGATGGTATTAGCTTTTCTAGCGTTGATCCTCAACTTTATAAAGACCCTATTTTCAATAAAGATATATCTTATTACGTCTTCAAAATGCCATTTTTAAGGTTTTTACGTGGATGGTTTTTTGCATTGTTTTTGGTTACTACTATGGCAACAGGTGCTGTTTATGGGCTTCGTCGTATGAGTGGGCGATTGCCAAGAAAGATGCGAGTTCATATCCTTATATTATGTGCTATAACTTTTCTTTTGCTCGCATGGGGACGAGTTTTCTCTATGTATGAGCTATTGTTTCCAGCATCGGCTAAAGGTTGGGTATATGGAGTTGGTTTTACTGACGCAACAGCGAGGATTCCTGTTCAAAAGATATTATTGGTGATCGCAATAATTTCAGCAGTCTCCTGTATTGTAAATATATTTTCACGCAGGATGACGAAAGTTACGATCGGTTTTGCCATCCTATATTTGGTAGTTGTGATCGTTGGCGGGGGATTTTACCCTTGGGTGATCCAAAGATTTCAAGTTGAGCCTCAGGAGTTTGACAAGGAGCAAAAATATATACAGAACAATATAAACTATACCCGTATTGCATATAATATTAAAAATGTAGAGGAAAAGCCTTACAAAGGTTCGGGCAAATTGACTTTGGAAGATGTTACTCAAAACAGGGCAATTATGGACAACATAAGGCTTTGGGATTGGCGTCCATTAAGGGAGACTTTTAAACAAAGAGAGGCACGTCGTCCACAATATGACTTCGTCGATGTAGATATTGACAGATATATACTTGATGGCAAAATGCGTCAAGTTATGCTTTCTGCCCGTGAGCTGATATTTTCTAACGTAACCAAAGAATCACAAACTTGGGTTAATAGAACATTCTTCTATACACATGGCTATGGGCTAACCATGATTCCCGTAAGCGAGATTGTAGAGGGCGGATTGCCAAGAATGTATATAGATGATATCCCTCCTAGAATACATGCCCCATGGCGTCAAGAGATAAAAAGACCCCAAATATATTTCGGTGAGGGCGAAAAGCCATTCCGTGGTGAGGTTGGACATCTACCCTATGTAATAGTCAATCCGAACGATCCAAATCCGCAGGAGTTTGATTATCCCAAAGGCGAAGATGCAGCATATAATTCATACGACGGGATTGCTGGTGTGTCAATAAACACTTTTTGGAAAAGACTGGCTTTTGCGTTAAAGTTTTCTAGCGATACAAGGAACATCTTATTCTCTGGTAAAATAAATAATAATAGCAAAATCCTTATCAACCGAAGCATATCTGAATATGTCAGGGCAATATCTCCTTTTTTGAAATACGACAAAGACCCATATCTTGTCGTATCAGATGGTAAACTTTACTGGATAATAGACGCTTACACGGTCACGAATTTGTTTCCATATTCCGAGCCTATGACAGAGCAAATTACGGAGGTTTTAAGTGGAAAGAAACATATAACACAGCAACGAATATGGGGCAACTATATAAGAAACTCAGTTAAAATAACAATTGACGCATATGATGGAACTATCAATTATTACCTAATGACAAAAGAGAAAAACCAAGCAGACCCCATTGCAGAATGTTACAGAAAGATATTCCCCAAAATGTTCAAAGACTATAAGGATATGCCAGCTGAATTGAAACCACATATCAGATACCCATTGTCATTATTTATGATCCAAGCGACAAAATATGCAGCATATCATATGAACGATCCGAAGCAGTTTTATAATAAAGAAGACCTATGGCAATTTAGCACAGAAAAGGCACAAGAGGGGGGCGGAGAACGACCTGTTGAACCTTATTATGTAGTCCTTCAACTTCCAGATAGTGATAAAGAAGAGTTTATGCTTATGTTGCCATTCACGCCAAATAAAAAAAGAAATATGATCGCTTGGATGTCTGCAAAATGTGATCCCGAAGGTGATGTAAGTTTAGGAGAATATGGCAAGATTATCGTCTATAACTTCCCCAAAGGAGAACTCGTTGATGGAACTATTCAGGTAGAAGCATATATTGATCAGCATCCGAGTATGTCGCAAGAGTTAACTTTGTGGAGTCAAAGGGGATCAAAGGTCATCAGAGGTAACCTGCTTGCAATTCCTATTAATCAGTCAATACTTTACATAGAGCCAATTTACCTTGAAGCGGAAGCATCGCCAATCCCTGTCCTTAGAAGGGTAGTAGTCGCCTTAAACGGGGGAAGACTGGAATGGGGAGAGACTTTGGAAGAAGCACTATCGTTGTTGTTTGGTTCAAAGATTTTGCCAACAGAATCTATTGGATTAGATAAAGGAGAAGCAAAAAAGGAGGCTCCCGTTCAGAAGTTGCCTTCGGACAACCTGACGAAACAGGCTCTTGACCATTATAATCAGGCTCAAAAATATCTACGTTCAGGCGAATGGGCTAAATTCGGCGAGGAATGGGATAAGCTCAGACAAACTCTTGAAATGCTTCAAAAATAGGAAAGGAAATAAATTATGTCTTTATCCCTGATTTTGACTGTAATAATCGCTCTAAGCGTGCAGGAAAATAATATGCTTAAAAACGGCGATTTCGAGATAGATTCAAATAATGATGGAATGGCTGATCATTGGCAGTTTTCAGGCGACAAAGGCGTAATAGCCAATTGGTCTCTTGATAATGGATTTAGTGGAAAGTATAGTCAAAAATTAACCTGCACTAGCTATACACATCTTTCACCTGCAAGCCATGTTATGCTTTGTCAATTGAACACTGTCCAGTTAGAAAAAGGCAGATGGTATAAGCTCTCTTTTTCTGCAAAGCAAGATGGGATCAAAGGTCGGTCTATCCAAGTAGCTATATCAGATACTAAATCGTGGAGTAATTGTGGTTTGCAGGAATCATTCCGTCTATCTAACGATTGGAAACAATTCAGTTGTGTCTTTCAGGCAACACAGACGATAGCAGATAATACTCGTCTGCAATTTTGGTTTAATACTACTGGGACGCTTTGGCTGGATGATGTCAAAATTGAACCTTCTGAACCAATAAAAAGGGCTTATACAAATGTGTTGCAGAACACAGATTCAATCAACCTTCTGCCAAATAGCAGTTTTGAATGTGGCATAAGCGGATGGGGAAGCATTGCAGAAACTCCCGGCTGGGGCGGAAATCTGAACCAAATTGTCGGTGAAGTCGACCATTCTGAGGCAAAATTTCATAAATCCAGTTTTAAGATCGCTCTCAATTTAGAAGACCTGCCTGTATATTATTTTGACTATTTTCAACTATATAGAATGCCTATAAAAGCCCCACTATTGGCAAATAAAGGGTGGATAGAGGTAAAATCTGGCGAAAATTACACTTTGTCCGCTTATATGAAGGCAGATAAAGATGGCTTGATCGGCATTTTATCGGTCAGGCAGGCTTTTCGGGGAACTAATCGTAAAGAATTACAACTCACAACAGATTGGGAACGATACTCATTCACTTTTCAGCCCCAATCTGATCAAATTTTTGTTGCATTAGGTCTTGATCTGGAATCATCAAAGCAAGCAAAAGGGACAGTTTGGATTGATGGCATCCAATTGGAAAGAAATTCACAGCCAACAGAGTATCAGTCAAGAAGTCCGATTGAAGTTGGACTGAGCGCTGGTTATCTTGGCAATTTAATTCCTTATGGGAACATACCTATAATCACCGCGACGGTTTTTAATTCGGATAAATTAGAGAATACCGTCACTTTGAAATGGCAAGTTACTGATTTTGATGATGTCATTGTCAATGAATCACAGATTAATATTAATGTCCCGGGCGAAAAATCAATAGAAGTCCCAATTTATACCGATGTTCAAAGGAAAGGCTTTTATCGTCTGCACCTAGTAATTAATGATAGAGATTCTGATATCGATCGTTCGTTACGGTTTGGGATTATTGAGCCTTACACAAGGTCTGATAGTGTTTTTGGAATGAACCATGCCTATCCTTGGGAACATCTACTTGATCTAAGCAAAGAGATCGGTTTGCTTTGGTTTCGTGATTGGTCTTTGAAATGGCAAGAAGTGGAACCAGAAAAGGGAAAATTTGACTTTACTGAAACAGACTTCCAAATAAATAGAGTGTTAACAAGAGGATTAAATGTCTTACCTTTGTTGCCTTTTCCATCAAGCAATTGGTCATCAAGTGCTAATGATATACCTATATCAGATCGTTATCCTTCTAATAGGGAACGTATGGCTTATATGCCCAATGACCTAGAAGAATTCGCAAACTATGTCCGAAAGACAGTGGAATACTACAAAGACCGTTTACGTGTCTGGGAAATAATGAACGAGCCTATATATACTGATTACGCTTTACCACGTTCCAAAGGCTATAAGGTAGAGGACTATGTCAAACTTTTGAAAACAGCCTATCATGCGGTTAAATCAGTTGATCCATCTGCACTGGTCGTCGGTGGAATTGCAGGGGGAGCGGACACATATACATACGAATTCATTGATCTAGGCGGTTTACAATGGGTTGATGCCCTAAATATACATATCTATCCGGGCGTAACTGCCCCAGAGGAATACGAAAGACCTTTCAGTCTGTTACGTGCAAAAATACGGGAATCAAACGCAGATAAACCGATATGGTTTACAGAAGGCGCATACTATGCAGATGACGATATACCAATCATCCCATATAGTTCTTGGCTTAAACCATTGGATAGCGAGCTAGAAGCGTCAGAATGGCAATTGAAGTTTAACGCTATAATATTGGCTTACGGTGTTGAGAAGATCATATATCATTCAGGGACACCGGGAAGCCTTAATAACGAAAGCCTTGACGGTATATTTTTTGAATGGGCAGGGGAACCAAGAAAAATGCTTATTACTCAATCTGCAATGTCAAACATTATAAGACCTCCAATATCGTCATTAGGCAGACTTGATTCACCTGATAAGGTAAATGCCTATGGATTGATATGCGATGGTCAAACAGTTGTTATCGCCTGGGCTGATGAAGGAATAAAAACTGATATATCGCTTTCCAAAGGATGGCAAGCAATAGATATTCAAGGAAACAAAATAGAGTCAAACAAATTAACACTGACAGAAAGACCAGTATATTTCATATCAGATGGAATAACAAAAAAGTCTCCATTCCGTTAGTCTTCTTAACAAGCGAATGGTAGCTGATCTCTTAAAATGTTGTTTGAATGGGTAAAAATTACAAATATTAAAATATTTTTGAGGAGCTTTTGTTTATGTTGGAAGGGCGTAAATTAATAACAAACGACAATACCAAAATGATCCCTCAGACCGAATATGAAGGACGTGTTCTAAGATATGATTTTCCTGAGTTATACATTGGAATAGCAGAATATAAAGAAGGTCCGACAGGTTGCACAGTTTTTTATTTTCCAAACGATGTTATATCCGTCGCGGATATCAGAGGTGGGTTTCCCGGAACGATAAGGGGGTCTTCTGCGGAAGATGGCAGGACATCAGCTATATGTTTTGCAGGCGGGTCTGTCTACGGACTAGAAGCAGTAACTGGCGTTGCCTCTGAAATCTTCGCTATGAGGGGGTATCTTGGTGTTTATAACGTTCGTGGGGCAGTTATATATGATTTCTTTAGAAATAATATGATCTACCCGGATAAAGAGCTCGGTCGTGCAGCGATGAGATCGGTCAAAACAGGTATCTTTCCCCTTGGATTTCACGGCGTAGGATGTTGGCCCGGCTGTGGTCCTGCTTTCGACTGCTTACAACCTGATGGAACAGGTCAAGGTGGTGCTTTTAGGCAGATTGAAGACACAAAATTAGCTGTCTTTACTGTTGTAAATGCTCTTGGCGTCATCGTTGACAGACAGGGCAATATTGTCAGAGGCAATTATGATAGGAAAACAGGAAAACGGTATCATTACAACGAACTTCTTGAAAAAAGGATCGCTAACAATACTCCCTCAGAACCGCATTATGCCAATACAACATTGACATTGGTCGTTACAAATCAAAAACTTGATATAGATTCACTTAGGCAGTTATCCAGACAGGTGCACAGCTCTATGGCTAGGGCGATCCAGCCATTTCATACAAAAGATGACGGTGATGTGCTTTATGCGGTCACAACAAATCAGGTTGAGAACAACATTTTAGACGTTACCGATCTGGGAGTTATCGCATCGGAACTCGCTTGGGACGCTATATTAAGTTGTTTTCAAGGGTATGATTCTTCTGGTGATAAAATATAGTTTAAAAATTTCCTGTTGCTTATTTATATATCTTTCAAAAAGATAATTATAAATAAAATGATTGGAGAAAAAATGATGGATTCACAGCAAGCAACGATCGTCGAGATAGGCATTCCAGTCCGATCAGTTAATTGGGTGCGGTCTTTCCCCGGACGAGATAGATCAGGCAATCCCTGTATATATGTCATTATGGGGCAACAAGCTGATAACCTTTTTGTTCTGCAAATAGACCCAGAAACAGGCTCTTTTCGCCAATTTGTCGCAGATAAGCCTAATTCAAACTATCCAATATCAGTATATATGGACAGATCAGGTCGCTTGTATATAGGCAGTGCATATTCAGGACGTCTATTCTGTTTTGATCCTGATATTGATTCGCTTATTGATTTGGGAGAGATAAATCCCGGTAATGCTACTTTCCCTTGTCGGATTGATGAAGATGCTGATGGCGTTCTATGGATCGGAAGTTATGGCACTGCAGATCTGACAAGCTATGACCCCAAAAGCGGTCAATTTACAAGATATGGACGGATGGACGATGTGGATATGTATAACTATCCGTTAGTCAATGTTGACGGAAAGATAACAAATCTGATAAGAATGACGAAGCCACATGTTGTAGTTTTTGATCCTAAAAGCGGTGAAAAAAAGGTCGTCGGTCCGATCATAACACAAGGACAAGGATCAATTGATATAATAAAAGGTGAAGACGGAAAAGTATATATTGATTCTAGTGAGGGAAAATTCCTCATAGATGGAATGGAAGCGGTCAAAGTTGATAAAATCCACCCGCCAAAGATCGTAAATATGGCTTTACCTGATGGATCAACTTTCAGATTTACAGATGCCAGCGACCTGATCTATCGTAAACTGGAAGTTCGCAAGCCAAATGGAGAAATTAGGCAGTTCGATCTCAATTATGAGGCAAGCGGAAGCGACATATTTTATAACCATTTAGGTCCCGACGGTTGTCTCTATGGCTCAAGTATATTGCCTTTGCATCTTTTCAGGTATAACCCAGATACTAATGAATTAGTTGATCTTGGAAAATGTTCAACTGCTGGTGGTGAAGCCTATTCTATGGCAAATTTTGATGGGAAAATATGCATATCTTCATATCCCGGAGCAACACTATCAGTTTACGACCCATCAAAACCATATCGTTTTGGCACAAATCCCGATGATAACCCAAGGGATATTGGACGAATAGACAATATATCTTATCGTCCACGTTCTACCATATTTGCTGACGGACGTATATGGACTGCGTCTTTGCCTGACTATGGTATGTGGGGGGGTCCCTTGTCCTATTATGACCCAAAAACAGGAGAAAAGAAAGCCTATTATAGTATCTGTGGAGATGCAAGTTGCTATACCCTTGCACATCTTCCTGATCAAGAATTGATCGCAGTCGGAACAAGTATATATGGTGGGAGTGGGACGCAACCAAAGGTAAACCAAGCAGTTATGTTTCTTTGGGATTATAAGGCAGAAAAAAAAATATGGGAAGGAACTCTCGACCGCCCTGTCAATACTTTTAATGCACTTTTGACAGGTATTGACGGAAAAATCTATGGAACGGTTGTAGGTGGTGGTGTTAAGCCAGAGTTGTTTGTTTTTGATCCTGTATCGTTAAAATTTATAAACAAAATCTCCTTGCCCTCTGGACATCCTCTTGATCTCGGTCTTCAAAATGGTCCTGATGGAAAAGTGTATGGATTTACGTCTTCTTGCATATATCGTTTCGATCCCTCTACATCAGAGATCAAGACACTGGTTAATGGTGATTTCGGTATTCCAGGACCTATAATAGGCAAGAACATTTATTTTTCCACTGGTCATATACTTAAATATGTCAAAATATTCAACTAAATTTTAAGATAGATATTGAAGGGGGAAAATATGGGAACGACATTTCAGGACATTATTTCATTTGCTATCGAATGGGAGAGAGAGTCCGCTAAATTATATGAAGAAATGAGGAATCTGGCAAAAAACCCAAATGCGAAGCTTATGTTTGAAGTGTTTGAAAAGGAAGAGGTTAAACATAAGGAAATCCTAGAAAATCTCACGCCAGAAAGGATCGCCAAAATAGACCCTCAAAAGGCAATTGATCTGAAAATAAGCGATTATCTTATAGATGTAACATTTAAGCCAGATATAGAGTATCAGGATGCACTTATAATAGCGATGAAACGAGAAGAAAAAGCGGTGAAAATGTATACCGATCTGTTGGCAAAAATAGATGATCACGAAGCTCAAAAACTCATACAATTCCTGATTCAAGAGGAATCTAATCATAAATTACGCCTTGAAACGGAGTATGACGACAACATCTTATCCCAAAGATACTAATAAAAATCGTTCCCACATATGAAGAAAAAGATCATTGGACGAGTCTATAGATTTATCATAACCGCAACAGAGTCACAAAGCAAGTTTTACAGTGGAATTGTTCTCTCGTGTGGATTTATTCTAGCATTAGGTTTATGTCTTGTTTTTAGACCAAAGTTTGAATTTCAATATGTTGGCGATATTGTAAGTTGGATAACAGTAAACAAATATCCTAAGCAACAAGAGATATATTACTATATATTATCTCTAATTGTCATCCCATTTTTGACCATTGTCAACTGGCTTTTATGGCTTTTATGGTCTTATATCTCATCAATTATTACAAAACTTCCAACCTATTATACACTCAAAAAGTATGCCCTAACACATCTGGTATTCATACTGATATTGACCAATATATCAACACCAACATTTAAAAAGATGTTGATGATTCCGTTGATAATATTTGCATCGGCTAATCTATTGATCTTGATCTATGATGTAGCTAGAACAAAGTTAAAAAGATTGACAAGATCAATATTTTCCAATCCAGACCAACATTGGTGCGTCTTTGCCTCAGGTGTTTGTATTGGGCTTTTCACATTGATCAATTACGGCGAAAATCCTATAAAAATACTTCTATGCTTAGCATATATAATTTTATCTGCTTTATCTGTTTGGACCTTCTGGCTGATATATTCTCTAATATTAAAATTGATCACTAAACGGGAATTTGACTTTATCAAAGGTATTGACGCGTATTCGTATGTGCCATTTGTCATTTTATTATTGATATCGCTTTTGTATGAACACGGTATGAAATTAATGATAATATCGGTCTGTTGTATGTTTTTGGTTAAGATATTATCAATAATTAAACCTGAATATGTCCAAAAGATCAGTTTGAAAGTATCTCAAAAACAGCTTCTTGACTATGTTATCGTCCCATCAATTATATATGTCATTTATTACAATGGCGGTAACATAAATGGAGGAATTGACATCTTTCACGAAGGTGAACGGCTTGCTCCATTAAATGAGGCGTTGCGGGGCGGAATCCCGTATAGAGATGTCTATCTTCAACACGGATTATTCTATAATTTTTATAGACCTTTGCTTGCATCAAAGTTATTCGGCGTAAGTTTGGCTTCTGATAGGTTACTTGGGGGCATTATTGATCCACTAGGACATGTCGGATTTTATCTATTCGCATTACAGATATTTAAAAGTAAACTCTCCATATTTTTATTGCTCTGGATAATGTCTTCTGGCGTATCTGAGGAATTTGTATATTGGAGTTCATCAAGAAGGATGGTCTATACACCCGGAAGGCTTGCTCCTGCCTATTTTTGCTTGGCTATTATGGCGTCCTACGTCAATAGGCGTTATGATCTTTCAAATAATGTTAAATTACCGCTCATTGCAGGGATATTTGCTTGTATTGCAATATTTAACAGCCTTGAAATAGGTCTATATGTTACGGTTTCATGCATAATATTTTTAATATTATTTACAACTTATCCACAACCAAGCCTAGACAAGTTCAAAGATAGACTTATGCCATTAGCCAGTTTTATCATCGGGATTTTGATAATTTTTATACCAATCTCAGTCTATCTTTTTATCCACAGTGCTTTTGATGATATGATAATGAACTCGTATATCCAGATACGTTATCAAGGCACTATATGGGGATTAAGGTTCCCTCCATTATATTCTGAAATAGCGAAAATCAAATCAATTGAAAGCGCAAAGGCATTCATCATAAGTGGGACTTTTAAATGGTATCTGCCGGTATTAGTCTATTTAATAACTGCGACATACCTTGTTTATCAAATGATAAGATTCAGGCTTTGGAAGGTTAGATCAAACATCAAATTATCTTTGGTCTTAATCTCAGGTATTGTATTTTTCAGGACTATGCTTGGTCGCTCTGATTCTACTCATCTATATGGAATGGCGTTCGCATGGGTGATCGGTATGTTCTGGGTTGAGTATCTGTTTATAAGAGTATATAGAGAGTTAAAGATGGATTCTCTCTTATCGGTAACTTGGCATAGTCATAAAGCAATTTCAACATTATCTCATCCAATATCAGTTATTGCTTTAAGGGCTATTGTAATTGTCCTTCTTTTTTGGTATGCTATATCTGTATATAATCCCATTGACACTGCGAAAGACTTGTCTGCGATAATAAGTGGGTATGGTCGAGTTCCTAGATATGTCGATCCCCCATTGGATCGTATTGGCAAGATTATAATTCCTGCGGAACAGGCTAATCAGATCAGGGCAGTTGTGGATTATATCCAGAAAAACACTGAACCTGATGAGACCATATTTGATTTTAGCAATCAAGCTGGATATTATTTCTTCGCCGATCGTCCATCTGCTACAAGATACCATCAGGTATGTTATGCTTCTATTGATCCTTTACAGATAGAAGTTATAGAAGGATTAGAAAGGCATAAGACAAAACTTATAATATTCAGCAACAGCTCTTGGATGGATTCAATAGATGGAGTGTCAAATTTAGATAGGCACAAGTTGATCGCACAATATATCAGGGAAAATTATACTGAATCAGTGAAGATCGGGACTACGGTCTTATACAAAAGAAAATGACTGAGAAGCTTGGGTCATTATGAATAACTTATATAAACAAACAATTTTAAGGAGGTTATAAATGTTTAAGCCGTATGATTTTTCAATAGGTGGTTGGTGCTTGGTTAGCGGAGGGTCAGACCCTTTTGGAGGTCCGACTCGTAGTCTTCCGATTGAGGTCGGTCTTGAAGGTTGTGTTGAGGCTGGAATTAAATATGTCAGTTTTCACGATCGGGATTTATGGGATGATGACGCGACATCCGAAGAGATAGACAGAAAAGTCAAAGACACAATAGAACTGGTCAAAAAATACGGTCTATCTGTCTATAACTTTACAACGAATCTATTTTCAAACTCGTGTTTTCGTTCCGGTGCCTTTTCATCGCCATTTCCTCAGGTCAGGGAGTCTGCTATTGTTAAAGCTTGTAGGTCTATGGATATCGCTAACCAGATGGGCTGTAAAAATATGATCTTCTGGGGAGGTAGAGAAGGCTCGGACGGTGCTTATGAACAAGATATGGGGCTAGGACTGAGGAGATATATGGAAGGTATCAAAGCCTGTGTAGATTATGCACTGGAAAAGGGCTATGATTATAAGGTTACAATAGAAACCAAAGTATATGAGCCAAGACTTTTAGCTCTCTTTGCAGGGACAGGGGCATCCGCCGCATCTGCGATCCGTAAATTTTTTCCCGACCCAAAGTATAACGGAAGAATTCTTATCAACCCGGAGTATCCTCAGCATGTCTCTATGCTAGGGCTTGATCCAGTAGTTGAGCTTGGGCAGTTGCTTGAAGAAGGGATGTTAGCTCCGTTTATCCATTTTGGAGGTCAAATTCCAGCCAGGATGGACTGTGATCTTCCGCCGGGAGTCGGTAGTTCGTTGATCTCTGACTTTATGATCTGTAACACTCTACACGAGCGTAACTGGGATGGTATAATTGAGTTTGATTGCAGACCAATACGAACAACAACGACTGCTGATGGTATGAAAACTTTTCTCAAACATTCCGTCCTTTATTGGAAAATGCTTGAGAAAAAAGTAGAAATCTATTACAACGACCCAATAATTGCCAAGATAAAATCGGAATTAAATCAACCGCAAAGTGATGAACTCAATGCAGTTGTTTCTGCTGTCCAAAAAGGCTCCGGTGTGGTAAAAGCAGTGCAAGCATTAACGAAATCATTTTCAAGCTTTGAGACGGTTTCAGAGATCAATACAGATGCAATTGAAGCACACATTTACCGTCTCATTCAGATATTAACAGGCACGCAGGAAGAAGGAGCCATTCTGTTTAAGGGGACTCGTTGGGCATAGTTATTTTATTTAAGCCCAAGCACTTCCGAAATGTCGTGGAGACCGTTTGATGCGTTGATGACCCACTTGGCAGCTCGGAGTGCTCCCTTAACGTAAGGTTCTCTGCTTTGTGCCCTGTGAATAACCTCAATACGTTCGCCGATCCCGCCGAACAATACTATGTGATCGCCAACAATATCGCCTGCTCGGACTGCGTGAATGCCTATCTCCTCTACAGGTCTTTCTCCTATTATGCCTTTACGACCATAGATGCCAACTTCGTCTAGGTCTCGGTCTAGTGATTCCGCCAAAACTCGGGCTATACGGTCAGCAGTGCCACTCGGTGAGTCTTTCTTGAAATGATGGTGTATCTCTATGATTTCTATATCATAATCATCGCCCAAAACCTTTGCCATATCTCTGATGGCTTTTAACATAACGTTTATGCCGATGCTCATATTCGGAGCCATTACACAGGGTATATTTGACGCAAGGTCTTTGATCTTTGTCATCTCATCTGCGGTAAATCCTGTTGTCCCGATCACAAGCGGTTTTTTGTTATCAACTGCTACCTGCAAATGTTTAAGGACAGCCTCTTTTGGAGTGATGAAGTTGATCGCTACATCTGCTTTTTTAAATAGGTCTGACAAATGTGAATCGTCAATTATTTGCACTCCGATCTTAGCAATTCCAGCAAGCTCGCCGGCATCTTTGCCGATAAAAGGGACGCCCGGTGCCTCAACAGCGCCGACAAGTTCCAAATCTTTGTCGTTTGCGATGCCTGTTACAAGCATCCTTCCCATCCGTCCACCAGCACCTATAACAATAACTTTGATCATATATATATCTCCTTTAACAGTCTACTAACAAGCTTCAAAATGCTTTTAAACTTAACCTACTTTCAAAATTTTCTAAATAAAATCAACAATTAATTTAGAGTTTTTTCTCGTCTATTCTAAGAGTTCACGTCTTGCACAGGAAAGAGTGTATTTAATTTTTTTCTCTGTATATTCATCAATAGGCTTAGGTTTATGATTTTTTAGTATCATATTCTTTTTTTCTATACATCTGGTCATCATATCTTTTGCGTTATCATCTCGCCAAGCCTGCCAAAACTGCCTATCAAGAAGTGTTGGAAACCACAATTCATTACGAAAATGCCTGACAGTATGCTCTTGGGATAGGAATGTCCCGCCTTCGGAAGCAACAGATTCTATCACATCAAGCCCAAACTTGTCATCTGAGACCTCAATACCTCGCAGTATACGTTCAACGTATCCGATAACCTCGTCTTGCATAACCAGCATAGTAAGCGAAGAAGCCTGATCGACCCCACTTATGCCGAGATGCCCGAATATATCAGCCCCGGACAAAGCGCCCAAAACAAGTGTGATGCCAACTTCAATGCCTGCTTGCGCGTCAACAATTTTGCTATCAGTAAGTCCAACGTTGATGTAGACAGGCAGACCATAATATTTCCCCATCTGTGTCATAGCAACAGCCATCAAAGCCTGTTCAGGTCCTGAAAAAATTAACTGAGTAGTCCGCATATCAAAAGCGTGAGGTATTCCTCCGTAGCATACGGGAGTGCCTTGTTTGATCAATTGGACAATGACGATACCTGCTAATATCTCTGCGTTTTCCTGTGCTAACGTACCTGCCAAAGTGCCGGGAGCTGTTGCACCAACTTGTGCCATCGGTCCTATTGGCACGGGCAGTGGAAATCTGCATGTCTCAAATAACAGATCAACCCCGTGAAATGGAAATTTAAGTGGGCTTATTGGCTCTAAAAAAGGATAACCATAAGGATATTTTCTTGCATCTTCCTCGCTACCAGCGATCACAGAAAATAATTCAAGGATATATTTTGCTGATCTCCTGTCATAAAACCAGAATGTGATGGGCTTTGTTGTATTTCTAAGCAGTTCCGCAGCGACCTCAACACATCTGTAATTGACAGGCAATTCTTTTGGATCAGACATCGCACCGACTATGTTTATGTTCTGCAAAGCGTCGCCAACGATGCCAGCAATCCTTACATCGTCAATAGACGCAGGTCGCCTTGTCAAACATAGGTCATCTACCCAATGGGCTTCTCCTGCAATTGAATTGTAATTGCGTGCACCAAAGCCAAAACAGGCTTTTTTGTCTCTATCTCTGCCGTAAATGCAGAACTTCTTCCCACATTTTTCTACTGATTCCATCACCAACTTTTCAGGTATTTTAACCCTTTGTCTTAACTCATCAACATCCGCATTAGCTTCTTTAAATAGCTTCAAGACTTCGCTATGTGATACTTGAATGCCGATCGTCTCCAGAATTCTGATTGATGCATTATGTATCTGTTTTATCTGTTCATCTGTGACAACCTTAAATTCCATGTCCAGTCCCTTTATCTGTTAGTATGGATCGCAATTAACACAAGATCAATGATGTTTACAATGCCATCTCCGTTGACGTCACTATTATATGAAGTCTGACCGATCTTTTTTCCGAAGTCAAGGCTTGCAAGTTTGAGATCATTAATATCAATTTTTCCATCCCGATTTATGTCCCAAGAAGATTTTGACAAGATCGTAGAAAGCCAGTTTAAGATGATCTCGCTGATCACTTTACCTCTTGTTGAGATAGGTTTTGACGTTTGAAAGATTATCCCAATTCTCCCGCCCGTTTTTTTATTCCTCACTATTACAGGGTCAGCAAGATCAGATCGATTATCAGCAAATATGATCTCGTTTTCCCAGTCAGTTCCTACAAGTTCGTTTAAATGAAATGGTCTATCTGTGACAAAATCTTTAAGCGACGGTGTAAATTTTTTTCCAGCATCTGTTACTCTCATAGGCACGTTGTCGCCCCACATTGTAGTTTGAATATCCATCATATTCACAAGCCCTTCTTGTCCATTTCTCCCTTTTCCATAAAAGATATAATCTGCAGTATTGAAAAAGATGTTACCATCGTCTAAAAACAGTTCTGCTAACGAATTATTTGGACTTTGGTTGCCCGATGGATATATTGAATCAGGAAAATCGCCAAATAAAATGATGATATCAGGTTGACCGTTTTTAATGTGTGATAAGACCCATTTTGGCAAGTCCTTTTGATTTACAACTCTGACATCATTTACCTTTTTGCTTACCGATTGAATAATTACATCAGCCTCGTTTCTGGCATCAGATTCAGATATCCATCCCGTAGATTCAACATATATCGCTATATCTATGGGGATCTCTTTTGACGGATCAGATTTGCTCTTGTTTCTATGTGATATAGCGGCAAGTGATTCGGACATAGGACTTTCTGTGTTTCCAAAAACTGATGTTATCGCATAATAATACTTGCCATTAGTTGGCGGAAGATCAAGATAGGATAATTCCTTTACTCCTACGATAATAGGATCAGGCTTAGAGGTATCATAGATTGGCTTTATGTCACGGTAAATGTTATATGAATCTGGATTCTGTGCATAAGGCTTTCTCCAAGTCAATCTGACTGTTCCGTCTGCATCAGAGATGGGGGAAACAAAAAAATCCACTGGCGATCTTGGCTTGATCCCTTTGTATATATCGGTATATTCTGCGGTTAATTCAATATAAAGGTTACCATAATTTTGGCTTGGCTCTATATGTGTGTTCTCCCACCATTCATTGAAAGTTGAAATAAGAAGCCAGTCAGGTTGAGTATTCATCGCTGATTTAAATGTTTTAACATAGGTTTTTCCATTGGCTCGATCTGTTGTAAATCCTTGTCTGCCAGGAAGGACTGTATCATCATAACCCGGTTGAGCAGTCCCACACCAAATCTTTAACTGAGGGCTATTTTCCAGCCAACCATAGGTCTTTGTCGCATCTGACACCAGTTGAAAAATTTCATCTGTCTTTGTCGGACCGTAAGTATGTAATCCATCAAAGATCGGAAGATAGTCTAAATCTAATGTATCTGCAATGAAAAATGCATCATAGCCTTCGTTTCTAATCGTCTTAAAGACTCTTTCCCATACAATTGCTGGCAATGTTGCAGACGCCCATACAAATATAACTGGCTTTCCATTGAATTGCATAAAACGTTTATCTTTTCCGTAAGTCTGAATAAAATATCTAAGCCAAGATACAATCTCACCTTCAGGACGAGGAGCGGGAGGGTCTCCTGTAAGCGTCTCAAAATAGATGGTAACCTTAAAATTCATATTTTCTGCAATTGACAAAAGTTTTTTAAGGTTTTCGTCAGTATAATCGTTTGGTCCCCACCAAGAAGATATAAATCCATCTATGCCTGATTGTTTAGCCAGATAGATATGATGATGAATGACAGATATGTCATCAGAACTATAATAGTTTAAAGGTTTATCTAACAGATATGGGCTATCCCATGAATACAGAAAATACCATGGATAATAGAAAGCAAGGACAAGTTTCTCTATATTCGGTCGTGAGAACCCAAGATCGCCTTCCAGCAATTTCATCGCACTAACTTGAAAGGATTTGGAATTGTCACTTCCACCTGTGACAGTGTTTTGAAATGAATCAATCAATTTTGGCGTTATTTCGTTGAAATTATAGAAATCTATTTTGACAATCCCAAGACTTCCCTTTGTGCTCTCAAAAACGATTGAGGATGTGTTTTCAGATTTTAGTATAATATCAAATTGAGCTTGCACAGACAAACCTTTCAGAGCGTTATCAAGCGACTGATTAAGGCTAATAGAGCTTGAAGACCAGCCCTGTTTTGATGTGCCTTGCAACCCGACTGCTTTAACCCTGATAATGCTTGCGTTGTCCTTTATGGACAGAGTAGTCCAATCTGACGATGATGTGATGACGATCCTGATCCTGTCAAAAGATGCCATCACATCAAAAGATAAGCAAGAGTAAATTATTAGTAAAAGCAAAGTTATATGTAGAGCTTTCATCTATTTTGTTTTAATCAATCTGCAATTCTGAGGAGTAATAGTTTTCTTGTGATATTAATGCTTCTCAATTGACCCTTGCCTGAATAATCTTGTCTGAGGACAGAATAGAGTTCTCTACTGTTGGCTATCAACTTCGGATCAACCCAGACTAGATAGTCAAATGTCCTATCAGCGATTACATTTTCTTTAAATGATTTAGAGTTCTTTTTTATTATGCGGTTGATAGCAAAACCGATGTCCTCATTATCTTCCTCGCTAAATTTACCTTGAATGCTAAACGTGACCTTATATTGGACGCCACGAGTCAGATCATCTTTCCAATAAGCGTTCAACCGTGTCAAGACATTATCTATTGCCCCGTTTATTGCTTCCTCAATCAAAGGAAGATCAGCTGTCGGTCTTTCTTGACTATATCCAGTTTCGGTCCCTAGCAATCTTGCAGTTGTTGTCTCATAAGCTCGGACTCCGACGCTTGCTTTTCGGACAATATTTCCGCCAAGTCTTCTTTCTGTAACATCAACTGTGAATGTTATATATACATCACTACCGATAGCCAAAGCTAGTTGATAGCTAAGATCGTTTTCCAGTCCTTTAATGCCCTGTTGAGCCTCTGTCAGACCGTCAATAACTAACTTCTGCTCTGGAACTTGGACGTCATACTTTCTGCTTGTAAGATAAGACTCAATAGATTGCGCAGCATGTTTCAATCTCGGGTCTCTATTCATCGCATCGACGGGGTCTTCACCTTTTGGAACTTCTGGAACGACCATAATCATCGGCAACCCGATCGTCTCTGTAATCTGCAATCTAGGTTTTATGACCTGACGTCTCACCATCTCCTCTTCTAGCATACGTTTGTTAACTTTGAATGTCTTTGTAAGCTTTATCTTGCTACCGCCATCTATTTTCAGACGATTTTTGATCTCGGTAGATTCCCAACTGATATATTGGTTTATATTCGGGACAGAGTATATGTCAGTTTGTATAAATTCAAACTTTGACTTTTCATCTTGTGTTTGTAACATAGGGTCTGATCCGCCAAGCAGGACAACCGCGACAGCAGCTCTACGAGCGTCTAATAATGCTTCATCGGTATTTCTGCCTATGCCTGTTGCCTCAACCATCACTTCTGCGGGATTTGTGCTTTCTAGTATGGTTGCTTCCCTTGATATTGGCAATATAGGTGCTTTTCCTGCACAGCCAATAATGGATAAAATAATTAAAACATTAACTAAAAAAACATATCTTCTCATATTCTTTTCCTCCATTGAATCTTTCATCTTAGCAACGTTTTTAATATTCTCCACTTGTATCTTTAACTCTATCGCATTTTAGTTGTTAATTTAATGTTTTGGGACAACGAACTGATATACACTAACAGTATAATGTTTCAACAAAAACAATAATAACAAAGAAAAATTATAATGTCAATTTTTAAAATGCCTGACAGTCCAGTTCAAATTATTGGCAAAATAGCTGATCTTAGGACATAAGTTCGGACATTTCCCAGTGCAATACTACCAAAATGACTGAAAATTCATGTTATCATGTG
>FWPV01001660.1_pt1 | contig 60146 bp, 53 predicted proteins | sample 2228371 | NCBI WGS metagenome assembly FWPV01 (sample SAMEA103939776, study PRJEB20133) | metagenome
TTTTTTCGTTGGCTTCATCGGATGGGTCCACTTCCCACTCCAGCTGATACACCAGTGTCAGTTCGCCATCCAACGCGTAATCACCTTTTAAGCCAAAACGGGAAGCGTTGCTTTTTAACTCACTGAACGAACCTTCGCCTTCGTCGGAGTTTTGGGCTGTGACGTTAATTTTGCCGTACACCGTCAGCGGATCAGCCTGCAGTGGCAACGACAGTCCGGACAACAGCGCAAGCAACAAAGTGTTTTTCACAAAGGTATTTTTAACAAAGGTGTTTTTAGCAAAGGCATTGTGGGCGAACATAGGTAAATCCTTCTCAGCATTAAGGAAAAAGGTTCGACAGCTTAAACCCGTTGAGTATAACTGCTCAGGTTAAAATTCAAGGGCGAAACCGGCAACAGCGCGGAAATTTTCCGCTCTAGCACAGTTAAGTGTCTGTAAAATGACAATTTAGCGTCATTCTCATGGCGTTCGGATGGCTATTTTATGGCGTTTATATGACAACAATATGACAAAGCAGCACCGACCAGTGTTAATCCTCTTTATGATGATGGCAGCAGGCAAAGCTGCTGCCATCCACAACAATCAGGGCTGCACCGGATTGGGTAACGCTTTGCATGCGCCCAGGCGCTGCGCTTTATCAAAGTCGATGCCGGAGGCCAGAATGCGCTGTGGCGGCACAAACTCTGGCGAGGCAAAACTTTGTGCAAGGCGCTCGTCGGCATATCTGAGCTGGGCTAAATCCAACATGGTGTGAAAAGTCTGACTGGTGATTAAAGGCGCATCACGCCGCTGTTGCAGCAGCTGCGTTTCCTGTGGGTACTGTGCTCTGAACTCTGCCGAGCCCCACCACAAGGCAGCTACTCTGTAGTCAAACTCAGTGTTGTGGCCATGGCCGCTTTTATCACAGTCGCCGTCAAACAGATTTTCACCATGGTCCGACACCAGCAACAGACTACTGATGGCCTGTTGTTTTTCCAGCTGACGGATCAGGTTAAACAGCAGATAATCGGTATAAGCCACTGTATTGTCATAGGCATTATTCAGTTTTTCTTTATTGGCTCTGTCGTGCATGCCAAGCGCCTCGCCTTTACCTGAAGGCTGAAATAAATCAAAACTGTCGGGGTAACGGTCGGAGTAACTAAAATGACTGCCCAGGGTATGCAAGACAATCAGTTGTTTAGCTGCGCCTTTTTCCAACACCCGCGAAAAAGCGCTTACCAGCACGTCATCGTAAAAACCTTCTTTTTTATATCCTACCGGATTTAAATATTGCACTTCATCTGCTTCGCTGGCGTGCAAAGCGACTGAGCTGTCGTGCACACCGAGCGGGCTTTGAGTGGATAACCAGGCCGTGGCAAAACCAGCTTCTTTAAAGGCCGCCACCACAGAAGTCTCCCGCGAGAAATAACTATGATCCTGCGCCGACTTACGCGACAAAATCACCGGCACCGACATACGGGTCCAGGCCCAGGGGCTAACCATATTGGTAAAACTCACCACGTCGCCAAGGCCTGCCAACCTTGGTGTTGTAGCGCGCGGGTAACCATTTAACTGCAGCCGGTCAGGCCTTAAGGTTTCACCAATCACCAGCACATAAATCTGCCGCTCTGTCGTATTCTGTGGCTGGCTGGTGCCAAAACGAAAATCGGCGACAGTGGCGGCCACCTCGGCCAGCGCAGCCTTTTGCACTCTGAATTCATTGGCCGCCAGCAGCAAGTTCAGCGGATAACTCTGATGATACAAATTATGGCTATTGGGCAAAGGGCGTTTTGACAGCTCAGTTTCAGTGGCATTACGGCCTTCTTTTACCGGGTATAACTCGCGATACACCAGCTCCTGCTGATACAACCAGCCAACCCAGCCTAAGGTCAGCAGCCAAACCAGAGGCCGGCCATAACGGGGCCATTGTAGCGACTGCACTTTACAGACTGCGCTGGCGACCGCGACCAGCATCAGTACCAGCATAATGGCTGGTAAAATCAGCCAGCCGAGGCCCGACAAATAACCGGCGGCTTCGGCCAAATCAGTTTCAGCAATAATGGCCATGGCATGGGCGTCTGTCACTTTCTGATAAGTCGACAGATAAAACAGCTCCTGCGGAGCCAGCAAGGCAAAAGGCAACCAAAACCAGATACCGGTTGCAAAATTGCGGCTGACCGACAGCAACAACAGCAGCAATAGCAGCGCCGGTAACAGCCCTTGTTGCACAAAAGCTGGCAGCGTGGTTTTGTGCAGCAACAGATACAGCTGGGGGGATAAAATCAGCAGCACTAACAACAGCAACGTCAGTGGCAAGGTCATACGATGTTTTAGCAATAAATTCATAAATTCTTCTGAGTCAACTATCCGGAACCTTACCAGAACCAGGCCGGGGACTGGCTGCTGTGATAAACACTAAAAGTGCTATCCCGCCGGCTTTTGCCGCACTATTGCACTGGTCTGGTACTTTTGTTGTGCACTGAGCCGGCGCGAAGTCCTGGCTTTCATTTGTAAATTCAGATCGTTAATTCTGCGCCTGTTCTGACAGGCCCTGATGATGCCGTTTTCGTTAGCATATTTCTGCAAAACTGCACTGGTATTTTGTCATATTTTTATAGTATGGTGCTGCGGTATCTTAAAAAAGGCCGGCAAGGGCGCCACAGCTTACGCCTGCTGCGCTGGCGCGCTGCGAATTCAGCCGCTGTCTGCCCGGTCCCTGACATTCTAAAGGAATAATTATGCTCGCTAAGCCAGTCCCGTTAAGCAATGAAACTCACAAAGACTTAAAAATATTACCAAAATTTTCATTAGAAGCCGTTAATGGCCGCAATGTGGCGCCACTGATGCTGCAGGAATTTGTTGCTGCTGCACCTTTTTTCCCGATTTTTTTCTTAAAAAACCAGGACAACAGCGGTTATAACGCTGTCGCAGTGTACGGCTTAAAAGAAGAGCAAAATCTGTTTGTTGAAAACGAGACCTACACCGGCGGTTACCTGCCTGCCTCTATCCGCACTTACCCATTCACACTGGCGCAAGCTGCTGATGATCAACTGGTTCTTTGTGTCAACGAACAAGCCGACAATGTCAGCCGCACCGAAGGTCAGGCCATGTTCAACGAAGATGGCAGCAATACTGAGTTTTTCGACGGCGTAAATAAGTTTTTCCGCGATTATATCGACTCCAACACTGTCAGCCGTAATATCGTGAAACAAATGGAAGAAATGGACTTATTTAAAGCGGATGGCCTGCAATACACAGACGCCGCCGGCAATCAGCACCGTTTAGATGGCTTTTTTGTGATTAACCGTGAAAAGTTTGAAGCCCTGAGCGATGAACAATTCCTGTCGCTGCGCAAATTTGGTGTCTTACCAGCTATTTACGCACACTTCAGCTCGCTGGACCGTATTGGCGCCTTAATTCAAAAGCTGCCGGTGACCGCAGCTTAAGATAGAGCGCCTGAGCGCGGCACTGTGTTGCATCTGCACTCTTTACAGCAGTACTAGTCACAGCAGTACCAGTCACATCAGTACTGCGCTTTCAGCGATAAAAAACCACCGCAAGGTGGTTTTTTTATCTCTGTTGATTGCCCCATGTACCGGGGCCGTTTCATGTTCAGCACAAACGCTGGCCTTGCTGGCGCTGATACATCAGCTGATCGGCCCGGCTTAATAAATGCTCCAGGCTCGGCCCCTGATCCGGCAAATAGTGCACCGCCGCTACACTAAACTGCAGCGGGCTGCTCCAGCTTTCCTGACTTTGCTGCAACTGAGTGCTCTGACGTAACCTGTCCACTATCTGCTCGGCCTGCTGCGCGTTGCTGTTGGCCACCAGTACGGCAAATTCATCATCACCCAAACGGCCTATCACATCACTGCCTCTGAAAGTTTGTTTCAGCAACCGGGCAAAACGCATCAACGCCCTGTCACCTTCGGCTTCACCATAAGCATGATTAAGCGTCGAAAAACCATCTAAATCAAAATACAACAACACAGCCGGCAAGCCCTGACGTTCACTGCTATTAAGCAGCAACCTGGCCATGGTTTCAAACCCCCGCCTGTTCACCAGACTGGTTAAGTCGTCAATAATGGCCAGCTGACAGGACGCCATTTCCTGCTCTGTTAACAGCGCCAGATCTCTAAGCGCAGCTAAATCATCCGCCGAAATTTCCCGGGGGATTTTGTCCATCAAACATAAGGTGCCAATTTTGCAGCCATTAAAAGCCCGCAGCGGTACGCCAACATAACAGCGTATGCCATCGGCCCCCTGCACCAGCGGATGGTCAAAGAAATACGGATGATGGCGGGTGTCCTGGATCACTAAAGCGTCATCTCCCAATATAGTGTGACCACAAAAGGAACTTTGCCGCGCACTACCGGATAAATTGCAACCCTGTGCCGCCAATACACGGATTTGCTCAGCATCCACCAGATGAATGGCGCACATCGGCATTTGTAATAAGCGCCTGCCAAGCCGGATCAAGCGGTTAAACTGCTCGCTACCACGGCAATTTAATAACTGTGAAGTGTGTAAAGTGGCAAGCCGCATCGGCTCATTGTCGGGGATAGTGGCATGATACATAGCGTGTGACTCCTTGTGTTGCTCTCAGGTGTCACGCGTGCAATCAGGTCTTCTCTACCACAACTGAAAACCACAGCTCAACTGACGCATGTCTTTATCTGACTACAAAGTTGTAGTGCGGGTTCAATTTGCCGGCAAAACAACCAAAACATCGTCTGGCAGCGCTATCACGAAAAATTGACGCTGCGAACTGGCACCGGCTTTGCTAGCGAATATCAGCGCAGTTTTGTGGCGTAAAGGCTGCAACAGCTGAGGCCTACATAAGGGAGCTTAGATGAAAAACCGTTTCAAATGGCTGATATTACTGGGGTTTTACTGTAGCAACCAGAGTGTGGCAGCACCGGCACCCTGGTATTTATGGCAAAGCAAAATAACAGGCGGTGTCATTTGTGCTCAGCACAGCCCGGGAGAGGGCTGGTTGCAGCTGGCGGGCAGGTTCCCGAGTGCGGGTCAGTGTAAACAGGCAATCCGCCAGAGTGCAAAACCCCTTGGGCAATAGCGGCCAGCATAAAGAAAACAGCATAAAAGGCAGAGGCTGAACACCTCAGCCCGGTTGCAACATGGCCTTAAACCCCTGTAGTGCAATAGCAGCCACTTGCTGCAGCCGTTCGGCACTGGCGCCATTGGCCGCCTGAATCGACATGCCCTGAATTTGCACCACCAGATAACTGGCCAGCGCACCACAATCTGCGTCAGCAGGCAATTCTCCGGCGGCTTTGGCCTGTTCCAGCCGTTGTTGCAACTGCAGCTCACCGTTCCGGCGTTTTTCAATCAATGCCTGCTTCACATTATTGGCACTGTCGCTGCACGACAAAGCGCCCTGCACCACCACACAACCTTTTGGATGACTTGGATCGGCATTGGCCGCCGCTGCGCCAAACAGCATATGCTCAGCCACCTGATACGCTGTTGGTTGTAATAAAGCGGGCTTAAAAAAAGCACAAGGGCGGTTTTCATAAAGCTCTACCGCCTTTAAAAACAGCTGCTCTTTATTGCCAAAAGCGGCATATAAACTGGGTTTGTTAATGCCCATGGCTTCGGTGAGATCCGGCAGCGACGCCCCTTCATACCCCTTTTCCCAGAACACTTCGAGGGCCTTTTGCAAAGCTTTATCAAGGTCAAAAGCGCGCGGGCGCCCTACCTGAGTCTGGCTGTCTGACATCACAAAACTCCTCAATAACCATGACTATCACAGGGTGATTTATTGCCGACAGAGTAAACAGCTTTAAAAGCCTTGTAAAGTCAGTGATACCTACCAACCGGTACAGAAATATTGCCAGCAGTGGCAGAAGCGCAAAGAACTCCCATGAAGTTTAAGGCATTTCAGGCAGTTATAGGTCCACGCTTCAGACTGTCGGTTTTTATTAGAACCAAACTGCATTGTGCTTAGCAGAAAATCGTCTTTAGTTTTTTACCGATTAGTACAAATAAAGATTGACTGTAAAACATCATCCTATATATTTACCGACCAGTACAATATACCAGTCAGTACAGAACTCAACAATCTGAAGTGATTGCCGTTAGCTCAAGCTTATAAGGACCTTGTTATGCGTAACTTACATCCTGTCAGAAACTTTTTGCTCGCCAGCATCAGCGCTGTGGTTATCGCCGCCTGTAGTCAACCTGAAGCTGCGCCGCCGACAGCCACCCAGGCTGGCCCCACTGTTGATGTCGCCACTGTGGTGCAACAACGCATTACCGAATGGGACGAATTTACCGGTCGCTTACAGGCACCACAAACTGTGGCTTTGGTGCCCAGAGTGTCGGGTTACCTGACCCAGGTGTTGTTTCAGGAAGGTCAGCTGGTGCAACAGGGTGACTTGTTGTTTCAGATTGATGATCGTGCTTTTGTCGCTGAAGTCAAACGACTGAGCGCCGAGTTAACAGCAGCCAAAAGTCAGCTGCAGCTGGCCAAAAATGATCTGCAGCGCGCTGAACAATTACGCAAGCAAAACGCTATTGCCGAAGAACTGCTGGACGCCCGCCGCGCCAGGCTGGAACAAAGTGCAGCCCAGGTGGCGGCAGTCAGTGCGGCCCTTGATAAAGCACAACTGGATTTAACCCACAGTAAAGTAACAGCGCCGATCAGCGGCCGGGTGTCTAATGCGCTGATCACCAGCGGCAACTTTGTGCATGCCGGCCAAAGCCAGCTGACCAGTATTGTCTCTACCGACAAAATTTATGCGTATTTTGATGCCGACGAACAAAGTTATCTGAAATATGTGGCCCAGGCCGCCACAGGCGAACGTGCTGACAGCCGCGCCGCTATTCCGGTGCAGATGGCACTGGCGTCTGACAACAACTACCGCTTTAGCGGCGCGCTGGATTTTCTCGATAACAGTATGAACCCACAAACCGGCACCATCCGGGCAAGGGCAGTGTTTGACAACAAAGATAACCTGTTGATCCCCGGGCTTTTTGCCAATATCAAGCTGATGGGCATTGCCAGTTACAACGGCATTCTGATTGACGACAAAGCTATTGGCACCGATCTGAATAACAAGTTTGTGCTGGTGGTGGACGACAAACAACAACTGCAATACCGCGCTGTGACTTTAGGCGAAAAAGTCGGGGGCCTGCGCATTATCAAGCAAGGGCTGACCGGCAATGAAACTATTGTCGTCAACGGCCTGCAGCGGGTACGCCCGACCATGCAAATCAAACCTAACCCTGTGGCTATGACATCAGCTGAAACCTTGCAGGCACTAAAAACCACGCAACAACAATTGGACGAGGCCACAGCTCAGTTGTTACCCCAAACGCCTGCACTGACCGCACAGCAGGAACAACAACCAGCCGCTGCCGGAACAGCAGATCAAGGCAAAGCCAGCCAAAGCAGCAACAGCCGCGGTTAAGGAGCCCTTATGCTTTCGCAATTTTTTATTAAAAGACCGATTTTTGCCGCTGTGCTGTCGCTGCTGTTTTTTATCAGTGGTGCCATCGCGGTGTGGCAACTGCCTATAACCGAATATCCGGAAGTAGTGCCACCCACAGTGGTGGTGACCGCCAACTACCCTGGCGCCAACCCAAAAGTGATTGCCGACACCGTGGCCTCGCCGTTAGAGCAGGAAATTAACGGTGTGGAAAATATGTTGTATATGTCATCCCAGGCCACTTCGGATGGCCGGATGACCTTGACCATTACTTTTGCCATTGGCACCGATGTCGACCGCGCCCAGACACAAGTGCAAAGCCGGGTTGACCGCGCTAAACCACGCTTGCCACAGGAAGTACAGCGCCTGGGGATTGTCACCGAAAAATCCTCACCGGATTTAACCATGGTGGTGCATTTAACCTCACCGGATAACCGCTACGACATGCTGTATTTATCCAACTATGCGGCGCAAAACGTCAAAGACGAACTGGCACGCATTGAAGGTGTGGGTGCTGTGCGGTTATTTGGTGCCGGTGAATACAGCCTGCGGGTCTGGTTGGACAACATATAGTGGCCGCCATTCGTGAACAAAACCAACAGGCCGCTGCCGGTAGTTTAGGGGCCCAGCCTTCAGGCCAAAGCGATTTTCAGTTACTCATCAACGTCAAAGGCCGGCTGACTTCAGTGGAAGAATTTGGCGACATTATTATTAAAGTGGGGCCACAAGGTGAAATCAGCCGGCTTAAAGATGTGGCCAGGTTAGAACTGGGTGCCAGCAGTTATGCGCTGAAATCTCTGCTGGATAACAAAGACGCTGTGGCCATTCCGGTGTTTCAGGCTTCGGGCTCTAATGCCATTCAAATCTCTGATGATGTGCGCGCCAAAATGGCGGAACTGTCGAAAAGTTTCCCACAAGGTTTAAGTTACGACATCGTTTACGACCCCACAGTTTTTGTGCGTGGTTCTATTGAAGCTGTAGTCAAAACCCTGCTGGAAGCCGTGCTTTTGGTGGTGCTGGTGGTGGTGTTATTCCTGCAAACCTGGCGCGCTTCTATTATTCCACTGGTGGCAGTGCCGGTGTCTTTGGTCGGTACCTTTGCTTTTATGCACTTAATGGGTTTTTCGCTGAACGCCTTAAGTTTATTTGGTCTGGTCCTGGCCATTGGGATTGTGGTGGACGACGCCATAGTGGTCGTTGAAAACGTTGAGCGTAATATTGCCGATGGTTTAAGCCCGCTTGAGGCCACGCAAAAAGCGATGAAAGAAGTGACAGGCCCAATTGTTGCCACCACTTTGGTGTTAGCGGCGGTCTTTATTCCCACTGCTTTTATGACAGGCTTAACAGGCCAGTTTTATAAGCAGTTTGCACTGACCATTACGATTTCTACCTTTATCTCGGCTATTAACTCTTTAACTTTAAGCCCGGCGTTGTCGGCTTTGTTGTTAAAAGCCCATGATGCACCTAAAGATAAACTGACCCGCCTGATGGACAGAACTTTAGGCAGTTGGTTATTCCAGCCATTTAACCGCTTGTTTAATAAAGCATCTTTAGGTTATGGCCTGCTGGTGCGCAAAGTGATTCGTTTTGGTGCTCTGGTTGGTTTTATCTATGTGGGTATGTTGGTTTTAACCGCAGGCTTATTCCACAGCACACCCACAGGTTATGTGCCGGGCCAGGATAAACAATATCTGGTGGCCTTTGCCCAGTTGCCGGACGCGGCTTCGTTAGAACGCACAGAAGCTGTGATCAAAGAAATGTCGCGTATTGCACTGGAGCACCCTGGTGTTGCCAACTCAGTGGCCTTCCCTGGTCTGAGCATCAATGGTTTTACCAATAGCCCCAATAGCGGCATTGTGTTTACACCGCTGAAAGACTTTGACGAGCGCCAAAGCCCGGAGCTGTCGGCACAGGCCATAGCTGCAGATTTAAATGCCAAATTTGCCGGTATTCAGGATGCTTTTATTGCCATATTCCCGCCACCACCGGTGCAGGGTTTAGGCACCATTGGGGGTTTCCGCCTGCAAATTCAGGACAGAGCCAACTTAGGTTATGTCGAACTTGCCAAAGTCACGCAGCAAGTGATGATGAAAGCCTGGCAAACGCCTGAATTGGCTGGGGTATTTTCCAGTTACCAGGTGAATGTACCACAGCTGGATTTAGACGTGGACCGCAGCAAAGCCATAGCTCAGGGTGTGTCTTTAGATACACTGTTCCAGACGTTACAGGGTTATTTGGGCACGACCTATGCCAACGACTTTAACCAGTTTGGTCGCACCTATCAGGTGAATGTGCAGGCTGATGAAAGCTTCCGGCAGGATCCTGCTCAAATTTCAGCGCTTAAAGTGGTGAATAATCAAGGCGATATGATACCGCTGGGTTCTTTTGTGAAGGTGGCGCACAGCGCAGGCCCGGACCGGGTGATGCACTACAACGGTTACACCACTGCCGAAATTAACGGTGGCCCGGCGCCTGGTTTTAGCTCTGGCGAAGCCCAGGCTGCTATTGAAAAAATTCTGGCCGAAACCCTGCCAGCCGGCATGACCTACGAGTGGACAGAACTGTCTTATCAGCAAATTCTGGCCGGTAATGCCGAATATCTGGTGTTCCCACTGGTGGTGCTGCTGGTGTTTATGGTGCTCGCGGCGCAATACGAAAGTTTAAGTCTGCCTTTGGCCATTATTTTAATAGTGCCCATGACCTTGCTGTCAGCCATTAGCGGTGTGCTGTTATACGGGGGTGACAACAATATTTTCACCCAGATTGGCCTCATCGTGTTGGTTGGCCTTGCCACCAAAAACGCCATTTTGATGGTGGAATTTGCTAGGGAAAAACAAGACCACGGCATGGCACCGATGGCGGCCATTTTAGAAGCAGCGCGCTTACGGCTGCGCCCCATTCTGATGACGTCCATTGCCTTTATTATGGGGGTGGTGCCTATGGTGTTCTCTACCGGCGCTGGTGCGGAAATGCGTCAGGCCATGGGGGTGGCGGTATTTGCCGGCATGATTGGTGTCACTATCTTTGGTCTGATTTTAACCCCGCTGTTTTATTATGTGCTGGCCAAAAGAGCTGCCCGCACCACTGCGGCCACCGCGCAGGAGCTGACTCATGGCTAAGCTATTCAAAACAACATTCAACACGACATTAAATACAAGATTTAATGTGGCCAGCAATAACCTGATGCCAAAACCCCGTTTAGCGCTGCTGGCGCTTGTGGTCAGCACTGTGCTGGGTTGTGCCGCTGTTGGCCCTGATTATCAGGCACCAACCCAGCTCAACAGCACCATGAATATGCCTGCAGTAGGCAGCAACATGGCACTTCCTGACAACGCCACTTTATGGTGGCAAAAGTTTCAGGACCCTGAGCTGAACCGGCTTATTCAAACTGCACTTGAGCAAAACCAGCAGCTGGCTAAAGCAGAGGCCAATGTGGCCAGGGCTTATGCGGTATTTGCCGACAGCAACGACAACCTCTGGCCCAAAGCGGCGCTAGATAGCAGCTATCAGACAAGCCGCACACCGGCCGAAGTGGCAGGTGGCGCCAATAGTGTTGACGGCAAAGCACAATATAACCGTCAATCACAACTGCGTGGCACTTTAAGCTGGGATTTAGATTTAGCCGGCAAATTAAAACGCGCCAGCGAAGCGGCCAATGCCAGAGCCGAAAGTGCGGTATTCGCCTGGCAAGATGCGCAAATTGGCATTGTTGCCCAGGTGGCACAAAGTTATGGCGATTACCGCGGCGCCGAACTGCGCCTGGCGGTAGCCAAACAAAACCTGGCCAATATGCAGCAAACTGAAAAGTTAATTCTGGCCAGGCGCGACGCTGGTATGGCGTCAGATTTAGAGCTGGCGCGTATTAAAGCCCAGCTGTATCAACTGGAAGCCGGCTTGCCGCAGTTTGAAACCGCTAAAAGCCGCGCTTTCACCACGCTGGCGGCTTTGCTTGGTTTGAGCCCGCAGCAGCTGCAGTTACAACAAACTGCAGCAGGCACACCAGCCTTGCCAGAGCTAAAACAACCCAAGGCGATAGCTGTTGCCAAAGATCTGCTGCGCCACAGACCTGATATAGCCCAGGCCGAGCGGCAATTAGCCGCCAGCACTGCCGATATTGGCGTGGCCAGCGCAGATTTATACCCGAATGTATCGGTCAGCGGCTTTTTGGGGTTTATCTCAGCACCAGGCCTTACTTTAGGCAGCGAACAGCGTGCCTGGGCTTTGGCACCAAGCTTAAGCTGGCAAGGTGCTGACTGGACTTCAGTGCAGGCGAGAATTAAAGCTACCAAAGCCAGTGAACAAATGGCGCTGGCCGATTTTCGCCAGCAAGTGCTGGACGCACTTCGTGATATGCAATTTAGCCTGGAAAGTTACAACCTAAGCCGGCGCCAGCAGCTTATTCAGCAGCAACAAGTGGCCGCCACCAGCACAGCGGTTGCGCTTTCCAAAGCCAGATTTGACGCAGGCAATGCCGATTTTCTGGAGTTATTGGATGCAGAACGGGAGCTGCTGGCGGCGCGGGATGAACAAGCCAGGTTAAGTCAGCAGAATTTTCAGTTGTTGGTGGCTTTGTATCGCAGCTTTGCCGGAGGCATTGATTTAACGTAACTTTTTATTGCCCGGGTTCAGGCCTGGGTTTTTATTTCTGTTTTGGAAAATATCAGTCTGGCGTTCCTGCCCGGGGTCCTGCCCCCCCCTGCCAACATCTGCAGTGGCAAGTTTTGCTGCTGCAGAGACTGATATTTTCCGTTTTTTTGTTATTGGGAACATTCCGTGATTATTGGCTATTTGCCGCCATCTGTAGCCATGTACAACAAAAAATCGCTCTTGTCTCAGGCAAATTGCAAGCCAGCCGCAGCCGTATTACGACGACGATAAGAAGGATGCACCAAAGGTGATGCAGCAGACACCTGATATCTGTGACTGAAAAACTCTAGCACAGAATCTGCACTTAACCGGCGGTACGCCAGTTTATGCTCCTGCACTACAGCTTCAGCTAATAACTGCAAAGTTTCCTGCAGCGACACGCCTGTTGGTTTTGGCATTTTATACAAGCTAAACAAGTAGTTAATTGCCAGTGATGCGTAAGAGGTTTCAGCTTTTTTGCTGACCAGGCCAAGTTCATGCAAACGAATGCCTATTTCGCGAATTTTTTGCAGGCGTTGATGTTCTTGCATGATGTAGTCCCGTAACTGATTCCTGATACTTTTATATCGGGCGCCCACGGAAAAACTTGAGCTATGTTTTGGCTAAAACAACAAAAAGGCGAAGCCAGCAAAACGGCAGCAGCAACTCACAACTTGACGCTTCCCTTACCAGCCGCGGTTTGCAGGGCTTTGTTGCTTACAGCTGCAGCACAAAAAACGCTGGCACAAAGTTGCTGCCTGTGCAGCTTGCAGCAGCTTAGGTTCAAACAAAATTGTTGTAATTTTCAGCAGTGGATTAAAAAACACAGACTAAAACAGCGTGCACATCAGCAGTTTATTGTCAGTTTTGCCGGCTTTTAACCAAAAACAGCGGCAACAGGGTTCAACATCAGTTTTAGCCCGCCATCGCCTCTGTGACGGCGGCTAAAACAGCGACTGCAGTCGGAAAGATCAACGCGCCTGACGGTGTAAATTTAATTGCTGGCTTTGCTCTTTGCTCAAAACCAGCACCATGGTGCCAGACAGCTGATCCTGCAGCGCCAGTTTTTGTTTCCAGCGCACCAGCAACCATAAATTGCCAAGACCACCGAGTGAAGTAAATAAACGGATCAGGGCTTGTTTAAAGGTGACAGGCGCACCATTTTGCTGCACCAGCAATAAGCGCCAGGCACGCATGCCAAGGGTTTGGCCGGCTTTACACCAAAAATACAGGTAAAACCATAACACCCAAAGCAGCAGATACAACTGAAACCAAATGGCATGACGCTGAATATATTCAGCGGCGTCCTGATAACCAACCAACGACAATAAACCGGCTTTTTCCAGGCCGGCCACCAGCGCCAGCGCCAGCAACATCGCCAGCATTAATAAAGCGATCAGCGTCATAAAATCATAAAGCAGCACGCCTAACCTGCGCACCAGCCCCGCCCTTGGCGTATCTGCAAACATCATCTGAACTCTCGTGTTTTTGCCGGACGAATTGTTTGTCTGAGCCCAACTTATTCTGGCCCGCACTTCGCCGGCTCAAGCCGGAAAAACCACAGTTTAACATGGCAAGACGCAGCAACAACAGCCAAAGCCCGAACCAGCCACGCTTAAAAATCACGCAATTAACTGTTGCCATTGATTTTTTGCTTGCGAAGCCAGCCCAGCTTTGTATAATCAGCGCTGTTTACCCCAGAAGACCCCCTCAAAGCCTGGGTGGCGAAATCGGTAGACGCAGCGGATTCAAAATCCGCCGCCAGAAATGGCGTGTCGGTTCGAGTCCGACCCCAGGCACCACTCAGCTATATTAATCAATCACTTATCAGCTTTTTAGTCCGGACCTACCATAAAACTAGCCATAAAACCGCATGATTTTTATTGGCTGGTAAAGCTATTCACTGAATCCCTCAGTTACCTGTTTTTCAATTTCAACCGTTAACGGTTGCTCAATGATGGTCAACACCTTTGCCAGCATTACACAGGCAACACTTCGGCCATCCCCTTTTTTAAACTGGTACACGCTGCGACGGTCTACCCCTAGACGCGCGGCTAGTGCGTAATCTGTCGGGCAGTTTAATAACTCCCTCACCTTATCTGTGATCTGCTCGTTGGTCATGCTTGCCCCTATTCAAAAAAAATAGTCGTAATGCGTTGACTATAGCAGAAGCCAAGTCTATTCTACAAATAGTCGTCACACGACGACTATTGGTCTTAAACTTTAGAGGTCTTTATTATGATCACAGAACAAATCAAAGCAGCTATGGATGGCACTGGTGGCAACGTGGTACTGCCAGCGGGTGACGGCTTCCCTGCGTGCCTTACAAACACAGACGACCTGCAAGAGGTGCGGGCAAGGGTTCGCGCGTTAAATTCAGCCTTACCTATTACAGCGGACGGCATTGCCCGCAGTGGTATTCTGTTGAGCCATTGCATCCGTGATCTTGAGGCACTGGCCAATCAGTTGCAAAACAACAAATCCATCAATGATAAACAGTTAACCGAGATCTGCTTTAATCTTCGACTCGCCACCTTAAACCTATCGGGCATTCTGGATGGGGACACGAGAGAGCCGCGCCTGCTGCCATACCGCAGCATGGCCGACCTACTGCAAGACGCTAAAGCCGCAACTGAGTTAATGACCATGCCACTAGAGCAGGCAAGCTAATCTATAGACCGGAGACCAGCCGTAGACCAACGGAGACCACCAGCCGCCTGACCAGCGGCTTTTTTATTGCCCTACCGTTTTGCCCGCGTTAATCTGGCTACTCGTCAACACAGACACAGGAGCTACTCAGATGCTGTTTAACATGGACGTCGTCATTGGGGCCGCGCCAGAACCTGAAGATCAAACTAATGACATCACCGCTTGCAACTGGGGCGGCAGCAACTACTGCGAATAGCCGGTAAACGTCAACACAACTAGATTGAAAAGCCCTAACCATCAGATCACCGATGTTACAATGTAACAATATGGTGCCAGTCTATGCCGCTTTTGCCGCTCGTTGGTCGAATCGCAAGCTCTAACCCATCTTACCGCCACCACAGAGCCCGCTGTTGCTCAGTTCTTGTTACACCCGCACCCAATGTAGCAGGGCAACTGCTGACGCGTTTTAGCGTTGCTGTGGCTGTCTGTTGCGGGCGTGGTCTGGTGCGCTGTTGTGTAACGCTTGCAGATGATCGCGGGCAGTTGGGAGCGGGCTTGCCTCCTGTGTTTTTCATAGGTGGGGGTGGGGTGCCACAAAAAAGAGACGGGGGGCGGGAGTGACGGGGGGCGGGGGCTACAGCGGTTACGCGTGATATGTAGTTATCTGGTTCATCAATTTACTCTTGATAAAACATTTTGGGGTGTTTATGTTTACATATTAGGGATATGTTATTAAGGACTTTATATGAATTTTGGTAGATTAATTATTGTAGGTTTGTTTGTATCAAGTATTTCAATATTGTACGCGTTTTGGCCTTTTTCTGAGCCAAAGAACTACGATGAATGTGTAACGAAAAAAATGAAGGGTGTGACAAGCGATTATGCAGCGAAGGCGATTGTAAGTTCGTGTTTAAGAATGTTCCCCCTTAAAGCTGAAGAAACGACAACTAGTGGAAAATATTTTAATAAAGATGAGCTAAGTGAGCTGATGAAAAATTCTAAATTGACTCTTTCGGAGGCAATAAGTAGAGGGGGGGACGGGGGAGGAGCATATTTTAATCTTAGTGAATATTTGGTATTTCCTGATACACACACTCATGTGTTGAAATATCATAACAATACAAAACATCTAATACGCAGTCTGACTATTAAAATATATCCCGCCGACGGTGGTGAGTTTATTTATAAAGAGAGTACAAACGGGAAACCCTACTCTAGTGATGAAGTCAATTTCAATTTTTCCCCCGATCATATAAGTAAGGATTTTAAGTATCTTGTTATTGCTGTTGAAATTGGGAATTAAAATAAAATCAAGATCTGCGTGTACTGAGGTTGTTCAATATACTGTGTCAGCCGATCATAGGTCGATATGATCATCCCGCCAGCCAGCGAAGTGGATCGACAGCTGTGACAGCTTAACTCTGAGCCGCTGATTTCTCCGCCAGCCGCTAACTCAGCGATTGCTTTTCCTCGGCGGCTTTAGCCCGCTCTCTCTCTAGCCGGTGTTTCTCAAGGTGCGCTCTTATGGCTTGGTTCCTCCCAGCAGTCTGTTGCCAGCGGGATCTATCATCTTCAAACTGTTCTTGGGTTTCGTAGTCTTCCCGTTTTGGGGGGCTGTCGAATCGCATAGTTCATCCTGTACCTTTTGCTCTTAACCAATATAGAGTCTGTGGCCATAGCCTGCAATCATCAATATTACTGGTGGAGTCTGTATTGTTACTACTGTTACTACCTGCTCATGTTCGTGTTACTACTAAAAAACCTTATAAATCAACGGTGTTACTACTGTTACGACTGTTACTACCTCAAAAAGATAATTTCATAATTACATAAGAATGTGTCGGGAGACAGGCAGATTGGTGAGAAAAAACCTCCCTCACGTATATATATATTATTTAGGTAGTAACAGTAGTAACAGTAGTAACAAACATCTGGAGGCCGCGAATTTACTGGGTTAGCGTGTTACTACCAGATCCGCTATCTGGTAGTAACAACGCCATCAGGTAGTAACAACTATTCCAATATATTGCCCGTAATGACGTAGAACCTAGTCGAGCGGCTCGTTATCCCCGCAAACTGGCGGTTGCTGTTTGAACTGACTACTTTCTGAAAACCTTTACCCTTGCTAGGCAGTTCCAGAAAGCCAGCATCGGCTAGCGTTTTCGCTATCGTCTGCGCGTCGAATCCTTGTGCCAGTTCCTCAAGCTGCTTTGGGTCTTTGATGTAAAACTTAATGTCGGCGTCTGGTATCTCAGTGGCACAGCCATGCTCATCTTCATCACCCCCCCACTGCTCGGCAAAGTCTGTATGCGCGCTTTCAAAGAAGCCCAGCCGACGTGGAACTAATCGGGTGTCCTCCCGCCGCACTGATTGAAACCGGGCGAATTCGGTCATCAGGGTGTTCCGGACAGCATCCAAGATCTGCTGCGTCTCTGTGACCTCAGTTTCCCCGCGATCAGTCAGGTAGTGGTTAAACATTATGCCCGCATCTTTGGCTGCGGCTCCGACTTGCCAGCCCGTAATACCCACCGCTGTAGCCAGTTCGCCCGCCGCTGCGACCAATGCAAAGTTACGAGCAACCCGCGTCTGCTGTGGGCCCAGCTCTCTGTTACCAGTATATTCTGCCAGCCATGCGTCAATGTAGGGTTTTACCCTCTCTGCTAAATTGGATTTGTGGGCTACCAGATACTCCAGCCACTGGCGGCCTGCCGCACCGTATGATTTAACCGCCGCTGATTTGATCGCCGCCGCGAACTCGGCTGGCTTCATACCTTGCGTGTTATGAAAACAGCCTTTTGCGTTTGGGAACTCGGAGACACGGATAGACGGCAGCCGCACCTCATGGCCTGCGTCCAGAGAAGCAGTATTCCCCTTCGCTAGTCTCTCCAGCTCTTTAGCTGGCGTTCGTTCACCCGATGACAGTACCACCGATCTGAATGTCTTGGCGGCTCTCTCTGTGGCCTCTTTGGTAAGGCGGGCTTTACCAGCACCATTGCCAATAGCCATGATTGTGCCGGCAATGGTTTTGGGATCGTTCGCTTGGCTCAGTTCATCCAGTGCGAGCAGTAGACTGTTACGCCGTGCCAAGATGCTTTCCACAGCGTTCACTGTGCCGTTCCATGAACCGCAGTAACCATCAGCCCCGCTACTGCCTTTGCCATATACTGACGATGCCAGCATAAGTGCCGTAGATTTTCCGCTGCTGCTTCGGCCTTGGTAGTGGAAGCCAAAGCCCTCAGCGCCTAATGGCTCCAGCAAAGGCGCAGCCAAGGCCGCTGAAACAGCAAACGATAACACCGGATTACCAACGCATAGCTTGGCATTATTTGCCTGCCATTGGCTTATAGTGCCTTTGATGCTGGCGCCACTGTTCGACGCATCGTAGCTCACTATCCGGTCAGTAATATGATCTGGCTTCAATACCTCGCCCGCAGCCAGTACAAAGCACTCCCCCTGCCAGCCAGTAGCCCTTACCGCCAATGCTCGTTTATCGGTATTGAAGTTGGCTAGATACTGGAGAACGCTCTTTGTATGTGCGGGGTCGATGTATAGCCCCGAATCTGCCAGCTCAGCAATAACACCTTTCTCATCCTCATAGAGACGTTTAGCCTCCAGTGCGCATTCTCTTGTATTGCCGTCTCTGTCAACCCAACAGAGTAGTAAGCCCATACTGTTACCGTTCGGATCACGGGCAAGTGCCGATACAAATAGACGCCCGCAAATGAGGGTAGGCGGTTTAGCAGAATCTGGTGGCGGCAGTTTATAGACCCCATCATGCCCGATTCGATAGCCTTTACTGTAGGCCTTGAGGGGGTTAATCCAGCCTAGCCCCATCGCTTTAGCAATGATCGCCAAATGGCTCGTATTCTGTGGGTTAAAGGTTTGCCACTTGGCTTCGCCCTCCGATGGGTCATTGCAAGTGCTTAACCACAATTCACGACACGCAGCTTCACTTGCCGTACCTTTTGCGAAAGCTAATGCTTGACCGCAAGACATCCAGAAGCCGTATGTCTGATCACCCTCCGCATCTATGCCGAGAGGGTTACTTGGGTGTTCAATCAGGTATTCGACGGCCGATGTTAACTCAGCAATGATTCGCTCTGGATCTTCATCGAGCACCCGCTTTTGCGCTATCCGTTTCTCCATCATCGCAAAGTCGGCATCGTCTCCGCTGTCTACCTCGTCTACAGCGCCAGCGTTAAACTGGGCTAACGTCTCCGGACTGATCCGGCTCGCAACATCGCGTGGTCTGTCACTTGCTGGTGCCAGTTTCAAGTTTAACGGCGTCATCAGTAGCTGTTCTGGTGTGTAGGTTATCGCGCCGTTTATAGACTGGGTCACAGACTCAAAGCGAGTAGATAACGGGTATTCAACAGCAGGGCACTTCCCTAATTTCATATGCCGGAAACCGGGTAGGCGCATCAGTCGGGCTGGGCTATTTACAGACTCATCAGGTTTGTACTTTGCTAGTCGCGCCCGCAGCGCCGTCTGATACGCGTTAAACTGATGAACCGGTATTTCACCATCCAGACGCCAGTAAGCCTGATACTTACCCTTGGACGTCTCCACGATAGCGGTGGGCGATAGCTCCATGATTGCGTCAAAAGTGCCCGATATTTCATCGTCGAAGTCTGCAAAAATAGCGTTAATCGCGCATATGTCGGCATCGCCCCCTTTATGCTGGTATATCACCCTCCCGCCGATTTTTAGAGGCGTCAGCCTATACTCAGCTTGTAGACGGTTAACCACAAAGTAGATGTCGTAGCCTTTGCCGTTTAGCTCGTCTAGCTCGTCGAAAGCCCCCATTAACTCAGCGTCGCTGGCACCAGCGGGTAACAATATCGCCTGATTGCGCGTATAGGTTCCTTTTCCGTTTCGACGTTCTACCGGCTCAGAATTGATTGCCAGAAAGCAATAGGGTGATTCATTGCCCACTACTGCCCGCAGAAAGCTCATGAAGTCTTTTTGACGACGGCTAGGTACTGTTTTTAATGCTGCTGTCATACCGCGCCTCCGTCTATGTCGAAGCCCAATAACTCAGCGACCAGTTCCTGCTGCTCATCGTTCAGCCAGTACCGCATGAAGCGGGTAGACCGGCCAGCGCGGTTAGTCAGTACCTCGAACTCACGCTCCAGCACAATACCGTACTCGCCAGCGATCTTATTTACCGTGGTATGGAGACAGGTGTCTTCGTAAAGTGTTTTAGCTTCCAGAGTGTTTATGCCAGCACGGCCGCGCTGGTAAAGGTGGTGTAGGCAAACCATTAGCTTATTGCTAAACTGAACAGGTAAGTTCTTAGTTGTGGCCGCTTTCGTAGCGGCTTTTTTTTGAATCATGGTGCCGCCCCTTATGCGTGTTGCTGCACAGGTTCAGACGCCAGCACATCATCTAGTCGCCAGCGTGTAATGCGTTCACCAAATTTGACGGGTTTGGGTAGTCGCCCAGTTCTAGTCCATCGCCAAATGGTATTGCGGGAAACTCCGTATCGTTCTGCTAAAAATTTGTCTGATATATATTCGCGGTTGTTCATGTTGTGCCCCTATGTGATACGTTATGGCACAACCCATTATTCACATATCGGGAGGGAGATCCGGACTGTTGGTTGCCTGATGAACTTGACCAATTATCCGTTTTTTTTGGAGAGTTATGTTAAGTGCAAAACATCAACCGAATTTACCATCACGATAACTTGCGGCTTACCACCCGTTGCAATTTCACGTAACGAGCAATTTCAGTAATCATCCAGTTACTGGATTTACTGCTATGAGCGAATTGCGGTCGTTCAGAACAGGCTCTCTCGAAATAACGAATGTCGACTTTGCCTTTTTACTGACGTTCTATTTTTCGGGAACATAGCATGAAATAACGCCTCTAATCAGGTAACCAGATTCCGTGTGCCACAACAAAGTGACACCTTCTCCTATGAGGCTCCCCTTATTTCATCACGTTCAGTTAATATGAGATGCGTTGTATTTCTGGTTCGCGGCCTCGGTTTAATGCCGCCAGTTTCACGTAAAGCCGTGAAAACAGTACCCTGTGCAGCGTCTAATACTTTGCCAATATCACTGAGACCGGTGCCTTGCTTCCATAGATTAAAGACCAGCTCTTTTTCGTTTTGAGTAAATGTTCGTTTTGCTCGTTTCATCAAATGTGCTCATGAAAATCAGTATTTTGGTAAAACTGTTACTTTGACCATATGAATCTACAGCGGCTTTTTTAGAGGAAGTCCATACACACCTATTGATATAAGATAAATATTTTTGCTTGCACTGCTACTTCCCACGTCAAGTCTACGTAAAACATCCCAGAGCACTATAGGCAGCATTAGTTCCTAAAAAAATCTTGAGTTTTTAAAGCGTGATATTTGGTGTATTTGTGGCCGAATATGCAATTGGCTTTTAAGTTAATTTGTTTTAATAAGGATTTTTATGACAAAAATAATGTTCAGATTTCTCACACTAATCGCTTGTCTTTTCTCGATTTATGCTAATTCAGAAGAAATTGTGATATGTAATGACTGTACTGGCTCTGCTTTTCAAGCGGAAGCAAACAGGATATATCTGCAATACCAAGGATTTGGCGATCCATTTGCACCGGATGTTATCGTTGTAAACTTGGTTACAAGCGAGGCGCGAGCGTTCACTTCAACATTTTATTATCAAGGCGAGCGACTAAAAATTGTTTCGCAATCAAAGTCTTTGCCCTCTAATGTTGCCCCGGCTATTCAGGAATACCATGCTATCGTTGCGGAACTCAACAGACGACAGTTAATTCCTGGCAGCAATATATCAATTTCAACATCTACATCAGGTGACCTTTTTAGAATAACTCCACAAATTACAGGCGGCATTAGCTCTAGCAGTTCATTCACAATGAATAACTTTGAAGGTTCACCTGTAATGTTAAATTCTGTCGCTAATGGTTGTGGAGCTGCTGGCTCTCCTGTGTCACAATTTATCCCAGACGCGCCTTACAAACGAGCCTGCGACAGTCATGATGTATGTTACGCACAAGGTTATGAAAAAAGCCTGTGTGACAACAACTTTCTTAGAAATATGCTCACGACAGCCACAGAACTTACGAGCGATGTAACACCGCCTATCAGGAAAGCATTGATATATAATGCTTTAGCTATCCAGGCTGTTGCCTACTACACTGCTGTATATGTTTTGGGTACATCTGCATACTGCGGAATATCTTCAAATGGGGGGAAGCAAATTTGTCTAGCCTATAACCGAGGCTACCCCGATGCCGCCTATGGCGGAAAATTTGAAAGGCGCACCGAAAATAGTATTGGTGGCTTCACAAGTTCTTGCGAACTTTGGAGTTTCCCTGATGGAAATGGAAGTCGTTATACCATCACCAGAAACTGTAGTTACACCTACACCCCTTAGACTTAGAGGGCAAATAAATGGCTTGGATTGTCTTAGTTACATATTCGATTATACTCGGTGCCTTTTTCTCGAAACTACCATCATACTCTTTTAATTGGAAACATCTTTTTGCTATAAATACGGTGATAATTACGATGTATATATGGGGTGTTGCGCAATATGAGAAAGGCTTGGTTCAAGGAGAGCCAATGTATCTAATAGCGTTTATCGTTATGTTCACCGTGTCATCAGTCATATCGCAGGCAAGTTACAAGTTATTTACATTTATTTTTAAACGTTAGAGCAATAATGAATCTTTATCGTAAAAAGATAAAGATTCATTATACATATTTAGATATGCCTGAATTAAATAATGCTGAAAATTCAATACTCTCTATCACAAATTATGATAATGAGCTCTTGATAGGAAGTTGAAAGCTAAACCTTATTACTTAGTACATCACTTTGTATAGATGCCAAGCTCTCGAGAATAAAGCTCAAAAACAGACAAAATGAAGAAGGTTTTATCAGTAAATTCCGCTCTGCATTCGAAAACGGACGTTCAATGTGAAAAGCTATAATGTCAGCAATTGGCACAGAGCTGAGATTCGGCGCAGTGATATTTTCTATGAAAGTGTTAGTGCAATTAATTTGCAACAACTGATAAGCACCTGTTGTAATGAGTTGGTAAATTAACCATTAGTGGCTGCGTTACTCTATAGGCTCTTGGAAATCACGCTCTATCTGGTTTAACTGGTTGTGGTAATCCTGCCAGTATTGATCAAGGTCATTTTTAAATACTCTCACCTGACTGTCTAATACGTCGCCTGATAAGGTTGTTAGCCCATTGACCGCCCCAAACACCGCCAGCAAGAAACTAACAAAGCCCGGGCATCTTTTGCGGGAGTATTTAAAGTCAGCTTGAGTAAGCTGGCGAGCTTTACCAGTCTTCGCGTATTCAATCCGGGTATAGATGCCTGCTAGGGTCGTTACGAATATGCGTCTTGGTAGTGTTCGCATGGGTATGACACTGTTCTGCCCCATTAGCTGGGTGAACGTCAGCCATCTGCTGCGATCCCCCTTTAGATGCTCAATGGTTGTTTCAGTGCCCGGCCATACAGACAAACCATTGATCATACGCAGGACTGATTCATCTTGTTTGACAAGACTTTTATACAGCTCGGCTAGCTTCGTGAATAGCAGGTGGTCTCGTTGGAATGTATCAATTGCTTGGACTAAAAGCGGCTCAAGTTCTTTTGCTTCTGGTGGTATAAGTCCCTCTAGTTCATCTGGCGAAGGCTTTACCTTAGCATCAGGCAAATCTGACAACATTTGCAGTGCCAGCAATTGCAATTGCGCGTTATCATCTTCCACAGTCCATCCGATCCCGGGCGGCATGTCAGGCCCCTTTGTTTTTAATGGTGATCGTTTCTGAATGGGTGGATTACTCACGCTTCGCCATCTCCTTTGGTGTAGCTAAAGCAAAACGCTTCCCAATCCGCCATCAGCGGCCGCCGTTCTTCAACCAACATATCTCGGGCATATGCTCGTCTGGTCTCATCACTATTAACGTGCGCCATCGCAATTTCTGAATGCTCGTCAGGGACATCCGAGAATTTACGCGCCCAGTCTTTAAAGGTACTGCGGAAACCATGGGCGGTAGGAACATCACCATCCCTGTTGATGAAGCCGTTGCCGCCGCTGGCAAGGTCACGTTTGGATAATCGTTTGATACATAAGGCGGCTGTATTCTCAGATGCTGGGCTGCTGCCGTTAGTGCTGAAAATGTATTTACCAAGTCGAGGCATTGACTGAACAATTGCCAGAGCTTGATTCGATAGCGGCACAACGTGATCATTGGCCGCTTTCATATCAGCGGCTTTTATCGTCCATGTTCTAAGCTCAAAATCGAACTGATCCCAGCGGGCATAACGGGCTTCACCCGGGCGGGCAACTGTCAGTAACCCGAACATCAGTAATTTGCCGCCTAAGTTATCTTCGGCAGCCAGTGTTGATATAAAGCGCGGATGGTCTGTTAACTCCATTGCCGGGTGGTGCTTGGTTTTCAACTCAAGCATTCCGCGCTTTGTTGGTGTAGGCAGTATCTTTTTAAGTAAACTTAGATCAGCAGGGTTATTTCTTTGGATGTTGTTCCTTGCTTGGTGAAGATCAAACACTTTGTGGACATGGATTCGTATTCTGGTTGCTGTCTCTCGCTTGGTTAACCAGATAGGCCGAAGCATCTCAGCAACTTTATCTGTACCTATCTCGTCTATAGGCGTCTGGCCAAAAACTGGATAGACGTATGTCGAAAACTGGTTAGCCACTTTCTGTATTTGCTTGGCAATATTTCTGCCGCTGTATTCGTCCTGTAGCTTTTTGAGATATGGCAAAGTCGCAACCGCAAAAGTAGTTGCTTGCCGCTGTGCTTCTCGCTTCTCAGCTTCTGCTATGGCTTTGGCTTGCTGTTTCTGCTGCCGCTTCTCAAGTAGGGGATTGTTCCCGCTTGCCACCTCAACCCTGTAGGCTTTCACCTTATCACGGGCTTCGGCTAGTGACACCAAAGGATATGAACCCATGCCTATAGCATGGCGTTTGCCGTCTATCACTCTTCGGTAAACCCAACTGGCAGAAACGGGGCTTTTGACTTGCAGGTAAAGGCCCGGTGAATCTTTCCCACCTACTGAGTGAAACCCAATCTGTTTAGATAGCTTTGCAACCTCTAATGCAGTTAATGCTTTTGCTAGCTTTGGCATGAACCCACCATAAAACCAACCATAAAAACCAAGAAAAGAATGTTTTTTTATGATACTGGATGATATGTTGTGTTACAACAGATTGCGATAAAGTATTATATTCAAAGGGTTTTAATGGTTTGTGTGGTGTACTGAAGTTTATCGCGTTATTAATATTCGAGTCCGACCCCAGGCACCAAAATATCAATTGCATATCTTTATTAAATCCCCATTAATTTTATGGTGTTTGTATGGCCACTGTTTTGCCCTGAGACATTCAAACCAGTTGCGCTGCCGATGGTTAACGCCATTCTGCCGCCTAAGTCTTCAACATTGTTGATTATTCGTTGTTGTTTCCCTTCCCGGAAGCGGCAATTTTTCACTTCATTTTTATTTGAAACTTCCGCTTGACCTCAAGTTAACTTGAAGATTTATGCTGCTTTTGAACTTTAAAACGGTGAGGTGGAAAAATGCAGCAAACAACACTTGAGAACTTTATTGTTAATGTCAGAAAGGCCTGGTCCGGGCTGAATACTGAAACTGTCGGGGCGGTCAGACAACTGTTGGTGGATTTCACCAGGGCTGCCAAAGATGAGCCATGGCTGAAAGATATTATCAGCGGGAAGCCTGCCGCCAAGGAGCTATACCGGGACCCAGAACATGGCTTTATCTTATTGGCCCACACTGAAGAAAAAGGCACCTACCGCCAGCCGCATAACCACGGTGCCGGTTGGGTGTTTTATGCCGTGTTGTCCGGCGAAATGGCGATGAACACCTATCAGCAAGTGACCACTGTGAATGGGGAAACTCATTTGGTGTCCAGAGGGACAGATCTGATGCAAGCTGGCCAGTGCCGGGTCTTTTTACCGGGAGATATTCACGACACCCGCTGTTTGTCAGAAGGTTTTGTACAATTGCGGCTAACCAGCACCGATTTTAGTAAAGAAATGCAGGAAGGCCGTTTGGTCAGATTTGGCAGCTAAAACAGTGATGAAGGTGCAGTCAGAGTGACACAGAACCTTTGACTGCCCTGTTTTGCCTGTTCTGTGCTAACGCTTCTGTCATGATGGTACTGTCTTGACGGAGCTCTCTTGCCCGAATAACCCGCGCAGCACTCTGCTCTGCCCGTTCAGCCGCGGCCAGGCTTCGCAACTTTGTGTTTTCGGGCCTGGTCTTTGCCAGCAATTCTTAATAACTGCTGAAACTTCGGACATTCACTGTGGCTGGGGGCCGTGCATTTTGCTGCATGCTCCAGGCAACGTTGTATGGCCACCAGCTGCTTCACACGTTTTGCAATCTCGTCGGCTTTTTCCAGTAATACATCCCGATTGACTTCAAATCGTCCCTGAGTCGTCAACATCGACTGAATGTCCTCAAGGGCAAAACCCGCCCTTTGTCCCAGCGCAATAAATTCCAGTTGGTCCAGTACTTTGGTGTCAAACAAGCGTTTTAAGCCCACTCTGCCCACTGATTTAATCAAGGCTTTTTCTTCGTAATACCTGATGGTCGACGCAGGAATGCCAGATTTTTTGACCAATTGCGAAATATCGATAGAACCCATGATAGCGACCTTGACTTCAAGTTAACTTCAAGTTGTACATTACAAAAACTGTCATGTTTGTGCAACCACAGCCTGTGTTTGCCTTATACCTGAGGTTTTATAATGTCTGATCTGCCCGCAACCCAATGTAACAAACCAGCTGAACAGCAGCCTTTATCAAAGGCGCAATCCGCAGCTTTATTAAGCCTCGCTGTTGCTATCCTGCTGCCGGCCCTTGCCATGAGTATTGCCAATGTGGCTCTACCCACCCTGGCAGCAAGTTTTAACGCCGCAATGCCGGCAGTGAACTGGGTGGTCATTGCTTATTTAATGGCCCTGGTGACTTTTGTGATGGGAGCCGGTGTGCTGGGAGATCTGCTCGGCAGAAAACTGATGCTGCTGCTTGGCATCGGCATTTTTTCCTGCGCGTCCGTCATGTGCGCCTTGTCGCTGAACCTGTGGATGTTGATTCTGGCCAGGCTGCTACAGGGGCTTGGCGCCACTTTTATCCTGTCGCAAAGCTTTGCCCTTGTCAGCTCAGTGATGCCGAAAAACCGTTTAGGTGCGGCCATAGGTTTAATGAGCACCACTGCAGCCATTGGCACAGCCCTTGGGCCTGTGGCCGGCGGCGCCTTGCTCAACTTTTTTGGCTGGCAATCGATCTTCGGGTTGATGGCACTGCTTGGCAGTATCAGCTTTCTTTTTTGCGCCAAATTTATTGCCAGAGATAAAATCAACGTGCTCAAAAGCGGGAAACACTTTGATCTGCCAGGCACCTTATTACTGGCGCTCAGCTGCTTGTTTTATGCGATAACGGTCACTTCGCCTGAGCTTGGCAAGGCATTGCCGCTAAGCCCGGCGCTCCTTGCTATTGGCGCATTTATTCTTTTTTTGCTCAGCCAGCATCTGCGCCCTTTTGTGCTGATTGATTTGGCCTTCTTTTGTCAGCCGCTGCGCAATGTCACGTTAGCTGCAGGTTTTATGGTGGATGCAATTGCTATGTCGACACTGCTGATTGGGCCTTTTTACCTGACTTATGCACTCTTACTGTCGCCACTGCAAGTAGGTTTACTGATGTCGGTTGGCCCGCTGGCCTCGGCCTGCGCCGGTTATCCGGCCGGAAAATTAGTGGATGCGATAGGGGAAAAAAATATGATGTTTTTGGGTTTGCTTCTGATGAGCCTCGGCGCGCTTTGTTTTGCTTATCTGCCGGTATTATTTGGGGTTTACGGTTATATTGCAGCACTGCTTGTCATGACGCCTGGCCGGCAGTTTTTCCTGAATGCAAACAATACCTATGTGATGAACAGCGTCTGTGAAAAAGACAAAGGCCTTGCGTCTGGTCTGCTGAACCTGACTAAAAATCTGGGACTGATGACCGGAGCTTCGGTGCTCACCGCTGTCTTTAGTGCTGCGTTACAAAACACTGCGATGGCCGAGGCAACACCAGCACAATTAGGTTTTGCGTTAAACACCAGCTTTACCCTGAGCGCTGCTGTGCTTGTTCTGTCGCTTATCAGCATTTATCTGGTCAACCAAAGCCGTCACAAACCGGGCCAGCACCCGAATGATCGGTGACACCGCTATCAGCAAAATGCCAACACAGCGACCAACAACAAGCAAACCGCCGGTAAAAGGCGGTTCGATTGTTGTTTAAGCGAAGGATACAGCGTCAGGCGACTTTAAACTGTGCCGCCAGTTGTTGCAGCTCAGTACCAAGCCGGCTTAAGTCGGTGCTGGCAGTGGCGGTTTGTTCGCTGGCTACTGCGGATTGTTCAGCCACGTCGCGGATGCTGTAAATACTGCGGTTGATTTGCTCGGCCACAGTGGCCTGCTGCATAGCAGCTGCGGCAATTTGCTGGTTCATATTCTGAATACTGCTAATTGCATGATTGATAGCGATAATAGCATCACCGGCTTCGTCAGCACTTTGTAATGTATCATCGGCAAGGTTAGAGCTTTTATGCATATTGGCCACCGCAGCCTCTGCTTTTTGCTGCAGATTGCTGATCAGTTGCTCAATCTGGCCTGTTGATTCCTGAGTTCTGAATGCCAACGCCCGCACTTCATCGGCCACTACAGAAAAACCACGACCGGCATCCCCTGCCCTTGCCGCTTCAATGGCAGCATTCAGCGCCAGCAGGTTGGTCTGGTCGGCAATACTTTTAATCACGTCCAACACAGCGCCAATATTGTTGCTCTGATCTTTTAACTCCACTATGGCCTTGGCAGAACTAGCCACTTCATGTGCCAGCGCTTTAATCTGATGGGTGGTTTTTTGCACTACTTTTTCACCCTGTGTCGCCTGTTGCGCCGACTCAGTGGCTGAAGCCGAAGCTTCTTCGGCATTTTTAGCAACATCCTGCACTGTGGCGGCCATTTCATTCATTGCTGTTGCCACCTGCTCGGTTTCTTCTTTTTGCTGGCTAACACCGGCAGAGTTTTGCTCTGAAATAGCCGCCATTTCTTCAGTAGCCGCCGCCAATTGGGCAATACCTGCTGTGAGGCTGTTAATCAGCACCCGTAAATTCACCGTCATTTTTTGCATAGCCTGCATCAGCTGACCTGGCTCATCCAGCCGGTCTGTCGGTAAATTGCCACTCAGATCACCGCCAGCAATTTTTTCGGCCACCTGCACCACCTGCCGGATTGGGGTGACCACCAGGCTGGTGATCACAGAAACGGCCAGCATGCCAATCATCAGTGCAACCAGCGCACACGCAATAATCAGCCGCTCTTTATTCTTTACTTCATCACGCATAGTGGCAATCTGACGTTCCACCGAACGGGTGCCTGCCTTATCAGCAGCTCTGGCTGCCACTGTCATTTTTTCTTCAACAACAAGGGCTGCTTCTTTGTTGTTTTGCATATCAATAGCTGCCAGCTCCGACAACAGCCGCTGATAGGCATCCAGCTGGCTTAATAACTCACGCATTAAGCTGGCGCTTTCTGCTGTGGTGAATAAAGTCAGGCTGGTTTCACCCAGTTGTTTGGCTTTATTGCTAAGGTCTTGCGCCGCCTGGTAATACTGGCGGTCATTGCGCAACAGAAAGTTTTTTTCCTGCTGCCTTGCTTCGCTAATCAGCAGATTGGTTTCGCTGACTTTGGTCACCATTTCAAAACGGGCACTTAAGCCCTGTAATGATTGATAACTCAGCGCAGAGATAAACAACAGGATCACCAACACTAAGCCAAAACCGACAAGAAGTTTGATTCTGATACTCAGGTTTTGTAATAAAGTTATGATTGAAAGCATAAAAATCCTCATTCTCGTACATGGTTAAGATCAGAGTGCACTATCAACTGCCGCTGCATGCCTTTGCCCGCTATACAGTTCTGTATTGGTTTGTTTTTCGCTCCTTGCCTTGGCACTTTGCTCGTTTTAAGGCAATGCCTGCGTCATGGCTAGCAGCACAAGCAGCATGCCCGATACTCTGGTAACCTCACAGCTTGTAACAAACTGTAGTCTGTCAGATGCCTGATTGTGTTCTTTATTCCATATATCAATGATTTAAAAGAAAAAATTAGTGTTGCAACCAATGCTCAGCACGCTTCGGCTGGCCATACAAATAGCCCTGGAAACGCCGGCAACCAAGCTGCTGCAAACTTTGGCGGTGCAATTCGGTTTCAACACCTTCGGCAATCACTTCCAGATCCAGTCCGCCCGCCATCAGTAAAATAGCGCTGACAATGCTGCGATCCGAACTGTTGACGGGCAAATCACGCACAAAAGATTTATCAATTTTCAGCTCATGCAACGGCAGCTGCTTCAGATAAGCCAAAGAAGAATACCCGGTACCAAAATCATCCAGCGAAAAGGTAATGCCACAACGGTTCAGCTGCTGCATCTTGGCAACCACATCTTTGGGATTTTCCAACAGCAAACGTTCGGTCAGCTCCAGATGCAGCAGGCTGGGGGCAATGCCTGAGCGCTGGATTTCAGTCAGCACTTCGTCGGTAAAATGTGCGCTGGCAAACTGGCGGGCGCTGATATTCAGCGACACCCGGCAATTCGCCAGTGCAGGAATTTTTTGCGCCTGCCGGATAAACTGACAAACCTGTTGCAACAACCATTTACCCAGCATAAAAATAGCGCCATTGCGCTCCGCCAACGGAATAAAAACGTCAGGGGCAATGGCCTGATCATGATGATGCCAGCGCATCAGGGCTTCAAACCCCAACAACCGGCCGGCAACGTCGTATTGTGGCTGATACACCAGATAAAACTGCGAGAGAATGTCGGGTGTTCTGAGGTATTGATCCAGCAAGGCATTTTGCCGCTGATGCTGATTAAGGTGATGGTCATAGAAAGCAATCCGGCCTTTGCCGCCAGACTTTGCATAATGCAGCGCCAGTTCAGCGCTGCGCACCACTTCGGAATAAGTGAAATCGGCGGTAGAAAAACAAAAAGCACCGGCGGTAAAGTTACAGCTGATCACATCACCAAACACCTGTTGTGGCCTGGCCAGAGCCTGTACTATCGCCCCCAGCTGTTGCTCCAGTGCCGGCAGTCCCTCTCGGGTTTCCAGTAACAGCGCAAATTCGTCTTCACCTGTTCTTGCCAGAAAATACAAACCGAAGTCGCTGAGCACCCTGGCACATTGGCGTAAAAACTCATCACCATGCTCAATACCATAACCTTCATTTATCAGCTTAAAATCATCGGCATCAAGGCAAATCAGGCAATACTGAGTGGGATTTAATGCAAGATTATCAATACATTGGTTAATTCTGCGATTGAGCGCGGTACGGTTTGGCAAAGCGGTTAGCGGGTCTTGTAACGTCAGCTCGTCAATGGCCTGTTGTTGCATCAGCTTGTGACTTAAATCGCGCATTACGCCCAGATAACTGCGGCCATGGGCGTTGTCGAGTTCGCAGATCCGAAGCTCCACCGGGATCAGCGAATCATCTTTATGTTTGGCCTGCACCACTCTGTTGCTGCCAATAATACGTTGTTCTTTGGTGCTGGCGTAATGCTGCAGATACTGGTCATGCTGGCTGGCATGATGCGCCCCCATCAGGCAGCTGACATTTTTGCCCACTAATTCCTCAGCCTGATAACCAAACAAGCTTAATGCGGTTTGATTGGCATAAATAATGACGCCTTGCTCGTTAATACTGACGATGGAGTCGAGCATATTGTCCAGAATAGTGCGCGACAAGTCAGAAGATTTGGCCAATTGGGCCAGCGCCTGTTCTCTTGCTGTGACATCATAAACAAAACCTGTCCAGATAATATCGCCATCCGGCGTGGCTTCAGGCGAGGAACGGGCTTCCAGCCAGATTTGCGTGCCATCGGGTTTATGCAACGCAATACAACCGTAAAACTCGGTTAAATGCCGGCTGGAGTGCAAAATGTTGCGCATCAAAACGTCATGCTGTTCGGCCGTCATACAGTTGAACAGCAGGCTTGCGTCTTGCAGCAAAGTCGCCACAGGTAATCCGCAGATACTGCTGAAACGTTCACCTAGCTTCACAAAACGAAACTCTTGGGTTCTGGTCATCAGGAACTGGTAAAACACACCTGGCGTAAATTTCGCGAGCGTGTCGAGAGTGTAAAGACTGTCGAGTGTATCGCGCATAATTACCCTTCCTGAAAAGTTACGAGCTTCGATGCAAAAGCTGCTGGTTTTTGGTCGCGGCAAGGTCGTTTGCAGCTGACCCAACCTGAAATATCGGCCTGTATTAAATTGATTACGCGTCCGTCAGCAAAGCGATCAGCCTGTTCGCGGTTTATTTATTACTGTCCTTTTGTACCGGCTAGCGGACAGCCTGGAGCAGTGCTCTTTAGCATCTGCTAATTTTCATCCTGCCGCCTGTTGCCACATAAAATCTCAGCAGGCATAGTGCTAAAAACAAAGTGGCCAGACCAACCTGTAATGCAGAAGCCTTACCTGCCTTTTTTCCTGATGAGTATTTAAATGCATTTATTTTTTCTGCTGTTGTTGCTGTTTTATACAGTGCCGGGTTTTGGCTCGGAACATATGAGTGATCATGAAAGTTTTTGTGCCAATGACAAAAGCATCAGCTGTGATTTGTATCTGCAGCAACAGCTGGCAGGAACTCAACCTTATTCAGCACAGTGGTACAAAATCACCGCCTATCAACTTGATTATTTTTACGACCACCACGAATTTGATGAGCTGCAACGTAATATCGAATTGTTGTTAGCCGAAAAGCGGTTGCCGCAAAGCTTTGCAGTGCAACTTTATTTTTATTACGCCAAAATCTTAAACCGACTAAAAAAACGCGATGAAGCACAGGTATATGCCAACAAAGCGATGGTTGAACTGGATCAGATTTATCAGATGTTTGGCGAACCTTTCCGGTTATTGGAGTTGGCCAATCTGCAGCATCAATTTGGCGCCTCAGATAAAGCCGCCGAAATTTTAACTTATACCGAACAGCGTTTTGCCAAAAGCAAAGATCCGTTATTCCGCTTTGAACTAAACGCCACTAAAGCTTTATTAAGCCACGCCGCCGGCAATCTGCAGCAAGCGGCGACAGAGCGTCAACTGTCACTGACCGCCGCACTCGCGCTTGGCCATAACGGCAAATTAATAGTGGCCTACGGTAATCTGGCCCGCACTTTCCAGTTGCTGGGCCAGCTGGAACAGGCACGAGATTTATATCTGGCTTCTTTGCCCTATCTGCAGGCGGAAAATAACCTGATTATGGCGGCTATTTATCAGCTGCGACTGGCTGAAATTTATTGGCAACTCAAGGACAGCACCAATGCCCGGCTTTATCTGGCCAAAGTAAATCGCCTGAAGTTGTCAGATAGCCATCTTCAGCTTTATCAGCAACTAAGCCGTGAGCTGCAACTGAGTAAAACCCCGGCATCAACCTGACAAGCTGACGGGCACAACCAGATAGCCAGCGATTGAACCAGCTTGCCCTGCAGCCTGCCGGCAGCGACAATACATTTTTTTGCCCTATAGGTTCTGTATGGATTTTGATGATGCACAAGACTGGGCATGGTGTGACAGCCAGCTGGCCGCAGTAGAAGCTTATGTAAAAGCACAACAATTACCCCATGGGGTGATTTGTGACAGCCCAGAGTGGTTTACCGCACCTTATGTGGCGCTTTGGGCGGTAGAAGATGTGGCAGACCCGGGTTATGTTGGTTTTTGGATACTGTGTGGCGATAGCAGTGGCAGCCAGCAACAGCCGGTGCCTTTTGACCATTTACCAGCTGCAGACATCACAGAGCCCAGAGAGGCAATGGCCGCTTTTGCGAAAAAGTGGGCTCAACTTGCCGCCGCAGCGGCGAAAGGACAAGCCTGGCCAGGCAGCCCGGCGCTTGACGGCGATCTGACACAACAAGCCAGACAACTGGCTCGTCAGGCACAGTTGTTACAGCTTTGGGCCAGCGACGATGAACTCTGGGACTTAGACGAATAACATATACAAATCAAAACATTACAACTTGATGACGACGATACCGCGCAGCTAGCCACAGCGCGGTTGCCAGAACTGTCATCTGCTGTTGCGCCTTTCACTATAATCACCACAAACTCACGTCAAAGCAGGCAAGGCCACAAATCCAGGTCTAAAATTCAGGTTAAGTGGCTGAATGCTGTCACAGAGGACTAAACCTCAAGACAAAGGAGTGTTGCATTGATACCTGCCCGAACCTTCCATATCCTGGTGGTGGATGACGTTGTACTGATGTGTGACTTTTTATTTAAAGTCATCAGCAGTATTAAAAATTGCAAAGTACATAAAGCCAATGATGGGCGTACAGCCATTGAAATTCTCGCCAGTGAAACCATCGATATGCTGATCACCGACATTGAGATGAAAGCACCGAACGGGCTGGAACTGCTGAAAAGGTTAAGATGTGGTCTGCTGAATAATCCACATGATATTCCGGTGCTGATGTTTTCCGGCAATACCTATAAAGACATGGTGCTGGAGAGTCTGAGCTACGACGTGAATGACTTTTTGGCCAAACCCTTATCCGCCGACGGTTTAAAGAAAAAGGTGCTGTTTCACTTACAAAACGAAAAACAGATCCGCGACCCTGATTATTATAAAAACATTCAGTATGTGCCGGAGAAAAAAGAAGGCAAAACCACAGAAGCCCCCGCACACACCGAAAGTTACAGAAGCCATGTGGCGATAGTACGCACTGTGCCGGTTGCTGAAGCCAAAGCGCCGTTGCAGTTGCATGAAGACTGCAGCGAAGCTGAACCTGCGGTGCTGGTCACCTGGCCAGATAATTCCACCACAGGTTTTCATCAGCTGGACAGGCGCATGCTGATTTTGGCACAGCGGATCAATTCGTTTTATAACCTGACGCTGAAACAAAGCAAACCTATTGCCATAGCTGCAGAATTAAAGCGGATCTGTGATGCCATTGACTATCTGTTATTTGTTGGCAAAAAGCTGCAGAACCATGCTTACCATCAGGGCATGTTCTGGTCTGTGTTTAATGACAGAGTGGGCAAGCTGACTGAGCTGGGTCAGAGTCTGGCGAAAATAAATCCCAGATATCAGGCGCAGCTCAATCCACATTTAAAACGTCTGTCCAACTGGTGGGTACAAACCATTAGCCGGCCTTTTGTGCGCTCAGTGGACGAGTCAGATCAGAATGAATAACACTAAAATACTGATACCTCTATCAAAACTGCCTTTGTTGAACATTGAGGCTGTCAGCCTGATTTATGGTGAATCCGACCCTGGACTGATTCTGGAGACCTTACAGCAATTTCAAACCGAAGCTCAGGGTTATGTCAGTCAGATTGCGCTGATTTGGCACACAGGCGCTGCCGAGGATGTTGTGCGTTATGTACACAGCCTGAAAACCATGACAGCAATGGTGGGGGCGGAAAAAATGTCGCGGGTGTGCCGGATGCTGGAGCGCCAGCTCAGAGCCAAAGATGTGGTGGAAGCCAAACGCACTTACGGTTTATTTGAAAAAGTCTGGCAGGACACACTGCAACAACTGGACCTGCATCTGCTGACAGCACAAGGCGATGCTGCAGATGCTCAATGAACAAAAACCTGTGTTGTTGTTTATTGATGATGAGCAATTTTTATTAAATGCATATCAGCGTATGTTCCGTCAATCAGAGTGGCGCTGTTTATTTTGTACTACCACTTTAGAAGCAAGGCAGTTATTGGAGTTATATCCGGTACGATTGATCCTTTGCGACTATTATTTAACCGAAGGTACGGGACTGGAGTTTTATCGTTCCCTGACCGGAAAATTCAGCGGGGTTAAACGCATTTTATTAAGTGGCAGCAACGAGGTGCTGGGCAAAGAGCTCACCAGCTCTGGTTTAGTGGATGCAGTGCTGCACAAACCCTGCACCAAAGCTGAGCTGATTAACCAGATCGACAGCTGTTTATCAACAAAGCGGCAACAAGCCTAATTTACAGATCAATTGCCCCGAATAAAGACAGGCAATATCACCGCCAAACTCAGGAACAGGGATTTTTATGCAAACCATGGATGTTGTGCTGAGCACAGTGTTAACGCAAATCTACCCGACACTTTTGATAGACCATCAAGGCGTGATCCGTTTTGTGTCGGCTCAGCTTCCCGCCGATTTTTTGAACAAACAACTGACCGATGCGCTGCCTCAACTGGCAATGCCACCGCAAGAACTGCAACAGAGCAGCAACAGGTTGCGGGGGCCCCTGTTATTGCCGTCGGCAGGCCCATGTTATTACCGGCAAATTGCCGTGCAACATGGCGGTTTCAACGGTGTTTGTCTGGTGTTTCAACCCACAGATGCAGGCCAGGAATTACAGCAACAACTACAGCATCTGCAAAAGCTGTTATATCACTCGGAAAAAATGGCGGTGCTTGGCCAGCTTACCACCAGCATTACCCACGAAATAAACAACCCTATTGCTTACGTTTATTCCAATATGCAAACCCTGACCGATTACAGTACTGATCTGATCAAAATGATTGAAGCCATGGCAGAAGTGACCAACTCCGGTGAGGTTCAGGCCATTCAGGCCGAGTTTGATTTTGACTATCTGAAGAGCGACTTACAGTCTTTGCTGCAGGAATCAGGTTTTGGCCTGTCTCAGGTACTGGCGCAAATTGCCGCACTAAAAGATTTATCACACAGTGATGAACTGCATTTTCAGCTGGCCGATATTCAGACCGGCATTCAGTCCTGCATACTGATTGTGCAGAACAACCTGAAATATAAAACCAGGCTGCAACAGGAGCTGACACCTCTGCCACAGATTGAATGTATTCCATCGCAGATTTTTCAGGTGGTGCTGAACCTGCTGGTCAATGCTGGCCATGCCATCAGCGACAATGGTCTGATTGTGGTACGAAGCGGCAGTGATGCCAGTCAAATCTGGATTGAAGTAGAGGATAACGGTGCCGGTATAGCCCCAGAGCATCTTGAGAAAATATTTGAACCTTTTTTTACCACCAAAGAAGTGGGCAAAGGCACCGGGCTTGGCCTGGCGCTTTGTCAGAACATCATAACGCGCCATCATGGCCGGATTGAGGTGAATTCAGCGCCCGGTTGTGGCAGCAGTTTTAAAATCTGGTTACCCCGACAACAACCCTAATCATGAAAGCCGGCGCTGCCGGGCGCACGCAGCTGCGCCTTCATTCTTTCATTGTCCAGTTGCAGCGCTCTGAGCCGGAAGGCTTCCGCCAGCTGGGTTTTCAGCTCAGTGGGCTCCCAGGGTTTAGTTATAAAACGATAAATTACACACTCGTTCACTGCTTTTAGAATGCCGCTGATTTCGGTGGTGGCACTTAACACCATACGAACGACATCCGGATAAAGCGCCCGCACTTTTTGCAAAAACTCCACGCCTGTAGTGTCACAAAGCCGCAAATCGGTTAACACCACATCGACAGGACAAGTGGCCAGATAAGCCATGCCCTGCTCTGCAGACTGCGCCAGCAACAGCTGATACCCTAGCGGGCGCAGCTCCCGTTTTAACGCACTTAATACATTTTGCTCGCTGTCGACCAATAACAGGCAACGACGGCCATTGGCATACAACTCTGAGGGCAACTGCAGCTGCTGTTTATGCTGCAAAAGCTCTGCACAATGAGCCACCGGCTGTGGCTGCGCGTAAAAATAACCCTGTATTTCGTCACAACCTGCTTTTAATAAAAAGCCCAGTTGTTCCACAGTTTCCACCCCCTCCGCCAGCACCCGGATCCCCAGATTATGCGCCATGGAAATCATCGATTTCACCAAAGCGGCACTGTCAGGCTCAGTGTGTACATCAGTGATAAAACTGCCGTCAATTTTCAGCTGACTAAAAGGAAAACGTTTTAAATAGGCTAACGAGGAATAACTGGTACCAAAATCGTCAATTGAAAAGCGGATCCCCAAAGCTTTGAGCTCCTGCATTTTTTGCAGCGCCTCGTCAGCATCATGCATCAGGGTACTTTCCGTCATTTCCAGCATCACAGCACCGGGCGCGACCTGATATTGCTGCAAGGCAGAACGTACTCTGGCGACAAACTGCGCATCCATAAAACTTAATGCCGAAAAGTTAACCGCCACCACTAAACCTTTTAATTCATGCTGCCACAGGCTGATTTGCCGGCAAACAGAGCCAAACACAAAAAAATCCAATTCAGTGATTAACCCCGATTGTTCCGCAATATAAATAAAAGCGCCGGGCGCTATCATCTGGCGGTTATGCGACCAACGCACCAAAGCTTCCAGACCACAAATCCGGCCGGTATTTAAGTCGGCCTGTGGCTGGTAATACACCAAAAACTCCTGATTTAATAAGCCCTGCCGTATCGCCTGCTCCATCTGTAATCTTTGTTGCACTATCTGGTTCATTTCCGGTTTAAACATACAGATACGGTTACGGCCGAGTTGTTTAGCTTCAAACAAAGCGGTATCAACATGACGTAGCAAGGTGGTGCAGGAGTCACCGTCCTGTGGATAACGGCAAACGCCCATACTAAAATTCACCACCAGCTCCTGTTCTGCGACATTGGCCGGCAGCAACAACTGGCGTTTGAGCCGTTCCAGCCGCCGGATATGGCTGGCAAACCCCATAGGATCGGTCAGTACCAGCACAAACTCGTCACCGCCGGAGCGGGCCACAGTGTCTGTATCGCGCAGTTGTGCAGTCAAACGTTGTGCTATCTGCTGCAATAATTCGTCCCCGGCCTGATGGCCAAGGCTGTCATTGATCACTTTAAAATGGTCAATATCCAGCAAGGCCAGCGTAAAGGAGCGGCGGTTGCGTTTGGCATAAGCAATGGCCTGCTGCAGCCTGTCGTGCAGCAAATTACGGTTGGGCAAACCGGTTAAACTGTCGTAATTGGCCTGATATTCCAGCTCCTGCCGGTAGTTTTTAGTTTCGGTCACATCACGCAGCATACCCACATAATGACTGGCCTTGCCCTGTTCATCGAGCACGGGCGCCAGTGTCAGCTCATTCCAGAAACTGGAACCATCTTTGCGGTAATTCAGCAGTTCAGCGGTGATTTTGTCCTGATACCGGATGGCACGGCGGATCAAATCCAAACCTGGCTGTTGTTGCGCTGAACCCTGTAAAAAACGGCAGTTTTTGCCAAGCACTTCAGCCGAGCTGTAACCTGTCAGCTGCTCAAAAGCCGGATTCACATAAATAATGGGCTGATCAGGCGCCTGATTGTCGGTAATGATCACGGCATTCACACTGGCATGCATCGCCTGAGTCTGAATACGCATCTGCACCTGTTGCTCAGTGGCGGGAATGGAGATGACCGTCTCAGGGATGCTGTGTTGTGGTTGCAGCATCAGCTGCTGATAAGTGCTGTGCAATAACGCTAATAATTGCCGCCTGCCTGCAGTAATAAAATGGCTGTCACCGTCTGACCGAAGCTCAATTGCCATTTGTGCCTGTTCAGGGCGCGACTTCGGTAACTGCAGAAAATATTCAAGACGGGAGCACAAATAAGCTTGTTGATAAGGCTTGCCAATCAGGCCATCGGCACCACAATAGAGCGCCTGAATCAGCCTTTCCTCAGAGTCAAAATAGCTGGCCAGCAACAACACTATACCCGCCGTTTTCTGCTGTTGTTTCAGCCTGGCACAGAACTGATAACACCAGAGCGAAGACAGCTGACAATCACAAAGAATAAGCGCCGGATTGTGCTGCTGCAGTAGTTCAAGCGCTTCTGCTTCGCTCTTGGCCAGCACAACACTAAAGTCCGCATCGCGCAACAGCAACAGCAGTGTATTGCTGTCTGTTACCTCATCGGTCAGGATTAGAATATGCGCCTGGCGAAACTTCATGTTGCCTCCCTGCCGCTGCAGCTGCCGGCAAAAGTGGATTCCGGCAAATTAGTTCCTTTGATGTATACACCTTAGTTTTTATTAACGGCCAGTCAAGGCAAAGCAGTGATGTGGTTGCATGCTGTAACAGCTTGTCAGTAAACAAAATGTTCTGATAAATCATGCATCAGAGCTAAGGGAAGCCATGGGGTAACAACACCACAGGACAGCAATAAACCGCAAACAAGCCAGCCGCAAAAAGGCCGCGACTGGCTGCAAAAATTAACGCTGAAAGGTGTTGTAACTGGTGATCAAATTGCGATAGTCCGGAATATGGTTGGAAAACAAAGTCCCCAAACCTTCCACATCATTGCGCCAGTCGCGGTGCAGCTCACAGGCAGTGCCAAACCAGGTCATCAGCTGTGCGCCAGCTGCTGCCATGCGCTGCCAGGCCGCATCGCGGGTCATCGCATTAAAAGTGCCGGAAGCGTCTGTGACAATAAACACCTCATAACCGGCTTCCAGTGCCGACAAAGCCGGAAATGCCACACAAACCTCAGTCACCACACCGGCAATAATCAGCTGTTTTTTGCCCGTTGCTTTAACAGCACGGACAAAATCTTCATTGTCCCATGCATTGATCTGACCCGGACGGGCGATATAAGGGGCTTCAGGGAACATTTGTTTTAACTCAGGTACCAGCGGGCCATTGGGGCCCTGTTCAAAACTGGTGGTTAGAATGGTTGGCAGGGCAAAATATTTTGCCAAATCAGCCAGCGCCAACACGTTATTTTTGAACTTGTCAGGTTCAATATCGCGCACCAGAGACAATAAACCGGCCTGGTGGTCCACCAGCAGTACTGCCGCATTGTTTTTATCCAAACGCTTATAACTGTTGCTCATCTTTAATCTCCTTGCTGTTCAGACAGGCCAGGCCCGCCTTGTTCTGGCCTGTGCTTTAAAGCACAGAACAAGTGTAGTGCCAATAGCTCATAGGAGCTGCGCTGCAGCGCAGCACTAAGGCCTCAAAAGGCAAAACAATGCTATCCAGTGGCACAATGCTTCGGTAGATGGTTAAATTGGCACTCATCGTTTTAAATTTGGAACAATCAAGATGCCAGATCTGAATGACCTGTATTTATTTGCCAAAGTAGCGCAAGCCGGTGGTTTTGCCGCCGCCAGCCGGCAGTTACAACTGCCTAAATCCACTTTGAGCCGCCGTATTGCCAGGCTGGAACAACAATTAGCAGTGCGGCTTATTCAGCGTTCGACCCGGCATTTTGTGTTAACCGAACTTGGACAGATTTATCTGGCGCACTGCAAAGCCATGCTGGTGGAGGCTGAAGCGGCGCAGCAGGCCATTGACCGTTTGACCCATGAGCCCAAAGGCATTATCCGGCTCAGCTGCCCTGTTGGTTTATTGCATTTTCATCTGGCGCAGATGCTGGCTGATTTTATGTTGTTGTATCCGGGCGTGCAGATCCACCTTGAGGCCACCAATCGCAGAGTGGATGTATTGGCCGAAGGTTTTGATTTAGCAGTCCGGGTACGGCCAACGCCGCTGGAAGATTCAGATTTAGTACTTCGGATTTTATCTGACCGCGGCCAGTGTCTGGTGGCAAGCCCCTCTTTAGTGCAACAGCAAGGCGTGCCACAACAGCCTGAACAACTGGCCAGCTGGCCGGCGCTGAGCCGCACCAGAGTAAATGAACCCCAGCAATGGTGCCTGCATCATGCCGATGGCCAGATAAAAAAAGTCGATTACCAGCCGAGGCTGATCACCACAGATATGGCTACTTTATTGTCAGCGGCACTGGCCGGTGTGGGTGTGGTGCAATTACCACAACTGATGGTTGGCCCTTATCTGGCGTCAGGTCAGTTGAGCCAGCTACTGCCTGACTGGACGCCAAGGCGGGAAATGATTCATCTGGTGTTTCCAAGCCGGCGTGGTTTATTGCCTTCGGTGCGCAGCCTGATTGATTATCTGGTACAGCGTTACGAAAAAATGCATGAAGACTAATCAACAATGGCATTAAATCAGACTAAAATTAACGATTATTTACAACAACTTAGCTCTAACCATTATCCATCATAAGTTATTTTTGCCCTAGACTGAGTGCAAAGTGCTGCTATGGTCCGCCCGTAATGAAAACACCTGCTGACTGGCAAAAAAACCGTTCATCACCCATAGTAAAAATCCCGATTGCGGGGCCAACTGATTTTTTCATTGATCCAGCAGGAGCAACAGGATGAACAATAAACAACGGATGGTGTTTATCAACTTACCGGTCAGCCACCTTCAAACTGCCATAGCCTATTATCAGGCACTGGGGTTTGACAACAATCCGCAATATACCGACGACACTGCGGCTTGTATGGTGTGGAGCGAAAGTATTTATGTGATGTTATTAACCCACGACAAATGGCGCAGTTTTACCAGCAGACCTATACCGGCGCAAAACAGTAGTGAAGTGATGCTGGCGCTGTCTTGTCAAAGCCGCGCTGAAGTAGACACCATGCTGACCAGGGTACAAAAAGCAGGTGGTGTGATTGATGTCAATCCGCTTCAGGATCATGGTTTTATGTATAGCCGTAGCCTGAGCGACCCGGATGGTCATGTCTGGGAGTTGTTCTGGATGGATACCATAGCCGCACAGGGCTAAATAAAAAAGCAGGCAGCAGCTGCGGTGTGCCTGCTTTTACTCTGGCCAGCAATTGATAATGCCAGCTTAAACCAAATGTGCATCTAAACTGTCACGCCAGATATTGGCTTCCAGCTGCCGTCTTTTTACTAAACCCGAAGTGACAGGCCAGTATCTTTTCATTTCCAGCAACTCATCAGCCACCGGCAGTAACATCTGCTTCAGCTCTGCACCGGTTTTGCCTTGTTGTCTGGCCTGTTCGGCTTGGTCGAGGATCCGGCGGATATTGGCCATTTCTTCTCTGTTATGACCACTGAGTGCCGGCCCCCTGTTATACACCAGACTCACCAGCACCGAAGCACAAAGGCCGGGCAAAGCGGCCAGCGAAGGGTAGGCTATCAGTGTTTTTTTTAAAAAACCAGGTAAGGTTTTACGGACAAATACCTGCCAGGCCGCATAAAAAGGCACTTCAATGCCCAGGGCTTTTAGCGCCTCTGCCCTTGCTGCACTGCCCTGTTTGCCAATGTCTTTCTGCAGCTCCTGCAATGTTGCTTTGGGCAAATAATCACTCCAGTCACTGTAAAACTCATCTGCAGTGTGAAAACGCAAATCGTAACCCACGCCAATAGTGATGCCACTCTTTCCCCCCGGATAATGCGGGAACCGGGTCACTCTCTGGTAATAAGCCAGACCACCGGTTTCTTCCAGCGCAATAAAAGCCACACCGTTGGTGTCGAGCGGGGCAAAAGGTTTGGGTTGCTGCTGCAAAAAGTCCCATAAAGCGGCATCGGCAATGCCGGTGACTTTTTGTCTGGCCACTTCCTGGGCATAACGGATAGCAGCTGTGGTGCCGGGGCCATAATCTCCATCCACTCTGAGCATGGCGCCCACTTTATTTAGCAATGCCTGTAATGCACTGACATCTTTGCCTTTACTGCCCTGTGTTAATTTAGGGTAGGTCATTTGCGATCCTCCATAACGATCAATGGAAACACCACAAGGACAAGACTGGAGCCACAAATTTAAACCGCTGGGGCCAACAACTTGCCCCCCGGCTGCCGGCCAGGATTTTCGCTAGAATGCAGGTGTGCCCGCACTGCGCACTTTTGACGTAGCGGACAACCTCAACCTTAGTTGCTTTTTACGGTTTGTTCAAAAGCGCCCGGATCCAGACTAAACCAAGGCCAAACAAGGTAAAACGGTATCACAGCCCTAATCTGTCCCCTATGACTGCAAAAGCATAAAAGTTACAGCTTTTGTTTAAAAATCAGTGCTATAACTCTGAAGGTTGCGCCATAATCATTCGGCGCAGCCGTTGGGTTACCCGCTCATATTTGCAGAACCAGCATTGAGCAGATCCCTGACAGAATGGCAGCAACACAATTACAGCAGCACCAACACAGGATAAAACAGTGCCCTACAACAACAGGCCTCTTACAGATATTGCCTTGCGCATCTTTTGTGGTGTTAGAACACAGCTCTGGCTGCTGCTGTTCTGTTGTTACAGCTGTCTGCCGGGTGTTGCGGCAGCCAAAGGTACTTTGCCCAGAGTGCTGGTGCTCAGTTACAGCAATCACCCGACAGTACAAAAATATTATTTACCCATAGTGCAGCAGGCTTATCAGAATCTTGGTATTGAAATACAGCTGGTTGAGGCCGCGCCCGAACGTTTTATTCAGTTATATCAGCAAGGCAAAATTGATGGCGACATTGCCCGTATTGACGCGCTCAGCCAGCTGTTGCCACAGCTGGTGCTGGTGCGCCAACTCGATCGGATGCAGGTCAGTTATCATTGCAGTGCTGCGGTACCTTGCAGTGCCGCCGATATTAACGATCCGAATCTGCTGATATTTACCCCTGTGGTTAAAACTGCACGGCAACTGATTAAACTGCAGGTGCTGGCCAAAACCTACGAAGTGAACAGCTGGCAACAGTTGCTGGATTTATATCAGCAAAAAAAGGTTGATCGTTTTTTAATGGTGGATGGCGCTCGTTTTCACACCACTTTGCAGGCAAGCCCACAACGTTTTGAAATCGCCCACAGGCCACTGCCGTTTTATCATGTGCTGCACCATCAGCACCGTCAGCTGGCACCGCTGGTAGCGGAACAAATCGAAAAAGTGCTGGCTACTTACCCGCCTTTGCCAAAGTCAGATGGCAGCACAACCTTGAGACCAGGCCACAATCAGCATTAACCTGACATGCTTTATTGATAAAGAACAATGTTCCGATAATTACTGCAACATAGACTATTCCCTATTTTTCTTATGGGTATTAATATGGCGCAGCGGTTTTGCTCACAAATACCTGATAGGACCTGCGAATGATGCGGTTGTTTTATTTGAGTTTTATTGTATTAACCATGTTGTCTGGCCCTGTCCTGGCCAACGGTACCGGCAATGGAAAATTTCAGATAGCGGCCGCAGAGCTTAGTGGTTTATTTGACACACCGGCCAGCACAGAACAACACCAGTCACAGAGTGGTGTGTATTATCAGCTGCTTTCGCAGATTTTGCAGGAAACCGGCCTTGCCAGCCGTTATCAGCTGGTGGTGCTGCCGATGAAAAGAGCCAAAGCCGATTTTGCCCGTGGGCTCTTTGCCTGTTATGCACCTGGTCTGGATACCTTTGACACGTCTGAGCGCGATCTGCTGAACCCACAGTTATTGAGCAGCAGCCCATTTAATTATGCCATGGTCAAAGTCATCAGCCTGCCAGGCACACCACTGGTCAAAAGCGCTGCCGATGTCACAGGCAAAGATCAGATCAGCATAGTGCGTGGGGTTCCGATCAGCCCACAGATGCAGCGCATGCTGGATAACGCTCAGCATTTTTATACTGTTGGCAGTGAACGGGAAAACCTGCAGATGCTGATGTCAGGGCGGGTGAAATACAGTCTGGTGTTTTATCCGGACGTGCTTGCCGCTTACCGTGAACTTGGCCTGGCAGAACAATTTCCTTATGAGCGTACCTATACACCCTCCACTATCCGCGACAATCTGATTTGCCATGCAGAACACAAAAACGCTTTTGTAAAAATAGAAGCTGCTATTTTGCGTTATCAACAACAGGGCAAACTAAAAACTGTTCTGCGGGAATACTATTTACCGCCTGAATTATTGCCCTGATCCCTGTCCATTTTGCCATATCAAGTGTACTGACCAGTCGGAACATAATGACGGTCTGTGTCTGCAGCCATGATTTAGCTCCTTGAAACAGATACTATTTAGCTGAATAACCACAAAACGCCACCTTCAGTTTTTGAAAAAATAGCAAAACCTACTTTTTTGGGGTAGCCAAAAAATCAGCCGCACTGTGGCGCTCCGGCAGCTGCTCGTGCGGCTCGCCCCAGTTGCGGTTCACTTTAACACCGCGTTGTACCGCAGGGCGGGCATCAATGGTTTTCGCCCAGCGCTGCAGATTGGGATAACTTTGCACCTCAAGAAATTCAGCGGCGTTATATAAACGGCCTAATACCAGGGCACCATACCAGGGCCAGATGGCGATATCGGCAATGCTGTATGCTTGCCCGGCCACATAAGGCTGCACCGCCAGCTGGCGCTCTAATACATCCAGCTGCCTTTTGCTTTCCATCGCATAACGGTTAATGGCATATTCGAATTTTTGCGGGGCATAAGCGTAAAAATGGCCAAAACCACCGCCTAAAAAAGGCGCACTGCCCATTTGCCAGAACAACCAGTTCAGCACTTCGGTGCGCTCTGACAGAGTTTTGGGTAAAAAAGCGCCAAACTTTTCTGCCAGATACAACAAAATATTGCCGGACTCGAATACCCTAAGCTCAGGCTGTACCGACCTATCCACTAAAGCCGGAATTTTGCTGTTAGGATTAATGGCAACAAAACCCGAGCCAAACTGATCTCCGTCGCGGATACTGACCAGCCAGGCGTCATAGTCAGCGCCGGAAAAACCAGCCTCCAGCAGCTCTTCGAGCATAATGGTCACTTTGACACCATTGGGGGTGGCCAGCGAATAAAGCTGCAGCGGGTGCTGTCCTGTGGGCAGCGTTTTTTCATGGGTGGCGCCGGCAACAGGCCTGTTGATACTGGCAAAAGCGCCGCCGTTTTGTTGCTCCCAGACCCAGACTTTGGGTGGAATATATTCATCTTGTTGTTGCATCACCTATCCTCGTTGTTGCGCGCTTTGCTGCACTATTTACTGCACCCGTTGCTGCACTTTTTACAGCACTTGTGCTGCACTTTATCCGCTGTTTAGCACAGCTACTGTTATTTGGCCTGTAATAACTTCACCACTGCGGCGCCTACTTCGGCGGCCGATTGTGGGTTTTGCCCTGTCACCAGCCGTTCATCTGTCACCACTTTCACCTGCCAGTCGGCGGCTTTTTCATAACGGCCACCTCTTTGACGCAGTTGATCTTCCAGCGAAAATGGCACCACTTTTGTCAGTTTTACGGCATCTTCTTCAGTGTTACTAAAACCGGTCAGCCTTTTGCCGTCAATTAAATATTGGCCATTGTTCAGCCGGATATTTAATAAAGCCGCAGGCCCGTGACACACAGCAGCCACCACACCATTTTGCTGGTAAATGACAGCAGCCAGCTGCTGCAGCGCTGTATCAGACGGGAAATCCCACATGGTGCCGTGACCGCCGGCAAAGAGCACAGCTTTGTAAGCTGTTGGCGTTAACTCACTGAGTTTTTTACTGTTGTTCAGTTTATCGCCGTGTTGTTTATCTGCCAGAAACCAGTCATTGACCGCATCTTTTTCCGCCACACTCCGTGCATCCAGCGGTGCTTGACCACCCTGAATACTGGCAATATCCACCTCAAAACCGGCTTGCAGCAGTTTTTGGTATGGATGGGTGACTTCGCCCAGCCAATAACCGGTTTTTTCCCCACTGTTGCCAAGCTGTTGGTGGCTGGTGACCACGATCAGCACTTTATCTGCCGCCAGCGCCAGCTGACTGCCAAGGCTGAGCACTGCAGCCAGCATTAATTTTTTTACCATTAAAAAGTTGTTCATGCGTCACTCCGGCGCCGGCGCTGCCGGCATTGTGGTTCAGGTTGTTTACCGCAGCGGGGTTTTGGCCCGTCCAGGCTGCGACTGGTGCAAAGTGTAGACAGCAGCTAACATCACGGGAAATGAATAGATTAAATCTGTGTAATTCAAATTATGAATATTCAACACAAAGATCTGAACCTGCTGCTGTTATTTAAGGTGTTATTTGAAGAGCTGAATGTCACAGCTGCAGCCGAGCGTATGGCACTGAGCCAGCCGGCGCTCAGCCATAAATTAAATAAACTGCGCCACGAATTTGCGGATCCCTTGTTTGTACGTTCGGCCCGCGGCCTGACTGCCACTCCTAAAGCTATCCGGTTGGCACCGCAGGTGCTGGCCCTGGCCAGTCAGCTGGAAGCTTTTTATCAGGACAGCCAGAGCCTGGACTTTTTGCAGCAGCAACGCCGCTTTTATCTGTATAGCACTGACTATATTGAAAGCCTGTTATTACCGCCGTTATTACAGCTGTTGCTGGAAAAAGCGCCCGCTGTGCAGCTGGTGACCCGCAATACCATGGGGTTATTACCCAGGCAGGAGCTGGAGCGTGGTGAATGTGATTTGGCCATTGCCGGTTTTTATACCGATTTGCCCCAAACCTTGTATCAGCAGCAGCTGTATCAGGAAGATTTTGTTGTACTGTTGCGCCGCCAGCACCCGCTTGCCGGTGCACCGCTAACACTACAGTCCTATTGTCAGGCGCAGCATATAGTCACCACCCTGACCGGCGATTTAGACGGTATTGTGGACAAAGAGCTGGCTAAATTCGGGCAAAAACGCCATGTGTGCGCCGGCATTTCCAGTTTTATGGCACCGCCTGCGCTGGTGCTGCACAACGATGTGTTATTAACCTGCTTACGCTCTGTGGCTGAAACCGCAGTGGCACAGCATGACAGCTTACAGCTGCTGCCTTGCCCTTTAACGCTAAAACCGGTGCAGATCAGCCAAATCTGGCACTCCCGCTGTCAGGACGATTTGTTGCATCAGTGGCTGCGCCGGCAAATTGCCACTTTATGCGCCAACAGGTTCAACAGAGCCACAACCGCAGCAACAGGCTGAACTATAACAAGCAGCGACTTTATTGAGTCTGGATCAGAGGTCTAACAAAACAGCTCAGAGGAGGAAGAAGTTCTGCAAGACAATAAAAGAACAGTCGAACAACCCCACGGCAGAGCCATACCGCTTAAGCCATTTTACTCAATGTGGCGCGGAATCTGGCCAGTGATAACCAGAACAGGGTGGCCGCTATCAGGCTTAATGCCAAAAGCTGCGGCCATACCACAGCAAAACCGGCACCACGGTATAAAATGGCCTGTGACGCCTGCACAAAATGGGTATTGGGTGCGACCAGCATCAGATATTGCACCAGCTGCGGCATACTTTCTCTGGGGGTCATCCCGCCCGACAACAACTGCAGTGGCAATAACACCAGGATCATCATCAAACCAAACTGCGGCATAGAGCGGGCAATGGTGGCCATAAAAATGCCCATTGAGGTGGTGGCGGCCAGCTGCAAAGCGGCACAAGCTAAAAACAATAACACTGAACCTTCAATCGGCACCTGCAGCACACCCTGAATAACAAAATGCAGCGACAAAGCGGTGGCAATCAGCACCACAGCGCCCATCGACAGAATTTTTGCCAGCATAATTTCCGCCGGTGTCACCGGCATCACCAATAAATGTTCAATGGTGCCATGCTCACGCTCGCGGATCAGCGCAGCGCCCGTCAGCACTATTGAAATCATCGTCACCATATTAATCAGCTCCATCACAGCGCCAAACCAGGCACTTTTCAGGTTTGGATTAAATCTGGCCCTGAGCACCAGCTCCACCGGAAGCGTTGTGTTGCTGCGGTGTTTGTGCTGATATTCACTGATTTGTGCTGTCACTATCTGCTCTATATAACCGGCGCCGCTAAAAGCCTGGCTGATACGGGTGGCGTCCACACTTAACTGCAGTGCAGGCGAACGCCCGGCCAGCACATCCTGCTGAAATTCAGGCGGAATATTCAGCACAAAACTATAACGGCCGGCATCCAGCGCCGCGTCGGCTTCATCCAGAGCCAACAACGCAGGTTTGACAAAATAAGGGGGGTAAAACGCACTCTGGATGCGCAGTGACAAAGGCGACTGATCTTCATCCACTATGGCAATAGCGGCTTTATGTAAGGTTTCAGGTAAAGACGAACCGGCCAGGTAAATGCTGAGCGAAAAACTCACGCCAATCAGCAATAACATCACAGGCTCCCGCCACAGGCTCCATAACTCTTTTTGTAATAAAAACCAGATATTTAACAGCTTTTGCCGCCAGCCCTGTTGTGTTGTTGTCTGCTGTTGTTTCATCTTAGCGCTCCTGCTTTTTTAACAGCAACAGCGCCGATAGCAGCACCACAGGCACTGCAGCGGTAATCGCCAGCAACGAAGGGTAAATATCGGCCAGCTGCAGCCCTTTGCTAAAAACCCCGCGGCTGATGGTCAGCATATGGCTGGCTGGATGCAGTTCACCAATCAAACGCCCGCCGCCTTCGAGCGCCGACACCGGGTTGATCATGCCGGCAAACTGCACCGCCGGAATAATGGTGCCAAGTACAGTTAACAAAATGGCGGCTATCTGGCTGCGGGTAAAAGTAGAAGCCAACAGGCCAAAAGCAGTGGCAAAAATCACAAATACCAGCACGCTCAGCGACAACGCCAACAGCGAGCCGGTAAAAGGCACGGCAAAAAGGGTCACGGCCATCAGCAGCATCAGCGCATAATTTAATAGCGCCAGCAGCAGATAGGGCAGCTGTTTGCCCAATAAAAACTCCAGCCGGCTGACCGGTGTCACATACAAATTAATAATGGAGCCCAGCTCTTTTTCCCGTACCACCGACAGCGCTGTTAGCAGCGCCGGGATCATCAGCAGCAACATCGGGATCAGCGCCGGTACCATGGCCACTAAACTGCGGATATCCGGGTTATATCGAAACCTGGTTTGCACCACGGCCTGCTGGCTCAGGGTGCTGCTCCCGCCATGCAGCCTGGCTTGCTGCGCCAGCCAATACAGATGCATGCCCAGCACATAACCTTTGGTGGTTTCGGCCCGGGTAGGCATGGCACCGTCTATCCAGGCACCAATTTCAACCGGCTCCCCCCGGCTTAAACGCCGGCCAAAACCAGGTGGAATTTCCAGCGCCAGTGCCAGTTCACCACTGCGCATTCGGGCATCCAGTTGCGCCTGGCTGGTTAAATCCGGTTTTTGAATAAAATAACGGGAGCCGGCCAGGTTCTGCACATAATTTTGACTTAATAACGACTGGTCCTGATCCAGCACGGCAAAAGTTAAATCATCCACATCCATGGTGATGCCGTAACCAAAAAACAGCAGCAATACCAGACTGCCAAAGAGCGCCAGCGCACCACGGATAGGATCACCTTTAAGCTCCAGCGCCTCGCGGCGGGAATAACTGAATAACCGCCGCCAGCTAAAAAGCCGGTTGCGACTGGCGGGCTTTTTAGCTGGCACGGCTGTTTGATCCAGGGTTGCAGGCTCCGACACAGCAGCAGTAGCCGCACCAGCTCCGGCCTGCTGCAAATACCAGATAAACGCCTGCTCCAGCGAATCCTGATGATCAGCCGCTAAACTGGCCGGTGTGTCGCTGACCAGCACCTTACCGGCGTGCATCAGGGATATACGGTCACAACGCTCTGCTTCATTCATAAAATGGGTGGAGATAAAAATAGTGACTTTGTCATTGCGGGCTAAATCCAGCATCAGCTGCCAAAACTGGTCGCGTGCTATCGGATCCACACCCGAAGTAGGTTCATCCAGGATCAGCAGCTCCGGCTGATGCACCATGGCCACTGCCAGCGACAACCGCTGACGCAGCCCAAGCGGCAACTGATCAGGCAGGCTGTGTTGCTGCGCTTTAAGCGAAAAACGACTGAGCATCAGCTCAATACGTCCGGCAATTTGCTCTTCCGGCAGGTGAAATAACCTGGCATGCAGCTGCAGGTTTTGCCGGACCGTCAGCTGGTTATACAAAGAAAAGGATTGCGACATATAACCCACCCTATGGCGGATGGATAAATCATGGCTGGTCAGCTCCTGACCAAAAAGCCAGGCTTTGCCGCTACTGGCCGGCAATAAACCGGTCAGCATTTTCATGGTGGTGGTTTTACCACAGCCGTTTGAGCCTAAAAAACCAAAAATTTCGCCCTGCCGGATTTGAAAACTCACGGCGTCAACAGCGACAAAGTCGTCAAACTTCATCGTCAGCTGCTCGGCCGCTATCGCTATCACAGGCTCGGCTTGTGCCGCCAGCGGGGTCACCAGCACCGGCTGATGTAAAGCACGAAGTTCAGGCGGCAACAACTGAATAAAAGCAGCTTCCAGCGTGTTACAGCCGGTTTGCTGATACAACTGAGCCGGGCTGCCTTGCGCCAGCAAGGTGCCGGCATTCATCACCAGCAAATGGTCAAAATGGCTGGCTTCGTCCATATAAGCTGTGGCCACCAGCACACTCAGATCAGGTTTTTGTGCTCTGATATGGCCAATCAGCTGCCAGAACTGGCTGCGGGATAAAGGGTCGACCCCTGTGGTGGGTTCATCGAGGATCAATAACTCAGGGTCGTGGATCAGGGCACAACACAAACCCAGTTTCTGTTTCATCCCCCCCGACAACTGACCGGCCGGCCGGTTTAAAAAGCCGGCAAGACCTGTGGCCGCTGTTAGTTCATCAATACGGCGGCGCCGCTCGGTGGCATTATGGCCAAATAAACGGGCAAAAAACTGCAGATTTTCTTCCACCGACAAACTCAGATACAGATTTTTGCCAAGCCCCTGTGGCATATAGGCTATTGCCGGGCAAACCCGCTGACGGTGACTGCCTTTACTGATATCGCCGCCCAACACTTCAATCCGGCCTTGCTGGATTTGCCGCGCGCCGGCCAAAAGCGCCAGCAGACTGGATTTGCCGACACCATCAGGCCCCAATAAACCCACCATTTTGCCAGCGGGAATATCGAGCGTCAGATCAACCAGCGCTTTGGTATTGCCATAACTTAATGACACCGACTGCACTCGTGCTACAGGAACCGCAACTTTGCTTAATGCCGCCAGATCAGGCCCGGCTTCAGACTGCGTTTTTGTCACTGCGCCAGCTCCGGCAAGCTGTCAGGCCAGGGCTGGCTGTCATCGAGCCGCAGATAAGCCACTCCGGGCAAACCGGTTTTTACTTTCTGAATATGCTTTTGCAGCAGTGCCGGGCTGATTTTGGCTTTCACCCTGAACATCAGTTTTTCCCGTTCGCTGGCCGTTTCCACTGTTTTGGGGGTGAATTGCGCTACATCGGCCACATAAGACACTTTGGCTGGGATAGACCTTTGTGGCACAGCATCCAGCACCAGCCGCACTTCGCTGCCTAGCGCAATTTGGCCGGCACTGGCGGACGGCAGAAAAAACGTCATATACACGTCCGTTAAATCAATCAGACTCAGCACCTTGCCACCGGCCGCCACCACTTCGCCACTTTGGGCAATACGGTATTGAATCCGACCGGCGCGGGGCGCCGTTAACTGAGTGTCCCTGAGCTCCACTTCCACTCTGTGTACTGTGGCCACAGCGGCCTCCACTGCCGACTGCGCCGATAAAATCTGCGCTTTGGCTGAGGTCATGGCCGCTTCTGCTGCAGTAATTTGCGCCTGGCCGGCACTGAGTGCAGCTCTGGCGCTGGCCACCTGGGTGTCATTGTCATCGGCCTGCTGTCTGGACACTGAACCACTTTGCGCCAGCGCGCCGGTGCGGCCCGCTCTGGCAAGGGCAGCTTGCAACTCAGCTTCACGTTGTTTCAGCACGGCCTTTAAGGCATTTTTTTCACTTTCTCTTTGTTGTACCTGGCTTTGTGCCGTTAACAACATACTTTCGCTTTGTTTTAACTGCGCCTGCGCCTGCGCCAACTGCGCCTGCAAAGCGTCGGACTCCACCTCTGCCAGCAACTGGCCTGCACTGACAAAATCCCCTTCGTCCACCAGGATGGTTTTAATGCGGCCCGGGCTTTTGCTGGCAATGGCAATTTCGGTCGCTTCGATACGACCATTGGCGCGCAGCAGGTTATCCTTGCCATTTTGCCTGACGTAATGCTGATACCAAAAACCGGCAGCCGCGATAAGCAGCACCGCCACTACCCCTAACAGCAACAAATTGCTGCGCCCTTGCTGTAAATACCCCGGATTTGCTTGTTGCATCTGAGCTTCCCTGAGACGACGGAGCACTGTAACAGCCTGACGCCCGTCGACATTTTCTGTTTACGCTTTTGTTGTTTCACTTTATGGCATATCAAAGGCGATTTGTGCAAAAAGTCCGCTCTGCTTGAGATAAAACAATAAAAACGTACAACAGCCCTGAATTTATGCGGCAATGTTGAGCCTGTAGTCAGTTAAAATTCAGTTTTGTCCTTTTACACTCGCCTGCACTTTTTCGCTGTAAGCCAGCAGCCCCCAGCTGTTGTTGCTGTGCAGCAGCCGCCCGTTTTATGAAGGAACCTGATATGAAAAAACATAACCTTGCGTTGATAACTGCATTACTGCTGAGCACTCCTGCATTTGCCGGTGAATTTATTCCGGCAGCCGGTTTTGGCCCGCAATATGGCGACTTAGGCGCCAAAGTCAGTTACCGCGAAAACAATCTGGCGTTTTTTGCCGGTGTCGGTATTCATGGTGCGGCACTGGGGGCACAAATGGCACCAGCGTCAGGCAGCCCTCACGCTTTTGGTGTGATGTATGGCACCGAATCTGACATCTTTAACGCTGAAGAGCTGGTGTTAGTCACTTACGACTATCACTTAACCAGTTTTAGTGGCCGCGGTTGGGTGCTGGGCGCGGGTTTAGGCCAGGCCGATCGTACCGACAGAGGCCGTGACGGCGACAGCAAAACTATTGCTGTACTGAATATTGGTTATAAGTTCTGATCAAAAGCAGCACGGCCGGCGCTGGCCGTGCTGCTGTTGCAATATAGGCCCCCCGCGCCTTTGCAGCAGTCAACAGCATCCGCAACGTTAAAAGCTAGCTCTTCAGTTTAGAAAACTCTTATACTCAGCATATCCCCAGCCGGAGAATGCTGATGAAATCTACTCTTGCAGCCTTATTGTTGTTCAGCATGCCGCTATTGGCCGCCCCACTGCAGATTTGTTACGAAGACAACGAACATTCACCCGCTTTGCCCAAACAAATGGTGCAGGGTGTTGCTGCTTATGGCACCCACAGCCAAACTGCCACTTTGGCGTTTGCTCTGGCCGGTGTTGCGGTTGAACTGCACCGTATTCCCTGGAAACGCTGCCTGCATGAAGCTTCGATTGGCAAAATGGATGGGGTGATTGGCATTGGCTGGACCGCCGAACGTCAGCAGCTACTGGCCTTTCCGCTCAATGCCCTGCAGCAAGCCGATGCCAGCCTGAGCCTGATGCAGGTGGATTATCATATTTATACCCATCAGCAGCAGCCTTTGTCCTGGGATGGCAACAGATTATCCGGCGTAAAATTTGGCTTATCGGCGCCGCAGGGTTTTGTCGTGGAGCAAAAACTTAAACAACTGAATGCCCTGAGCACCCTGCCGTCCGGCCTGAATGCCGGGCTGGAGCTGGTGCTCAACCGCCGGCTGGACGGTTATGTGCTGGCCGAATTTGTCGCAGACGCCCAACTGAAACAACACCCCAAAGCCGCTTTGATTAAAAAACTGCAGCCACCTTTTTATCAGCAGCCACTGTTTCTGGTGTTTAGCCTGCAGTTTGCCAAACAGCAGCCTGAGGTGATGCAGAAGGTCTGGTTACAAATTCCCAATGCCCGCAGCACTATTGCCCAAGAACAAACCCAGGCAACAGATCTGCTGTTAAATCCAGCAGAACAGCAGCCCAACCCCAACTGCTGCCGCTGACAACAGGCAGCTGCGTTATTCCGCCTTAGGCAACAGTTGTTGTAATAACTGACAATCCTGCATCTGCTGCTGCGCATACTGCCGGCAGACATCGGCAAGCTCCGCCTGATGCTGGTTGAGCGCAGCGGCCATTTGTTGCTCAAAACGGCAACTGCGTCTGTCACTGCGGCTATGCGCCAGCGCCAATGCCACAGCACAAGCCTGGGCATACTGACGCATCGACAGCCCCGGGTTTGTGGCATGCAGGCAGATATCTTCCGGATCCAAATCCACATTGGCGTGGTGTAACGAACGCATCAGATAATGTGCACCGTCAAACTGCAGTTCATCCAGCACTAAATCCGGTCGGCGCTGCATCTGGCGCTGACAATCCACCGTCAGGTGAGCATCATTTAATTGATTCACCGGGCTTAACTCGGCAAAAAATGCCAGCGGCGCCGAGCGGCGCTGTTGTTTGGCCTCAACCACATGATAAAGCGCCAGATCTTCGTTGTTTTGCCACTTTTTCGGCCCAACCAGCAAATAATAACGACCGAGATTCAGCGAACCTGTGCCTGCACCCTGACGCGCGACCAAATCGACAATATCATCGTCAACATAAGGTCGGAAGCTGGTCAGCACCCGCTGATAGTCCTGTTCGCTTAACCTGGTAAATTTGCCGGCATCGGCTTTAAACCGCAGTGGTTTTTGCGTGAAGTCGACTGTTTTAGCCAAGGTGCTTTTGGTTAAAAAGTGCTCACCGGCGGCCGACCTTTTAATGGCTTTTTTCAGATAAGGTTTTAATAAATGTTCTTTTGGAAAATCGTCCTGCGCATAAAATCTGCGCTCTGGGTCGTCGCTGATACGCAGCAGCTCCTGCTGGTACTCACGGAAAAACGCCAGCATGGCTTTTTCGCCATCCTGCTCAGTTGCAACTTTGACATCACTAAAATCAACACTGTCGTCGCTCTGATAACGTCCCCCGGCCAGACCACGGCAATAGTCAGCCGCCAATAATAAACTGATGGCAAAACGGCTTAAATCCCAGACGGCATGACCGACACAGGCATCATCAAAGTCGTTGGGGCCGAAAATCACTCTGTCACCACTGCTGCCTTCTTCAGTAAAAAAACCAAAGTTCGCCAGATGACAATCGCCCATCACCCTTACCAACGGCACGTCACAGAGCGCTTTAGGCAAGGGTAACAACCGGCGATGGATATCGGCATAAAACAACCCCGAACTGCCGCGTAAAAACCGGAACGGGCTTTGGGTCATTTTACGATGTTTCACTAAAGGTGCTGTGGCCGGATCTGCGCCGTCGGTGCGGATAAATTCCTGTTGTAACTGGGAGAGGCGAAGACTTGCTTCAACAAAAGTGCTCATCTGGGTTGTCCTTTACTGAGTCTGAGGCTGGTACTCTGGCGGCGTCGCCTGTCGCTACCGCCAACAAAATAATTGTTATAGATGCACAAAGCTGCTAACCGGATGCTAGCGCAACAGCAGAAAAAACTCAGCTGCCTTGGTTTTATTTGGGCAAAAATAATGTAAGCAGTTGTGCTATATCATAAAAACAAGCAACAGCTTACAGACACAACCTGTATCCCACTCCGGCTTCGGTGGTTAAATAGCGGGGCGCTGCCGGATTGTCCTCCAGCTTTTGCCGCAGCTGCGCCATATGCACCCGCACATATTCAGGCCTGCCCTGATACGCCTCGCCCCACACCTGTTGCAAAATCTGATTATGGGTTTGCACCACACCGGCATGGCGCAGCAGGCATAACAACAATTCATATTCGGTTTTGGTCAGATGCACCCGCTCGCCGGCTTTAGTCACAATATGCTGTACCGGATCCAGCGTTACAGTGCCAAATTGCCATTGGCGCACTGTGCCCTGACGCGGCCTGAGTGCACTGCGCATCCGCGCCAGTAACTCGCCGGCGCTAAAAGGTTTAGTGACATAATCGTTGGCGCCTAAATCCAGCGCCTGCACTTTGTCCTGCTCTTTGCCACGGGCCGAAATAATAATGACCGGTATAGCAGACCATAACCGCAGCTGGGTTAATAACTGCAGGCCATCCAGATCGGGCAACCCAAGGTCCAGCAGCAGCAATGCATAATCCTGGCCGGCCAGCAGTTGCAGCCCTTGTTGGCCTGAGGCACAGATGTCTGGCAAATACCCCTGACTGGCCAATAACGTCGCTAAAAAACTCTGCATGCCGGCGTCATCTTCCAGCAGCAACACCCGGATTTTCTGGTTCATAACGGCCACTCCAGCACAGCAACGGCCTTAGTCGGCTCAAGCGAAAAACTAAAACGGCCCTGATGCAAAGCGGCCACTGTTTCACAAATCCGAATGCCAAGGCCATGGCCGGCATCGGCAGCATTGCCGCTGGCAGTGCCAACTGGCGGCAAGTGATTGCGCAGTTCCAGCCGCTGCCACTGCAAAGCAGTGTCACAACCAAGTTCAATAGTGCCGGTGCCGTATTTCAGCGCATTTTCTAATAAATTGGCCAACGCAATTTCCAGTAAATCGGCGTCTCCACGAAGTTCAAGCGCCGGTGGGCACTGTAATCTGTCGGCAATATCGGTGGCCAATTCACTGCGCCTGGCCAAAGCACCGGCGATTAAATCGTCTGAACTAAAATGACTGTATTTCAGCTGCACATCGGCCAGCTGTGCTTTGGACAGCTCCAGCACCTTTTCAAAATGTTGTTGCAGCAGCTTGCTATGGCGGTAAATATTCAGTGCCTGTTGCTGGCGCTGCTCGTCCGATAAGGTCAGGCTGGTGTCAGCCAGCATGCTGGAAGCGCCCATAATAGTGGCCAGCGGCGTGCGTAAATCATGCGATAACGACCTTAATAACATGGCGCGTTGTTGCTCCGACTCCACCCTGAGCAGATTTTTATTGGCTTCATGCTGCAGCTCCAGTGCAGCATGGCTCTGACTTAACAATGACTGAGCCGCATGTAGCAGATTATGGTTGGGCAATAACAGTGTTTCGGGTAGCACAATCCAGCCGACCACGACCGTTTTACCCAATTGCAGCTGACAAAAGCCGGCTTGTGCTTCAGGAGCCACAGCGCTGGCATAGAGCCTGACAGGTGCACGCAGACGGCGTGATAATAACTTCTGGGCGAATGCACATTGGCTTGGCCAGTCGCTGCGGCTTGCCAAACCTTTGGCCAGCATATACATGCCCCTCAGCTGCGACATCAGATTGCGGGTCTTCTGCAGTTGCCGGTTAATACGATCGGATAAATAACTGATAAAAATACCCAGACTTGCCATCACCACAAAACTAATCAGATTACGGGTGTCGTGAACATGCAAAGTGTAATAAGGCGGTACAAAACACCAGTTCAGCGCCAGCACCGACACTAAAGTGCTGGTGATGGCCAGAGTTTTACCATAACGCTGTGCCATCCAGCTGATCCAGACCAGTTGCAGCATGGCCACATCGGTTGGACTGATATGCTGGCGTAGTGGGATCAACAGGGTAGTAAAAAGCACAGGCCAGGCGATGGCGTGAAACCAACCCCAGAGTTTTTTGTCAGGCCGCGTCTGGTACAGCCGCATCTTAATAACGCCAGTAAGAAGGGGTAAATAATATAAGCAAAGTTAAAATCTCCAGCCGGCCCATCAGCATGCCTAAACTTAACCACCATTTGGCCCCGTCCGGCAAGCTGGAAAAATTGCCGGCAGGACCAATAATATTGCCAAGGCCTGGGCCAACATTGGCAACTGCAGTGGCGGCACCTGTCACAGCTGTCACTAAATCCAGCTGATAAAACGACAAAGCCATGGCAATAAAAGCGATAGTGGCAAAATAAATAAAACAAAAGGCCAGCACAGTGCCCAATAGCTGGTCATCAACCTTTTTGCCGCCATAACGCTGATCCCAGACTGCTCTTGGATGAATGAGCAACTTCATTTGTTTCACCAACAGCATAGCAGCCAGCTGAATACGGAATATTTTTAAACCACCCGAAGTAGAACCAGAGCAGGCACCGGCGAAGGTCAGATAAAAAAACAGCATCACCGCCAGATTGCCCCACAAGGTATAGTCTTCTGAGGCATAACCACAAGTGGTGATCACCGACACCACATTAAACAAACTATGGGTAAGCGCATCAAACCAGGGCCGGTTTTGTTGTTGCACCTGATAAAAAGTCAGCGTCAGCGCCGCCACCAGCACTATGGTTATAAAAGCCCGCACCTGAGGGTCACGCCACAACGCCAGCCGGTTGCCTTTGACCGTACTGACAAAAAGTACAAAAGGCATAGCCGCCGCCAGCATAAAAAAGCTGCTGAGCCAGAAAATCAGCGGTGTGTCTTTATACTGGCCAAAAGAAGCGTCGTAATTGGCAAAACCACCTGTTGCTACTGTGGTCATGCCATGGCTAATGGCATCAAAACCTGTCATACCGGCCAGATAATAACTGAGCATAGTCACGGCACTCAGCACCAGATACACCATGCCAATAGCAGCCGACATCGACGAGCTGCGCGGCAGAATTTTTTCTGAAGTGTCGGAATTTTCGGTTTTAAATAACCGCATACCACCAATTTTTAACGCCGGCAAAATGGCAATGGCCATCACAATAATCCCAATGCCACCTATCCAGTTCAGTACGGCACGCCAGAACAACAGGCCTTTGGGCATATGGTCCAGACCGGATAACACAGTGGAGCCTGTGGTTGTTACCGCAGAAACGGCTTCAAACCAGGCGTCGGTAAAGCTGCAATCCGGTACTATCCACCAGATAGGTAAAGCAGCAAAAAAACATAACATCAGCCAGCTTAAGGTGGTTAATAAAAACAGCTGCCGGCTTTTTAAATCACTTGCCCCCCGCCCAAGATAAATCAGCGTATAACCCACCACTGCACCCAGCACTGCGCAGGTTAAAAACACCCAGAAGATACTTTCGTGGTAATAAATCGCCACCAGCATGCCAAGCAGCTGCACCAGTGACAGCAGCAACAATAAATAACCCAGCACC
>FWPV01001604.1_pt1 | contig 60090 bp, 47 predicted proteins | sample 2228371 | NCBI WGS metagenome assembly FWPV01 (sample SAMEA103939776, study PRJEB20133) | metagenome
CAGCCCTGCTCCATCTCCATCAGGTAGTCGGCGTTGTCCTCGCCGTACTTGCGCACGTACTCCTCGCGGAGCAGCCGGTGGCGCTCCGGACCGGGGGGCACGTGGTGACGGTTCCAGCCGGGGCTGTACCAGTAGGTGCCTGGGTGCCGAGTCACGTACTCGGAGTAGCGCCGTCGGTTGCCGAGAAGCAGAGTGATGCAGTCGTGCGCCCGCGGCACCACCAACAGCGCCCGACTGGTTCGAACGCCCTCGGTACCGCGGCTGCACAGGCCGTAGCCCAGCACGATCGCTCCGACCTCCGGGTGCTCCGCCTCAAGTCGGTCCACGGCCGCCTGCAGCTCGCGCCGCAGGCGATCGGGCTCGTTGTGCAGGCCCTGCTCCATCTTCACGATGGGACCGAGCCGCTCGCACCCCGCCGCCGCGGCCTCGATCTCGTCCTCCAGCACGGCGCAGAGGATGACGGCGATCTTTCCGACCGGCTCCATCACGCTCGGAGGAACTCCTCGCGCAGGACCGCTCCGTGGCCGGGGACCTCCCACGCGGTCACGACGCCGTCCACCAGGCTCAGGCCCTCGCCAGGGTCCGGGTTGAGGTTGAGGTGCGCGTCCAGGTCGATGTGGTCGAACAGCGAGCCGATCGCCACGCCGGCCGCGATGCCCACCGACGACTCGCTCATGCAGCCGATCATCGTCTGCAGGCCGTGCGCCCGGGCGACCGCCACGATCCGGATCGCCTCTTGGATGCCCCCGCACTTCATCAGCTTCAGGTTGACCCCGTCGCAGCGGTCGGCGACCTTCGGCACATCCTCCGCGAACCGCACCGACTCGTCCAGAAAGATCGGCAGCGGGCGCTTCTCGAACAGCTCCGGCAGTTGGTCCTCGGAGCCGCGCGGGAGCGGCTGCTCCACGTACTCCACGCCGCGCTCCGCGAGCCACGGCAGCATCTCGAGCGCCCCCGCCAGGGTCCACCCGCCGTTCGCATCCACCCGGAGACCGGCCCCGAACGGCCTGGCGGCCTCGCGGGACGCTTCGAAGCTCGCCTTGTCCGCCTCCAGCCCCTCCTTCGAGCCGAGCTTGATCTTCAGGAACCGGCAACCCGTGGAGAGCAGCTCCGGCACGCGCTCCCTCACCACCTCGGGAGGGTTGATGCCGATCGTGATGCTGGTGGGCGGCTGGCGGGAGGGCAGCCCGAGCATCGCGTGCAGAGGCATCCCCGCCTTCTTGGCCGCCAAGTCCCAAAGTGCGATGTCCAGAGCCGCCATCGTCGCGCCGGGAAAAGGCCTGCGACGCATCTCCGCGTACACCTCCGCGATGGACCACCCCTCGATGCCGTCGTTCACGAGCGCTGCCAGGTCCCGCTGGGCCTCGTCCGGGGACAAAGGGTCTGCGGTGCCGACGGAGAACTCTCCGAAGCCCACCAAGCCGTCCTGCTCGGCGAGCACGAACAGCGCCTTGGACTCGGTCGACACGCCGCGGCTGATCGCGAACGCGTGCTTCTTCGGCATCACGAGCCGAACGAAACGGACTCTCACGGGCCGATGCTACCCGCCCATCGGCAGGCAGGACCGCGCGGCCTCGGCGGCGAATCGTTGGCTCATGGCTTCCCCGGAGCTGCTCACCCCCGAGGCCGTCGCCGAGCGCATCGGGAACCACCGCAAGGGGGACTTCACCTTGCGATGGACCGACCGCTTGGGCCGCCCCGTTGCCGCGACGATCCAAGCACGGCATCTGCGGCACCGATTCCTGTTCGGCTGCAACTGCTTCCCCCTGCTGGGCTACGACGATCCCGTCCTCGAAGAGCGGTACGAGACCGCGTTCCAAGGGCTGTTCCACTACGCCACCCTCGGCTTCTACTGGGGCACCTACGAGCCGCAGCCGGGCGAGACGCGGGAGGCGCGGCTACGCGCCCAAGCGGAGTGGCTGAAGGAGCGTGGGATCCAACGGAAGGGACATCCGCTGGTGTGGCACGAGGTGGTCCCCAAATGGCTGCCCGACGATCCGGCAGAGGTCCGTGAGCTCGCTCTTCGCCGCGTGGGCGACCTGGTCGGCCGGTTCCGCGGGCTCGTCGACTGGTGGGACGTCCTGAACGAGCTGCAGGCGGCCGGGAACTTCGAGAACCCGGTCTCGCGCTGGTTGGCCCACGCGGGTGTGGACGCCGTCGAGGAGGCGCTTCGGGCGGCGAGAGAGGCGAACCCACAGGCCTTGCTTCTGTACAACGACTATCAGATCGGAGACGGCCTGGCGGCGATCGTCGAAGATCTCCTCCGTCGCGGCGCGCCGGTCGACGCCCTGGGTCTGCAGAGCCACATGCACCAAGGCGAGACTCCTCTCGGCGAGATCTGGGACCGGTGCGAGCGGTTTGCGCAGTACGGGCTGCCCCTGCACTTCACCGAGCTGACCGTCGTGTCCGGCCGGCACGGCTGGGCGCTGCAGCCCTGGCCGGAGGAGGAGGGCGGCGAGGAGAGGCAGGCCGACTACGCGGAGCGGCTGTACCGCCTGCTGTTCAGCCATCCGGCGGTCGGGGCGATCACATGGTGGGATCTGCAAGACGGGGCGTGGATGGGAGCGCCGGGAGGGCTGCTCCGACGTGACCTCTCGCCCAAGCCGGCCTACGAGAGGCTCCGCCGGCTGATCCGCGAGGAGTGGACAACATCGGTGCAAGGGTCCTCGGACCAAGCCGGAGTCTTCCGGTTCCGGGGCTTCCATGGCACGTACTCGGTGCGGGTCCAGTCGGCGGACGCGGTGGTGGAGGCGGAGGTCGAGTTTGGCCCCGGCCGAACCGAAGCCGCGCTGGTCGTCGGGTAAGCGCCCAAGCTCCGATCCGCTTCAGCCTGGTGCCACAATCGCGCCATGCACGCCTTCCTGCTCGGCACGCTGGCTTGGGCGGCGTCCCAAGCGGCCACGGTTCCGTCTGGAGTCACCCTCCAGTGGCACGCAGCGTTGCCTGCGGAGTCCAAAGGCTACGGGGTCGTGTTCGGTCCCGCCGAACCGTCGGACTGGGTCGAGCCGAACCTCGACGGCACCTTCGCCATCGGATTCGACACCCACAACCCCCGGTCGACGAACTGGTTCGACGCCGACGGAAACATCTATGGCCGCCCCGAGCGCGAGGTGTCGCTGCACTGGAGAGGGATGGAAATCGCCAACCGGCTGTGCCCGACCGAACTGAAGGGGCCCGAAGGCCATGACGCCGAGGTTCGCGTCCGGCTGGTGGTCGGTGGATCCGAGGTGACCGTCCGCGTCGGCGGAAAGCCGGTGTACGACCGGTTCTTCGTGCCGGACCTGTCGCTCGCCCGCTCGGATGTCCGGTTCGGGCCGGAGGACGGCGCCAAGATCAAGGGGCTGCGCGTGCGCTGGGATCGCGACGTGCGGGCGCCGGAGCCGCCGGTTCGGGTGGTCGCCTTCGACCGCGTGCTGAACGACGCTCAGCACCACCGCTGGAGCGGCGAGGTCCAGTTCCCGGACGATCCGGGGCCGTTCGGCCGGGTCGTCTGCACGCTGAAGCTCGAGGCGACGCCCAACGGGCTGGATCCTTGGGACCGCCTGGCCCAGCTGTTCCTCTTCGACGAGCAAGGCAGGCGCTACGAGGTGCTTCGTTGGATCACCCCTTACCGGAAGGGGTGGACCTGGACGATGGACGTCACCGACCTGCTGCCCCTGTTCCGCGGGAAGCGGCGGTTGGAGGGTCTGTGCGAAACCTGGGGCGCAGGATGGCTGGTCAGCGTCACGTTCGACTTCTACAAGGGCCGGGTGTCGCCCCGTGCGTTCCGGGTGACGCCGATCTGGTCGGCCACGGCGATCCTCGGACAGAAGGAGCATCCGATCGCGGCCGCGCTGCCACCCACCGGCATCCGCATCGACACCCGCGCCAAGGCGGTCAAGGTGCGGACCGTGGTCACGGGGCATGGCATGAACCCGAACACCGGCAACGCGGCGGAGTTCCTGCCGCTGTGGCGGAAGCTGCGCGTCGGAAGCTGCGAGTTCGAGAATCAGCTGTGGAAGGACGACAACTACCTGAACCCCTGTCGGCCGCAGGGGGGCACGTGGAAGTTCGACCGGGCCGGCTGGGCCCCCGGCGACGTGGTTCGGCCGTGGGTGGTGGACGTCACGCGCTGTGTGACTCCGGGGCAGAACGCGGTGTTCCGGTACGAGATCCAGCCGTATGAGAATCGCACGCCGGAGTCCGGCAATCCGGCCCGCCACGTGGTCGAGGCCGTCCTGATCGAATACCGATAGGGATATCCTGAGGGCATGGTTCTGGCCCGGATGACCTGGCCCGAAGTCGACGCCCTCGACCGCGACGTCGTGGTTCTCATCCCGATGGGGTCGTTGGAGCAGCACGGTCCGCACCTGCCGCTCTTCACCGACACCGTCCTGGTCACCGCCGTCGCCGAAGCCGCGGAGCGCCGCTTGGAGGACCGCATTCTGCTCACGCCGACCCTCTGGATGGGGGCGTCCTCGCACCACCTGGAGTTCGCCGGCACGCTCGACAACCCGTTCGACGCGATGATCGGCCAGCTGATCGGGGCCGTTGAGTCGCTCGTCCGCCACGGCTTCCACCGGTTCTATGTGCTGAACGGTCACGGCGGCAACGCCGATCCGATCGGCATCGCGCTGCGCACGCTGAAGACGCGCCACCCCAACCTGAGCCTGGGCTACTCCGGGTACTACCAGTTCTGCGCCGAAGAGGTGGCCGACCTGTTGGAGGGCCCCTACAAGTTCATCCGGCACGCTTGCGAGGCGGAAACGAGCCTGATGCTGCACCTGAAGCCCGAGTGGGTGCGTTTCGAGCGGGCGGTGGACGACGGTCTCTCGCCCAACCCGCCTCTTCGCGGAGGGCTGTTCTTGTTCCACGAGCAGACGGTGAACGGGGTGCTCGGGCACGCCACCCTCGCGAGCGCCGAGAAGGGGCGCCGGATCTTCAAGGCCGCGGTGGAGGGAGTGGCCACGGAGCTCGCCGCCTTCTCGCAGGGTGTCGTGCTCGAGGGATGACCCTGGCGGTGCTTCTCTTCTGGATCGCCGGCTGCGCCCTCCAACCTCCCGCGACGGTCAACGTGGCGGACCACGGAGCGAGGGCCGACGGCCGGACAGACCTCTCGGCGGCGCTCCGGCGGGCCTACGACGCCCTGCCTCCGACCGGGGGCCGGATCCTCATCCCCTTCGCGAAGGCCCCGTATGTGATCGTCGCGTCGAAACCGACCGTCCGCAGCCCCAAAGTCGGCCTGAGGATCACCAAGCCGAATGTGTTCGTGGAGGGCGTCGGGGGACGGCCCACGATTCGGATGAAGGGGCTGAGTCTGGCCTACCTGAACTCCATCAACGATGTCAGCTCCAGCGGGCGCGACGTGTTCACGGCGTTCAGCTTCGTGCTCACCGATGGAGGCGGAGTGTCGAACCTCCGTTTCGAGGGTGAGTGGGACGGCAACGGCCGTCTCCGCTACCCGTCTCCCCGGGCGAAGGCGATCGGTGTGATCGGCTCCCGCCGGGTCCGTATCCGCGACGTCGAGGGCGAGGGCCTGATGGGCAACCTGGTGAACGTGAACCCGGCTGGTCAGACCGTGGAGCCCGTGTTCCGATGGTCCGAGGAGGTCATCGTGGAGGACGTGCGGGCGGAGAGGTGCCTGGAAAACGGGGTGAACTTCATGGGGGGCACACGCCGGTGCGTCCTCCGGCGAGCCGAGCTGATCGGCAACGGATCCTGCGGAGCGGAGTCCGGCGGAAGCGGCAACGTGCTGCAGAACCTCCTGTGCGTCGGGAACGGCTACGCTGGAGTCAGCCTCAGCCAAGATGGGCAGACGCTGGAAGACAGCCGTCTGATCGCCAACGGCACGGCGGAGCGATCCGACGCTGGCTTCGGTCTGGTGCTGCAGCACAAGTCGCACGTCGTTCGTCGGTGCGAAATCCGTGGCAACGCCCACTACGGCGTGTACCTGTATCCCGACGCGACCAACGCGCTTCTGGAGGCCTGCACGGTCCGGGGCAACTGCGTCGGTCCGCGCAGCGAGGCGGTTGCCGAGGTGCGGCTCTCCAAGGGCTCCCGAGTCAAGCTGAAGGACTGCAGCGTGATCGGAGGCCCGGCATGGCGCACCGTGACGGGCACGCTGGTGCGGGAAGGCGGAAGCTGGCTGTTTCGACCAGCCGAGGGGAACGTCGATTGGACCCTCTATGAGCAATCCCAGGCGCGGCACGTGAACCCCGCCTTCACCCTCTGGCTGCAGGAGTTCGATGCGGGCCAACGCGCCTTCCGGTGCCGACCGACCAGCGGCCGACCCACCGAGGGAGAGACGACCTTGGCCGTCGGCAGCCGGGCACGCTACGGAGTGTTCGCCTCCTCCGACGCCGAACCGGCCGTGATCGGCCCCCAGCCGACGGGCTTTTCCGTCCCAATCCTCAGGCAGTAGCGTGCAGAATGGGCCATGCAGGCCCTGCTCCCGCTCGTCCTCTCCGCCGCCGCTCTGCAGAGCCTCCAGCCCCCGCTGCCCGTGGAGCGTCCGTTCGTTCCGCAAGGAAGGCCGCTGGAGGGCTTGGTGATCACCATCGACCCCGGGCACGGCGGGGCCTCCCACTCGGCCGGCTACACGGGTTCGGCCCGGGGCGTGGACAGCCGCTATCCCGAGCAGGACCTCAACCTGAAGGTCTCCGTGCACCTTGTCAACCTGCTGCGGCTGGCCGGCGCGGACGTGCGCCTGACCCGCAGCGACGACAGCCGCATGACCCTGAACCCGCTGGAAGGGCCGCCCACCAGCCGCAGCGAGGAGCTGGGCGCCCGGGTCAAGATGGCCGCGGAGAGCGCCTCGCATCTGTTTCTGGCGGTGCACCACAACAGCTTCTCCAGCCCCCAGGCCCACGGCGTGGTGGTGCTGATCTGGCCGACGGACAAGCGGGGCAACGACCAGCCGCTGGAGCGTGAGTTCGCGGACGTGTTGCGGGAGGAGGTCGAGGCCGCCGTGCCCCACGGGCGACGGTACAACCACTACCTCAGCCAGCACCCGCTGGTGACGTTCAGCGACCAGCCGTCGGCCGTCATCGAGTTCGGGTTCCTCTCGAATCCCGAGTTCGATCGCTGGGTGACCTCGCCCGGCAACACGCGCACCGAGGCGGTCGCCGTGTACAAGGCGATCGAGCGGTTCTGGAGGGAACGGCGCAGCGAGCTGGAGGCCGAGCGGACCCGGCTGTTCCCGGCCGCGTCGCTGCTGGGCCGGGAGCCCGAGCCGACGCCCGCCGGGCGCCTGCGCCGTGAGATGCTGGGGGGCATGCCGCCGGACCCTGTGCGCTCGGAGGAGGCGCTCCGCCGCTACGCCGAGATCGTTCGCCAGAGCGGCGGGTGGTTGGCCGTCCGGGTGGCGCGCCAAGGCGACAGGATGGTGGTCGAGGGCGAGTGCTCGCACCCGCTGGTGGCCGCCTTCGCGAAGACGCTGGTTCCGGACGGCGCCGACTTCAGGGTCCGAGTTTTGCCACCGGCTCGGCCGATGGTCGGGGCGTTCCCGATGGCCAGCGTCTGGGCGGAGCCTGCGCTGGCGAGCGGGCAGACCGATCAGGTTCTGTTGGGAGAGATCGTTTGGGTCCGTGGAGCCACGCCGGATGGGTCTTTCCTTCTGGCGCAGACTCCCCGCGGCGGCTTCGGCTGGGTGCGGCGGGACGCGCTGGAGGAGCCCGACGGCGCTTGGCTCGGCGCGGCGCGAAAGGTCCGTTTCCTAGCGGACACGCTGGTGGACGACTTCCGCATCCCGGCCGGCGCGGAACTGCCAGTGCTGAGGGAGGAGGCCGACCGGGTTGTGGTCGCCCTGCCGAGAGGCGTGCGGGCCACCGGCTTCCGCAAGGAGGCATCGGTTCCACGCGACCGCGTGGCGCCCGTAGCGGCTGAGGCAGGGCGGGGCTTGGCCGCGGGGGCTGCGGCCGCGGCGCTGCGCTACCAGGGAGCACCGTACCTGCACGGCGGCCGCACCGAGCTAGGCATGGGAGATGCGGAGCTGGTCACCTTGGCCTGGGCCTCCCAAGGGGTGCGTCTTCCCAGGGAGGCGGCCGCACTGGCGGCGTGCGGCTCGCTCGCAAGCTCCGACGGCGAGGTCCCGCCGGGTGCGGTTCTCGTTTTCCTCGGCGAAACGGGGCTGCCGGAAACGGTCGGCCTCGGTCTGGGGGGCAGGCGCTTCCTGATCGCGGCCCCGCCCGAGGTGCAGGTCTGCAGCCTCAATCCCGAAGACCCCGTGTTCGACCGCGGTCTGGCGGAGCGCCTCGCGTTCGTGCGGACGCTCCCCTAGCGGCCGCCGAGTCCGGTCAGCTGCACGCCCTCGATGAAGTACTTCTGCGCGAGGAAGAACACGAGCAGCACCGGAAGCATGGCCATCGTGGCGAACGCCATGATCAGCCCCGGTTCGCCTCCCCGGTCGCTCTGGAACAGCTGCACGGCGTAGGCGATCGGCATGTTCTCCGGCGAGGACACGTAGATCAGCGGGCCCATGAAGTTGTTCCAGGCGCCCATGAACGTCCAGATCGCGATGACCGCCAGCGCCGGCTTCACCTGGGGGAGCATCACCTGCCAGAAAGTCCGCAGGTACGAGCAGCCGTCGATCTTCGCGGCGTCCTCCAGCTCCATCGGGATGTTCAGGAAAAACTGCCGCAGCAGGAACACGTTGAACGCGCTGGCGAAGAACGCCGGCACCCACATCGGGTACAGCGTGTCGATCCAGCCGAGCGAGCGGAAGATGAGGAACGACGGCAGCAGCGTCACGGCGCCGGGCAGCATCATCGTGCTCAGCATCACGGTGAACAGCGGTCCCTTGCCGGGCCACCGCAGGCGCGCGAAGCCGTAGGCCACCAGCGCCGAGCTGAGCAGGGTGCCGAGCAGACCCATCACCACCAGGATCAGCGTGTTCTTCAGGTAGGTGAGTCCGTAGTTCGCCTCGGGGGGGAGGAACTGCAGCGCATCGGAGTAGTTCTGCCAGCGGAGGCCGGTGACCATGAACGGCTCCGTCTCGCTGGGCTGGGCCAGGAACTCCCGCCCTTCCAGGCTCTTCGGCTCCAAGATGCGCAGACGCTGCCGTCCGTCCATCAGGTTCTGAGCGATGAACGCCTTGACCCTCTGGCCCTCGTACTCGGCGGTCACCACCTGGCAGTCCTTGGGGATCCGGCGGATCTCATCCATCGACCGCTCCACCCGCAGGCCCTGCTGGCTGAAGGGGCGGTACACCTCGAGGATCACGCGCCGGTTCGGCAGCCTGTCGGCGATGTTCGCCTGCACCACGCGCCCGTCGTCCAAGCGGACCTCGAACAGCGGGTCGATCGGGTCGTCGTAAGGAACGGTGACCCAGACCCTCGGGACCCACCGGATGCCGTCGGCGCTCACCATGTCCCGACTCTCCTTGAAGCTCGTGACCAGCAGCCAGACGAAGGGGATGCCGAACAGCACGCTGCCCAGCACCAGAGCCGTGTGCGTGGCGACCCCCTTGCCGAGGCCCCTCAGCCGATGCGAGCGGGCCGTCGCCACCATCAGCGCGGCGGTCGCCACGAACAGCGCGGCGAGCGCGAACGCCCCCGTGTAGCTGAGCGGCAGAACGCCTCGGAACACCACCGCCTCGTCTCCCGACCGGCGGAACAGCCAGAACGAGGCGGCACCGCCCCCGAGCCACACCAGGGCCGCACCGAGCCGCTGCCGGGCCTCCAGGCGGTTCAGGGCCGAGACGGCGTGGATCACCCGCACGACGACCATGGCTAGCGAAGCTGCCGCAAGCCACGCCGTGAACGGCATCAGCACCCACACCAAGGGAATCCGGATCGGGGCGTCGGGCACCGGCCGTCCGGGGTCGATCGGCATGCCCTGCGCCAAAGCGAGCAGCGCGGCTCCGATCGCCAGCGCCAGCCAGAACCCCTTGGTCCTGCCCCGCCGCCGCTCCGGGTCGAAGGCCATCGCCAGCTGGACGCCCAGCAGCGCGGCTCGGGCGACGGCGATCCACCCCGCCCACAGCGCCAACGTGCCCACCAGGAACCACACCACGCCGCTCATCGGCCCGCCTCGTAGTGCACCCACTTCCTCGCCAGCAGGAACTGGATGCCGGTCAGCACGAGGATGATCGCGAAGATCACCCACGCGAGGGCGCTCGCGTAGCCCATCTTGAAGTATTTGAACCCGTTGTTGAAGAGGTGGTACACGGGCATCAGCAGCGAGTCGCCGGGGCCGGTGCCGTTGCCGCCGGTGATGATGTAAACCCCCTCGAACTGCTGCAGCGCGCCGATGAAGCCCATGACCGTGTTGAAGAACACGATCGGGCTGAGCTGCGGCAGGGTGACCGCCCAGAACTGCTGCCGGGGGTTCGCGCCGTCGATCGACGCCGCCTCGTAGAGGGTGCTGGGGATGCCCTTCAGGCCGGCCAGCCACAGGATCATGCCCGAGCCGGCTCCCCACAGGCCCATGAGGATCAGCGACGGCTTGGCCCACGCCTCCACCGTGAGCCAACCGGGAGGCTGGGTCCCGAACCACTCGGAGATCGTGCGTGCCCACACGAAGTTGATCAGGCCGCGGTTCGGATCGGCGTTCAAGATCCACATCCACAGCACGACGCTCGCCACGCCCGGCACGATGGCCGGCATGTAGAACATGGTCCGGTAGAAGCGCATTCCGCGCACGGCGCTGTTCAGCAGCAGCGCCACCGCCAAGCCCGTCACCAAGCCGAGCGGGACGCCGATCCCGCCCAGATACAGCACGTTGGCGAACGACTTCAGAATGTTCTGCTGATCCAGCGTGAACAGGTCGACGAAGTTCTTCACGCCGACCCACCGCGCCTCGGTGAGAACGCCGTACTGGGTGAAGCTGAAGAACAGCGACGCCAGCATCGGCCCGAGCGTGAAAACCACGAACCCCACGACCCACGGCGACACGAACAGGTAGGCCGCCCACGCCTCGTGCCGCGCCAACCGTCCCAGCCTCTGGCGACGGTAGGCGGCGACCAGCAGGGCGCACCCGACCAGGAACCCCCCGACGCCGATCGCGGCGGGCACCCTCAGGTCGATGACGGGGAACCTCTCCTTGCCCAGCTCCTCATCCAGCGCCTGCTGCACCACGCGCTGTCCGGCGAGCAGCGCCTCCTTGGGCGTCATGCGTCCCGAGGCCGCGTTCTCCACGGCGCGCACGTGCTCGTCCCACAGGACCTGCGCCACGAAGGTCGCCGGCCGGATCCGCGACACCGAGGCGAGATCCAGATGCAGCTTGATCGTGTTCGCCCAGCGCGGGTCGCTCGGCTTGAACCTCTCGAATCCGAGGCGCCCCGCCTCGATCTGGGCGCTGACCCGCGGCATGTAGGTGCGGCCCCGCTTGCGCTCTAGACTGTTCTGGCCCTGCATGTCGATCAGCCGGCCCTCGGTGCTGGTGGCGAACTTGATGAACCGCCAGCCACCCTCCACGTTCTTGGCGCCCACCGGGATCGCGTACGCGAAGCCTCCGGCCCAGCTGATGAACGTGTCCCGCTCGTTGCGGAACCGCCCCCGATGATGGAAGCGGTCGTCGGGCACGGGCGGAGGAGCGGCGGCGAAGTCGAGCTTCGGGGCGTACAGGGCCATCCACGGGATGATCCAGTCTCCGTCGATCTTCATCGCGATCTTGCCCACGATGAACGGGTCGTTCTCGCCCGACTGGAACGTGGACTGGAACTTCTGCGCCTGCTCGTAGCCGCCCAGCAGCTTGTACCCGTCCACCATGAACTGCAGGGCCTCCTCGGCTTCGGGCGTGTACAGCGTGCACGTGCGGCCGTCCGGCGACAGGAAGCTGGCGTTCATCTGAAACGCGTACAGGTACAGCCAGCTGTTTCCGAAGTTGGGGATGAAGCCGGCCTGCCGCAGCGACCCGTCCTTGTTGAACTTGGTCAGGACCTTGCTGTAGGCGAGCGTTTCGCTCCAGGTGCGCGGCGGCCGGTTCGGGTCGAGTCCGGCGGCCCGCAGCTCGGCGGCGTTCTCGCGGAACACCTTCTTGTTCCAGTACAGCGCGCGGGTGTCGGCGCTGGCCGGGATCCCGTACACCTTGCCGCCGTAGCAGGCTTCCTGCCAGAACGCGGGGTAATACTGCTCGGGCCGCGGCGTCAGCGGGTCGCGGTCCTTGTCGCGCTCGATCAGGTCGTCGAGCGGGCGGAAGGCGCCCCGGCTGGCCCAGTCCGAGATCGAGAACCGGTCCTGGAAGATGACGTCTGGGGGCACCTTGCCGACGATCGCCGTCATGAGCTTCTGGGGGTTCATGCCCCCGGCACCCATGCTGAGGATGCGCACGCGGTACTCGGGGTTGCGGCGCTCGAACTCGCGGATGACGTCCTGCAGGCCCTGCGAGTCGGGGCCCAGACTCATGCCCCAAACGGTCACGGTCTTCCGCTCGTCCGGCAACGCCGGAGAGGCGAGCAGAAGGAGCGGGAGGAGCGCAAGAAACCGCGTGCGACGGCGCATGCCGAGCAGGAGTATGGCCCATGGTCGGAACGGCCGGCACGGTGCCCTTAGACCCGCCGGCACGGCCTCGGCGGTGCAGAATGCCGTGCATGAAAGCCCGCTGGTTTTGGCTTCCCGCTCTGCCCCTCGCTCTGGCGATGTGCTCGTCGGCCCCTCAGGGCGGCGCGGGCGGATCCGGAGCGCAGCAGGCGCTCCGCGCCGCGACCCCCGCGGCGGTGCAGAACGTGAACATCACGCGCCTCTACGGCGAGTACTGCGCCCACTGCCACGGCGACCGGGGCCAGGGCGGCGGGGCCGGCACGCGCACGCTGCTGACCGAGGAGAAGTTCGATCAGAAGCTCGACCGAGCGTTCTTCGAAGCCATCAAGGACGGTCGGCCCGACATGGGAATGGAGGCGTTCGGAGGCTCGCTCACCGACGAGCAGATCTGGGGTCTCGTGGTGCACATCCGCGAGCTGCAGGCGAGGGCGTTGCGCGAGAAGAACGGGTCGCCCCGGCCCGTCAACGGCGTCTACCGCAGCCAGCGGGCCGCGTTCCGGGTCGAGACCGTCGTGCCCAGCGGCCGGGGCCTGCGAACCCCCTGGGCGATCGACTGGCTGTCCGACGGCCGCATGCTGATCACCAACCGCCCGGGCACGCTGTTCGTGAAGGACGGTGAGCAACTGAAGGAGGTGCAGGGCATCCCCGCTACCGTGGAGCTCGGACAGGGCGGACTGATGGACGTCGCGGTCCACCCGGAGCACGCGAAGAACGGCTGGGTCTATCTCTCGTACACCGAGCCCGCCCCGAACGGCAACGGGGGCATGACCAAGGTGATCCGGGGGAAGATCGAGTGGCAGGGCGGCCAGCCGCGCTGGACGAGCCAGCAGACGATCTTCCAGCCGGATCAGGCCAGCTACTCGCGCGCGGGCGTGCACTTCGGCTCGCGCATCGTGTTCGACGGCAAGGGCCGCATCTTCTTCTCCACCGGGGACCGCGGGCAGCAGGACCTCGCCCAAGATCTGTCCCGGCCGAACGGCAAGATCTTCCGGGTGAACGAGGACGGGACCATCCCGTCGGACAACCCGTTCCGGCAGTCGGGTCAGCTCGCCGCCGTCTGGAGCTACGGGCACCGCAACACCCAGGGCCTGGTGCTCGACCTGGAGGGCAACCTTTGGAACACCGAGCACGGTCCGCGCGGGGGCGACGAGCTGAACCTGGTGCAGAGGGGCCGCAACTACGGCTGGCCCTTGGTGTCGTTCTCGATCAACTACAACGACACACCGTTCCGCACGCCTTGGCCGAAGGAGGGCCAAGACACCGTCATGCCGGTGTTCCGTTGGCTGCCTTCCATCGGCGCCTGCGGCCTGGACGTGGTGCGCGGGTCCGCTTTCCCGGAGTGGAGGGGCGACCTCGTGGCCGGCGGGCTGTCCGGGCAGAACGTGGACCGGATCCGCGTTCGCGGCGGTCAGCTCGTCGAGCGGGAGGAGCTGATCCACGGCCTGGGGCGGGTGCGGGACGTGGTGGTCGGCCCGGACGGGATGGTGTACGTGGCGCTGAACGATCCCGACACGATCATCCGGCTGGCGCCAGCCCGCTAGCGTCCGCGCTCAGGTTATCTGGTAAACCTCGCGGCGACGAGGTGCAACGATGCTGACTCTCATCGCCGCTTGCGCATGGGCGGGCCTGCAGGCCGCGGGCTCGCCGCTTCTGCCTCCGGACGCATCGCTCCGGCTTTCCGGGGTGCCGGACTACGCCCAAGGGGACCTCGGGACCAACAGCGCGAGGGTCCGCGTGCTGAAGACCCACGCCAATCCGTGGACCGTGCAGCTGCAAACCGCCCCCTTCGTGCTGCCGATCCGCAGGGGCGAGGTGGTGTTCGTCCAATTTCGGGCGAGGACCGTGTCCTCTCGGGACGAGAGCGGCACCGGAACGTGGTACATGGCGGTGCAGCTGAACCGCGAGCCTTGGACCCAGGTGGGAGCGTCGGCGGGCGGAGCGTGCTTGGCTTTTCGAAGCTTCCATCAGGCGTTCCGCGCCGATCGCGACTTCGAGGCGGGCACAGTGGAGATCACGTTCCACTTGGCCAGCCGCGTGCAGGAGGTGGAGTTCCGGGACCTTCGAGCGACGCTGCTGCCGGCCGGCACCGACCTGGCCAAGCTTCCGCACACCGAGCTGACCTACGAGGGTCGGGAGCCGAACGCGCCCTGGCGGAAGAAGGCCGAGGCGATGATCGAGCGGCACCGCAAGGGCGACTTCGCGATCCTGGTGACCAAGGGCGGCAAGCCGCTCCGGAACGCGGCCTTGCAAGTGGAGATGACGCGACACGCCTACCCGTTCGGCACGTTCACCGAGTACCACGTGCCACGGAACGAGCCGAACAGCGAGCGGTTCCGCAGAATCCTGCTCAGCCGCCGCTTCAGCCGGGTGACGGTGCCGATCTACTGGGCCGACTGGGGATGGGCGAGCGAGAACAGCCGCAGGGAGTACATCCAGACGATCGAGTGGTGCCTGCGCAACGGCCTGCGGATGAAGGCCCACAACCTGCTGTGGCCTAGCTACCAGTGGTCGCCGCAGTTCCTGCGCGACCTCGACGACACCGCGCTGCGCAAGGCCATCTACGACGCGCTGGACGAGCGCACCAAGGCTCTGGCGAAGTACCCGTTCGAGAACGTGGACGTCCTCAACGAGATCCGAACGGAGACCGCTTTCGCGGATCGGCTGGGATGGAACCTGTACGTGGACGCGTTCCGCAAGGCCAAGGCGGCTTGGCCCAAGGCGCAGTTGGTGTACAACGACTACTCCGTGTTCGAGGGCTCGCAGGCCGGGGGGCCTGCCACCCAAGCCTCGGAGAGCCTCGCCAAGAGGCTGAAGGCCACGGGAGCGCCGGTCACCATGCTGGGCTGGCAGGCGCACTTCGGCGAGGACCTGACGCCCCCCGAGAGAGTGTGGCAACTCATCGACCGCTTCCAGAAGTCGGTCGGCCTGCCCATCGAGATCACCGAGTTCGATGTGAGCACCCGTGACGAGAAGGCTCAGGCCGACTACACGCGCGACCTGCTCACCGCGTGGTTCGCGCACCCGAACACCGCCGGCTTCACGATGTGGGGTTTCTGGGAGGGATCCCACTGGAAGCCGGACGGCGCCATGTACCGCCGGGACTGGACCCCCAAGCCGAACGCGAAGGTCTGGGACGACCTGGTCACCAAGAAGTGGTGGACCAAAGCGTCGGTCCGCACCGACGCCCGCGGGCGCGCTCGGTTCCGAGGCTTCTTCGGCGATTACGAGGTGAAGGTCGGGGGGCGAACGGTCAAGGCGAAGTTCGACGCCAGCGGTCGCACGCTGCGCATCGCGCTCTAAAGCGAACGACGAGGGGGGCGGCTGCGGCCGCCCCCCTTTCAGGCTCACTCTTCCTGCCCGGCCTTGTCGGGCGGGTTAGGAGGGTTGGCTCCCGCGGGAGGCTGCCGCTGGGGCAGGCCCATGTCCGCCGAGGGCCGCCTGGTGCGGTCGCCGAGCAAGTGCTCGGCGAAGTACTCCATCAGCATCTGGTTGAAGTAGGCGTTCATGTCGCCGAAGCCGTGGCCTTGGCCGGGCATCAGCATGAAGTCGAACCGCTTGCCGGCTCTGATCAGAGCCGCCGCCAGGCGGATGGAGTTGGCGGGGTGCACGTTGTCGTCCATGTCACCGTGCACGATCAGCAGCTTGCCCTTGAGGTTCGCCGCCAGCTCGGGCGTGGTCGGCACGCGGATCTCGAAGCGGGTCTCGCCGGTCTCCTTGCCGTCCTTGTCCTTCACCGCGACCTCGCGGAGGCCGTGGTGCTGCTCCGACCAGTTGGAGTTGTAGATGTTGTTGTCGTGGTTCCCGGCGCTGCTGACCCCAACCTTGAAGAACTCGTTGTAGGGCGGCAGCAGCATGGCCGCGGCCGTCATGAACCCTCCGCCCGAATGCCCGTAGATGCCGACCCGGTCGAGGTCGATCCAAGGGTAGCGGGCGGCCAGCTGCTCGATGCCCGCCTTCTTGTCGGCCAGTCCGTAGTCGCGCAGGTTGTAGTAGCCGTAGCTGTGGTAGGCGTTCGAGCGGTTCGGGTTGCCGCCTCGGTTGCCGATCTGCACCACGATGAAGCCCAGATTCGCCAGCCTCAGGGTGTTCGCCGCGACGGAGAACCCCGCGGTGACGGCCTCGGTCTGTGGCCCCGGATACACGTACGCGATGATCGGGTAGCGCCGCTTCGGGTCGAAGTCGGCGGGCTTCCACAGGTTGCCGTAGATGTCCGTCACGCCGTCCGCGGCCTTCACCACGAAGCGCTCGGGCATCGACCAACCCATCTCCACGAGCTTCGACACGTCGGCCTGGGCGATCTCCAGGAGCGAGCGGCCGTCGTCGTCGCGCACCGCTACCCGCGGCGGCAGGTCGCTTCGGGAGTAGGTGTCCACCACGAACTTCTTGGACGGCGACAGAACGCTGGAGTGGTCGGCGTCGCCCGGATCGAGCAGCGTCATTCCCGAGCCGTCGAGCTTGACGCGGTACAGGTGGCGGTAGTAGGGGTTCTCTCCGGCTTCGCGGCCGACGCAGCGCACGTAGACCAGGCCCTTGTCGGCGTCCACGTCCACCAGCTCCGCCGCGCGGAACGGCCCCTGCGTCACGGCGTTCTTCAGCTTGCCGTCGTTCGAATACAGGTAGTAGTGTCCCCAGCCGTCGCGCTCGGAGAACCACAGGAAGTCGCCGCCGGGCTTGACGTAGCGGACCGGCCGAAACTCTAGGAAGGCGTTCTCCACCGACTCGGCGAGCAGCACCCGCGTCTTCCCCGTCTGCAGATCGGTCTCGCACAGCTCCAGGTTTCTCTGGAGGCGGTCCCTGCGAACGAAGCGCAGCGAGTCCGACGTGGTGTCCTGGAAGTGGATGTTGAACAGCTGCTGGTCCTTGTACTTGCCGACGTCCAGCTTCTCCAGCTTCTTGTTCTCCCGGTCGAACACGAACAGCTCGAACTGGGGCGCGTCGGGTTCGCCGGGCATCGCGTACTCGTACGTGCGCAGGGTCGGGCGCGGCTGGGCCAGGTTGTCCACCAGGTACAGGTCCTTCACCTTCCGCGAGTCTCGCCGGACCACGAAGAACCGCTTGGAGTCCTTGGACCACGTGACGCTGGGCCGCACGCGGCGCTCGCCTTGGTTCTGCGACCCTCCCTCGCCCTGGCCTTGGCGGCCGCGCCCGCGCGAGGCACCCGACGCACTGCCGAAGCTGTACCGCTCGGCGCCGTCGGTGGTGAGCTGCACGGGTGTCTGTTCCTTGCCGTCGACGATCTCCACGAAGTACAGGTTGTGGTCCTGCGCGTACACGTAGGCCTTCTTGTCGGGGGCTTCGTTCTTGAAGCTCGGGGCCTCGCGGCGCGGCGGCTCCACCTTGCCGAGGCTCTTCAGGGTCCCCGCCTTCAGGTCGTACTCGAACCTCATGCCGCCGGCCTCGAACAGGATGCGGTCGAGGTTCTTCTCGTCGAACCGGAGGTTCGAGATCTGGAGGTTCAGCGCGTCGATCGGCCGCTTCAGCTGCTCCGCGAGGAGCGCCGCCATGCGGTCGGCGTCGAACAGCGGCGTCTTGGCCTTCTTTCCGGGATCCACCCGCCAGTAGCGGGTGCCGGAGGCGTCCTTCCAGCTGAACCAGAACTGGTCGGTCTTGCCGATCCAGTTCGGGGTGAGACTCGTGCTGTAGACGAACGGTTGCAGGCTTTCCGCGGAGAACCTCTCGGCCAGCTTCCAGTTCGCCTGGGACGACGAGAGCATGGGTGCGGCGAGGCCGATCGCCGCCAAGGTCGGGATGAGAGCGGAACGCATGTTGGGTCGCACCCCGGAACGGGATGCGCGCGTTTTACCCGACCAGCGTACCGATCACCGGGCGCCGCCGCCGAACGATCGGTAGAGGCGGGACATCGCAGCCCGCCGCAGAAACACCATCCAGGCTTCCGGGGGATTGGCCGGATCCGCCCAGCAGAGCCGAATCCCCATGCCGCTGGAGTTGAACCAGCGCACCTCCGCCTCGGCCTCCAGGTTCATCTTTCCCGGAGCAAGGACCACCTTGGCTGGCCTCCCCGCCTCGAACGATACGAACAACGGACGCAGGAATCGCACCCCCAACCCGCTCCAGCTGGCGTTCTGCACGCCGACGGTCTGGCTAACCTGACCCTGGGAGATCTGCGCCTGCAGCTCGCCGTCCTCCAGCTCGATTCTCGCGCCCTCCCGCTCCTCGTGCAGAACCATGCGCATCGGCTTCTCGATCTCGATCAGCAGACCCGAACCCGTCGGCACGCTGCGCCGGGCCACGGTGTGGATGTGCCACGGGTCGTCCGCCGAGCCGGCGATGAGTGTGCAAGGCTCTCCCATGAACGGCACCACCGAGGTGGCGGTCGGCTGCAGCCAGATGCCCGGCTCGGGGCCGCGCACCAGCCGCACAGGCACGGGCTGCCTCTCCTGAAGCTGCAGCAACAGCTGCGCTCCAGCCTGCTGGGCTAGGAACAGAACCTTGGCGATCTCCTTCGGATCCGCCTCGAAAAGCTTGGCTGCGGCGGGCGCGTGCATCCCATCCGGAATTGTCGGTTCCTCGGGGAGTCCGCCTCAGCCCGCGCCCGAGCCGCGGCGGCGCCTCCTGCGGTCTTTCGGAAATCGGGCCGGGCGCCGGCCGCGCCCGCTACTCGAGCCTTACGCCGTTGACGCGCAGAGCGAACTTCAGTCCTAGGGTCTCCGCCGCCCTCCGGCAAGCCACCATGCGCTCGAGAAAGATCTCGAAGTACTCCATCACACTTGCATAAGACGTGTCGATCTCGAGCGTCAATTCGATCGTCCCCTCTTGGGGCACCACTTCGACCCGGGACTTTTGCACCGCATAGTTCACTCGGTCATGGATGTCGAAGGTGTCCATGATCGGGTTCTGCACGCGGCTGAAGTGCACGTCGCTCTTGTCCGCCAGAATCAGAGCGGCGGAGATCGCGCTCACCGGCGAGCCGGCGAGCTCCTCGTGGTTGCCGATCGCTCCGAGGATCGGCGCGATCTCGTTGGGCTCCATGCCCATCTCGTTCAGGATCGTCCAAGCGATGTTCGCCCCGCTGATCGGGTGGTCGATGCGATTGATGACGTTGCCGATGTCGTGGAGATAGGCGGCGATCTGACCCAGCTCCACGTCGCGCTGGGGCGCGCCGATCTGCTCGAGGATGTACCGGGTGATGCTCGCGACGACCCCCACGTGGCGATGGCCGTGCTCGGTGTAGCCCATCGCCTTCATCACCTCGTTGGCCCCGTCGATCAGCCTGCGGACCTTCGGGTTCGCCTTGACGTCCTTCAGCGTGATCGGCCTCTCGTGTACAACGGCTTCGGTTTCCATCGGTGCTTCCCACTTGAGACAACGCCACCCGCCGGGAGGAATCTCGGCTCGGGCCGAAAGTCCCCACGCAAGGTTGGACGCTCACAGTCCGCGGAGGTATTCAATCCGGGCGTCGAGAATGCCGTCGGTGCGCTGGTCCTGGCGCACCAGGCCCAGCCCCTCCACGAACCAAGACTGGAGCTCCACGTTCCGATCCTCGGTCGTCAGGCGCACGGTGGACAGGGTGGCGGGGACCTCCGCCGACCCGATGCGCACGCGATCCTGGTACTGCACCAGCAGGGCCTCCGCGGGCCTGGCTTTGCCGAACCACTCCACGTTGCCCTTCCAGGCGGTGCGGTAAGGCTTCTTGGGGTCGCGCTTCTCCCCGGCCACGACCAGCACCAGCGGCGGGTTGAAGCGGGTGTGCGGCAGCATGGAGGCCACGAGGCGACGGTCCCGCCAGGCGAGGCGGGACACCCCCATCGAGCCGCGCAGCTCGAAGCCTATGGCGTCGCCCACGGCCACCCGACGCTCGACCTTGGTGGTCGCGACGAACGTCGTGAGGCCTGTGTCGACCGTGTAGGTCCAGCTTCGACCGACCTCGAGCGGCCACAGCCGCTCCGCCGACCGGCAGCCACAGAGGACGACCGCCGCCATCACGACAGCCGCAAGCCTCAGACGGCCTCGAGCTTGGCCAAGCTCTGCACCAGCTTCTTCATGCCGACCACACCGGGGAATACGACGGTCACCTCCGTGTCGTTCTGCAGAGGATTGCACGATACCACCACGCCGATGCCGAACTTCGCGTGTTTGACCCTGGCGCCCACCTGGAACGGAGGGGTCCACTGCGGCTGGCGGGCGCCTCGCGCAGCGCCCGGCGCCGGAGGGGGAGCGACCGAGCGACCTCCGAACGCCGGGTTCGGCGAGCGGCCGCCGGGGGTCCGATCGTAGCGCGAGCTCGGCGGCGCATCCCCGAACACGTCGGGCGGCAGATCGTCCAGGAAGCGGGATCGGGTGGTGAAGTTGGGTTGCCCGTAGAGCGACCGCCGGTGCGCGTACAGGAGGTACAGCTCCTCGCGGGCGCGAGTCATGCCCACGTAGCAGAGCCGCCTCTCCTCGGCCATCTCCCGGTCCGAGTTCATCGACCGCGAGTGGGGGAAGATCCCCTCCTCCATGCCCACCAGGAACACCACGGGGAACTCCAGACCCTTGGCGGTGTGCAGCGTCATCAGGGTGAGGGCGTTGCCCGAGATCTCCGCCGAGTCAATGTCCGAAACCAGCGCCACGTTGTCCAGGAAGCCGCTCAGCGACGGCTCCTCGGCGGTCCGGTCGTACTCCGCGGCGACGTTCACCAGCTCCTGCAGGTTCTCCAGCCGCCCGATCGCCTCCTCCGATCCGTCCTCCTTGAGGACCTGCATGTAGCCCGTCGATTCCAGCAGCAGCGTCAGAATCGGGGCGACGGGGCCGTCCGGAACCAACCGCCTGGCCTCCTGGATGGCGGCGTCCAGACGCTGCAGGGCCTTGCGGGTCTTCGTCGGGAGCGAGGCTAGGAAATCGGCGTTCCGGATCGATTCGGCGAGCGGCAACGACCTGGATTGGGAGAACTTCTCGAGCGCTTCGAGGGACGTCGGGCCAACGCCCCGAGCGGGAACGTTGACGATCCGCCGGAAGGCAGCGTCGTCGCCCCCGTTCAGCACCACGCGGAGGTAGCAGATCAGGTCCTTGATCTCCTTCCGCTCGTAGAACCGCATGCCCCCCACCAGAACGTGGGGGATGTGCATCATCAGGAACGCCTCTTCCAGCACGCGGCTCTGGGCGTTGGTGCGGTACAGCACGGCGAAGTCGCCGTAGCGGCGGCGCCCCGTGCGGACGTCGCGCAGCACCGTTTCGGCGACCATCATCGCCTCGTCGCGCTCGGTGCCTGCCTCCAAGAGCGTCACCGGCGCGCCCTCACCGTTCGCGGTCCACAGCCGCTTCTCGGCGCGGCTTCGGTTGCGGCGGATCACCTCGTGGGCGGCGCGGAGGATGCGCTGGGTGGAGCGGTAGTTCTGCTCCAGCTTGATCACCTTGGCGTCCGGGAAGTCGTTGGCGAACTGGAGGATGATCGACACGTCCGCTCCCCGCCAAGCGTAGATCGACTGATCGTCGTCCCCCACCACGCACACGTTCCCGTGCTTGGCGGAAAGCAGGCGCACGATCTCGTACTGCGCCCGGTTCACGTCCTGGTACTCGTCGACCAGAACGTGGAGGAACCGCTCTTGGTACCGCTCCCGCACGTCGGTGCTTTCGTTCAGCAGGCGCAGGGTCCACAGCAGCAGGTCGTCGAAGTCCAGCGCCCTGGCCTTGCGCAGCAGCTCCTCGTACCGAGGGTAGATCTCCGCGACCATCCGCTCGACGAATCCGGCAGCGGCGTCGGCGTACCGCTCAGGCGACCAGAGCTTCTCCTTGGCGCGGCTGATCTCGCTGAGAACGGTGCGCGGGGGCAGGCTCTTCGGGTCGATCTGCTTGCTCTTGAGGATCTCGCGCACGAGGCTCAGCTGGTCGTCGTCGTCGTAGATCACGAACTCCGGGTCGAGGCCGATGGCCCTCCCCTCCGTCCGCAGCAGGCGGCTGCACAGCCCGTGGAAGGTGCCGATCCACATGCGTGCGGTGGACCCGATGAGTGCCTCCACCCGTTCGCGCATCTCGCGCGCGGCCTTGTTCGTGAACGTCACGGCGAAGATGCGCGAGGGAGGCACGCCGTCGCCGATCAGCCGCGCGATCCGGCACGTGATCACGCGCGTCTTGCCCGAGCCTGCTCCGGCGAACACCAGCATCGGTCCGCCGGGGTGCAGCACGGCCTCGCGCTGTTCGGGGTTCAGCGCCTCGAGGGCGCTGGGAGGGAGCATGGCAACCGATTATGGATCACCACGGCTCCCCTCCGCCGAGCCCTGCTGGGCCAACGCGTCAGGCCGCGAGCCTCAACTCGGGCGCCGCGCTCTGGGCCGGAAGCGTCTCGAAGAACACCAGCCTCTGCGCCTCGGCGAGCGTGGTCCGGCCGTCGATGACCTTGCGGATCGCGTCCACCTGCAGAGGCTCGTAGCCGTACTTGGCCCCCGCCCTCTTGATCGCCTCGATCGGAGCGTGCGAGGCGATGAGGCTGCCGACCTCCGGCGTCACCGGGAGAATCTCGTGCACCGCCACGCGTCCTTTGAAGCCTGTGTTCACGCACTCAGGACAACCCTGGGCGCGGTAGATCGTCGGCAAGTGGTTGTGCCCGAGAACCGACTCGAGCAGCGCACGGTCCTCGCCGTCGTCGTCCGGCTTGCGGCACGCCGGGCACAGCGTGCGCAGGAGCCGCTGCGCCATCACGCCGATCAGCGACGTGCTGAGAAGGTACGGGTTGATGCCCATGTCCAACAACCGCGGGATGGCGCTCGGTGCGTCGTTGCAGTGCAGCGTACTGAGCACCAAGTGCCCGGTGAGCGACGCCCGGATGGCGGTCTCGGCCGTCTCTCGGTCGCGGATCTCGCCGACGAGCACCACGTCCGGGTCCTGACGGAGGATCGCCCGCAGCTGCATGGCGAACGTCAATCCGACCTTCTCGAACACCTGCGACTGGTTGATGCCGTCGATGTCGTACTCGACCGGATCCTCGCAGGTCATGATGTTGTTCGTCTTCTTCTGGACCTCGCGCAGGGCCGCGTACAGGGTGGTGGTCTTTCCGCTGCCCGTCGGTCCGGTCACGAGGATCATGCCGTACGGCTTGTGGATGAGGTTCCGGAACAGGCGCAGGTTCTGCGGCGCGAACCCCAGGTCGTCGAGCTTCTTCAGCGTGACCGACTTGTCGAGGATGCGCAGAACGATCCTCTGGCCGTGGTAGTTCGGCAGCACGCTGACGCGAAGGTCGACCTCGCGGCCGTCGACCTCCACGCTGATGCGGCCGTCCTGCGGCAGGCGGGACTCGACGATGTCCAGCTCCGCCAGGATCTTCAGCCGGGTGGTGAGCATCGGCATCAGGCCCTGCGGGATCGTGCGGATCGGGTGCAGCTCGCCGTCGATGCGGTACCGAAGGTCCACGCGGTCGGCCCTCGGCTCGATGTGGATGTCGCTCGCGCCCATGCGGATGGCGTCGATCAGAATCTGATTCACCAGTCCGACGACCGGGCGGGTGTCCTCTTCGGTGAGCGTCGCCTTCCGCCCGCGCTCCTCCTGCGGCTTGAACTCCTCGAGGGCGCGCTCCACGTAGCCGTCCATGTTCGCCCGGGTGCGGCCCGAGAACGTCCGGTCGATGGCGTTGGCCAGACGGTCCTCCTGGGCCAGCACCGGCTCGACGCGCATGCCCGTCACGTTGCGCACCGCGTCGATCGCGTCCAGGTCGTAGGGATTGCGCATGGCCAGCACCAGCAGGTCCCCGCGCACCTCGACCGGCAGAACCTGGTAGGTGCGGCAGATGTGCTCGGGAACCTTGGCGAGCGCCGCGGCCTTCGGAGCGTCCTTCTCCAGCCGCCACGCCGATACCCCGTGCTGGGCGGCCAGCGCCTGCAGCAGCAGGTCCTCGGTGATGAAGCCCATCGAGACGAGGATGCTGCCCAGCGAGCCCGGCCTCTCCCGCTGCAGCGCGAGAGCCTGATCGAGCTGTTCCTGCGTGATGAGACGGTGGGCGAGCAGCAGCTCGCCCAGACGCTTGCGGTTTCCAGCCAACAGCGACACCCCCGGGGCCCGTCGGCCCCAAGGGCTTTGTTCCACATCCCCGGCGGGATTGCGGGGTCGGAACCTCAGGACCGGAACAGGATCTTGTCCAGCCCGACGACGAACCCCTGCAGCTTGCGGACGTTCCGCAGGGCGATCTTCACGCCCTCCATGAATGACGTGCGGTCCAGAGAATCGTGGCGGATGGTGAGCAGCTCGCCCTTGCCGCCGAACAGCACCGCCTGGTGCGCCACGAGGCCCGGTAGGCGGACCGAGTGAATCGGGATGTCCTTGTACACTCCCCCTCGCGCCCCCTCGACCTTCAGGTTCTGGGTGACGGGCGGCGCGGGGACGCACTTGCGGGACTCTGCGATCAGGTCGGCCGTCAGGATCGCCGTTCCGCTGGGGGCGTCCAGCTTGCGGTCGTGGTGCATCTCGACGATCTCGACGTCCGGAAGCCACCGCGAGGCCATCTCCGCGAAGCGCATCATCAGCACCGCGCCGATGGCGAAGTTGGGCACGTAGATGCCCGGCACGCCGGTCTCCTGCGACAGCTGGCGCAGGCTCGCGATGTCCTGCTGCAGCAGGCCGGTCGCGCCGATCACGGGTGCCACGCCCCGGCGCAGCGCCGAGGCAGCGTGCTCCACCGCGGAAGCGTGGGTCGTGAAGTCGATCAGCACGTCCGGCTTGGTCTCGTCCAGCGAGGCACCGAACTTGTCGCGGATCGGGATGTCGGGAGCCTTGGGACCCGCAACGGCCCGCAAGGACTCGCCGGCGTGCGCCCGATCGACCGCGCACACGATGTCGAAGTCCGGGTCGAGCGCCAGCGCCTGCACGGTCGTCGTCCCCATGCGCCCGGCGGCCCCCGCCACCACCACTCTCAACGCTCGCGTCTCATCCGCCATGGTCGTTCCTTCCTTCGAGCAGCAGGGCGGCCACCCTCCTGCCCGACTCGTAAGCGTACTCCACGCGGCCCTTGGTCACCGCGTCTCCGGCCACCCATACCCGACCCCCAGGCCGGTTCACCGCCTCGAACATAGCCGTCAGCTCCGGCTGGCTGTGCCTCCACCGCACCACGTGGAACGTGGAAGCGACGTCCCAGCCCCGGCCGAACAGCCGGCCGACGAAGCCCGCCGTCCGCTCCACGATCGTCGCGTCGTCCAGATCGAACCAGTCGGAGGAGGCGCGGGCGCTCAGCTGGGCCACGATAGCCGCCCAGCCATCGGGAGCCCTGCCCGACACTTTGCGCGACTCCAGGCTCAGCCACCCCAGAGGGTGCCGCTGGTCCGGGTCGATCAGCGCGAACCAAGGCAGATCCGGGGCGTCCATAGGGTAGCCCAGAGCCACCGAGACGCAGGCGCGATAGCCATCCGGACGGATCGGCCTCCTCTCCCCGAGGGTCTCCAGCAGGCGAGCGGCCTCCGGGCCCGGAACGGCCAGGATCACCGCGTCATAGCGCTCTCCCCGCACGCCGATCCCGCCGTCGAAACGGTCCAGCCACTCGACCGGCGATCCGAGACGCACCTCCAGCCCTTGCGACAGGTCCTCGGCGAGCACCTGGTTGCCGCGCGCGAACGCATACCGCGCGGCGGCGTTCCGGGCGGGGTCCCCCGGCAAAACCCGAAGGCCCTCGTGCGGCACGATCCACCGCTGGATGCGCTCCGGTCTGGCGTTCCCTGGCAGGCCCTCCAGCAGCTCTCGGAAGCCCTCGCTCGTGGGCGCCAGCAAAGTCGCTCCCATGTCGAAGGTCAAGCCCGGAGGAGCGGACCAACCCATCAGTCTCCCCCCGACCCGCTGCGACCCCTCGAACACGGTGGGACGGAGGCCAGCGTCGTAGAGCGCTCTGGCGGCTGCCAGGCCAGAAACGCCGGCTCCGACGATCGCAACCCTCAAGCGAGCACCACCTTTTGCTGGACCCAACGGCCCCGTTGGACGACCCAGGGCCTCAGTATAATCCCACCGATGTTGCGTCGCCATTCCACGCTCCGCGTCCCAGCCGCGTGCCGCCCGGGCAACGACAAGGTCGTTGCCACCCTCCGCGCTGAGACCCAGAGCATCGAGGAGTACGTGGAAGGCATCTACCGGCTGCACGAGGACGTCGACCGCGTGACCACCGGCGAGGTGGCGGCCTACATGTCCGTGTCTCCCGGCTCGGCGACCACGATGATCAAGCGCCTCCACGAGCTGGGCTACGTGACGCACCAGCCATACCAGGGCCTGACGCTCACCGAGAAGGGCCGCGAGCTCGCAAGGCGGCTCGTGCGCGCGCACCGTGTGCTCGAGAACTTCCTGCAACAGAGCCTGCACCTCGACTGGCACGAGGTCCACGAGATCGCCTGCAGGCTGGAGCACCACCTTTCCGACGAGCAGATCGAAATGATCTGGGAGAAGTGCGGCCGGCCGCAGACCTGCCCGCACGGAAACCCCGTGGATGTGGATCAGGCGGTCGGCGACATACCGCTGGCCGAGGCGGAGCCAGGGTCGGAGCTGCGCGTGAGCCGCATCACGGACGAGCGGCCTGAGTTCCTGCAGCACCTGCGTTCGATCGGTCTGACTCCCGGCACGGCTTGGCGCCTGACCACCAAGGGCAGCGTGGACTCCATCTTCCACCTCGAGCGCGACGGCGAGAAGCTCTCCGTCGGCCCCGAAGTGGCCTACCACGTCTGGGTCGTTCGGGACGGAACCCGGTCCTTCTGACAGTCTCGCTCGTCCAACCTTGCACCGATGCTTTCCGTGGAGGCCGGAGCCCCACGGAGGATCGCGAGCTCCCCAAGGGTCGGCGATGAGGTGGTTCACGCTGTTCGGGCTCTGTCTGGCGGCCTTGGCGCGCCCGGCGGGCCCCATCGGATACGAAACAGTCCGCGTGGGACGGACCACCTACCACGTCGTCCGAGCGGACCTGGCCAGCCCTCGGATCGAGGCGGCCGTGGTCTCGGCGCCGAAGCTCGTCTCCATCTGGCAGCTGCTGTCCGGCCAGCGCACCGTCGCGGCGATCACCGGCACCTTCTTCGACCCCCGCTCGCAGAAGCCGGTGGCCGACGTGTTCTCGAACGGCATTCTGAAAGCCTCCGGCAACCGCGCCACGCTGGTCGGTTTCGACCTCTTCGGCACGGTGCAGATCCGCGACGTTCCGTTCGGCAAGCCGGTCGACTGGAGCGAATTCAAGCACGGGCTGAGGGGAGCCGTCCGGGTGGTCACCAAGGGCCGCGTTCGGCCCGACCCGAAGGCCCAGCGCTTCCGCGACAACCGGATCTGGGGCAAGGCCGCGCGAACCGGACTGGGGGTGACCAAGACCGGCAAGCTTGTGCTGATCGCCACGACGCAGCCCGTCTACCTGCGGCAGCTCGGGGCGGCGATGGTGAAGGCCGGGGTGCGGGAGGGCGTGGCGCTCGACGGCGGCGGCAGCGCCGCGCTGTACTATCGCGGCCAGCTCGTCGTTCGCCCCAAGCGTCTGCTCAACAACGTGGTGGTGCTCCGGGCCAAGGACCCGAGCCTTTGGGACGTCCTTCGCCAAGCGAAGGCCGCTCCCAAACCGAAGTCCAAGCCGTCGCCCCAGAAGGTGGCGACCAAGTCGCGGCGCTCGTCCGCCGCTAGATGATCTCCAGAGCGTCGCGGTCGGGCAGCGGCGGGAACGGGGCGGTCGGCAGCGCCTGGTACCAGTAGGCCACGCTCGAGATGTCGTCCTGCAGAGGCAGGTAGCGGCCGCCGCTCCGCCAGCCCAACGCCTGAATGGTCACCCGCAGGTCGCTCTGGAACCGGATCGGGTCCATGATGTGCCAGCGGTACATGCCGAATCGGGTGTTCGCGCGGTAGTGGCCGTCCGGCCGGATGACCTGCGGCAACCCGGAATACGGCGTGGTGAACTCCGTGTACTCGATGGTCTCGACACCGGGGGCGTGCCGCCGGCGCGTGTCGAAGTCGTAGGAACCGCAGAAGTAGTCCTCGGTTCCCGTTCCGCAGATCGTGGGGAACTCGTCGTCGCCGTCTAGATAGAACTTGATCTCGCCCTCGCCCCACCAGCCATTGTTGTTGACCTGCCAGGCCATGTACGTTCCCACGTAGTGGCCCTGCCCCCTCACACCGTCGAGGATCGTGTACGGCTCCTTATAGGGAAGGGGGTTCTGCCGCCGGAACTGAGCGTGGAAGTAGCCCGCGTCGTCGGGGACTTCGGTGAGGGTGTAGTTGATCTGATAGTACAGCACCATCGCCTCGAGGCCAATGTTCTCGAGCGTGATCCGGCACCGCTTTCGGAACGGCATCTCCCAGTAGCAGTTGAACGCGCTGCCGGGATTCACGCAGACCGCCAACGACGAGACCTGGGCGTACTCTCCCCAGCCGCAGGCGAAGAAGTCTCCCACCGGGCACTCCACGCTGGGCTGCTCCTGGTCGTCCCAGTAGAAACGGAGGATCGAGAAGCGCCAGTTGCCGGTGGGCGTCATCCAGATCTGCTGGATCGCGCCGGGACCCTCGATGTCCGCGAGCGTGAAGGTCTGCCCGGCCTCGATGCGCACGCTGGGCGAGATCTTCCAGCCGCGGCCGAGGTCGCGGGCGCAGTGGGCGCCGGTTCCCTCGGTGGCCCGGGCGCCCCCGCCCTTGGAGCCGTCGAAGTTCTCGGGGCTGATCGACCGGCTGAGCGCCGGCGACAGGCGGGAGAGGTTGCCGAGATGCAGTCCGAGGCCGTTGAACGCCATGCCGCCAATCTACCTTGGCGGTCGCAGGCGCGCAAGACGGCCGGGGCGATGCCGCCCCGGCCGTTCCGCGCTCACCAGCGCTCGGTGATCGACTTGCCCTGCAGGAACAGCTGCAGGTAGTCCTGGCCGCCGGCCTTGCTGTCGGTGCCGGACATGTTGAACCCGCCGAACGGCTGCACGCCGACCAGAGCGCCCGTGCACTTGCGGTTGAAGTACAGGTTCCCCACGTGGAACTCGTGGCGGGCGCGCTCGATGTGCTTGCGCTCGTTCGAGATCAGCGCGCCGGTGAGGCCGTACTCCGTGCCGTTGGCGATGCGCAGGATGTCGTCGAAGTCGCGCGCCTTGATCACCGCGAGCACCGGGCCGAAGATCTCCTCTTGGGCAATCCGGGCGTCCGGGTCCACGTCGGCGATCACCGTCGCCGGGACGAAGTAGCCGTCTCCGGAGGGCACCTCGCTCTGCGCGGCGAGACGGCCCTCGGTCTTGCCGATCTCGATGTACTCGAGGATCTTGCGCTGGCTCTTGTCGTCGATCACGGCGCCCATGTTCGGGTTGGTCTCGCTCGGGATGCCTGTGGTCAGCTTGCGCGTGGCGTCGCACACCCGGTCGAGCACCTCGTCGTACAGGCGCTGGTGGACGATCAGCCGCGAGCCCGCCGAGCACTTCTGGCCTTGGAAGCCGAACGCCCCGGCCACGGCCTCGCGGACCGCCAGGTCGACGTCGCACGGAAAGTCCACGCAGGTCGCGTCCTTGCCGCCCATCTCCAGCACGGTCCGCTTCAGCCATTTCTGGCCCGGCTGCACCTTGGCGGCGAGCTCGAAGATGCGCATGCCGACCTCCTTGGACCCGGTGAAGCTGATGAACCGGGTGAGCGGGTGCTGCACCAGCGCGTCTCCCATCGATCCGCCCGGGCCGGGCAGGAAGTTCACCACGCCCGGAGGCAGGCTGGCCTCCTGGAGCAGCTCGAAGAACTTCGCGGCGATGATCGGCGACGTGCTAGCTGGCTTCAGCACCACCGTGTTGCCCGTCACGATCGCGGCCGTGGTCATTCCCACGGTGATCGCCAAGGGGAAGTTCCACGGCGGAATCACCACGCCCACGCCCAGCGGCACGTACCGCAGCTCGGCCTCCTCGCCCGGCCAAGGCACCACCGGATGCGAGCCTCCCAGGCGCATCATCTCGCGGGCGTAGAACTCCATGAAGTCGATCGCTTCGCAGGCGTCGGCGTACGCCTCGATCCAGTTCTTGCTGACCTCGAAGCACATCCAAGCCGAGAACTCGTAGATGCGGCGGCGCAGAATCGCCGCGGCCCGTAACAGGTACCGCGCCCGCTCCTCCGGAGCGACCCGGCTCCACGTCTGGAACGCCTCGGCCGCCGTGCGGATCGCCCGATCGGCGAGCGCCACGTCGGCCCTGCTCGTCTCGCCGACCACCTCGGACGGCTTGGCAGGGTTGACCGACACGATCCGCCCGTCCGTGGTGATCGGGTCGGCGCCGATCACCAGCGGGTAGTGGCGTCCGAGTTCTCCGCGCACCTTGTCCAACGCCGCCTTCATGGCGGCGGCCGGGCCCGGCTGGCTGAAATCGACGTACGGTTCGGGGCGGTATGGCATCAGGGACATCGAGCGAATCCTCCGTTTCCTGCCGCTCAAGGTACCCGATGGCGCTCCACGGGGCATAATGCGCGCGGACCCACGGGAGTCGGGAGGAACCATGGCGGAGAAGCTGAGGATCGGCGTGATGATGACCCTCGGACCGGACGTCCGACGGGAGGTCGAGAAGGTTCGGGAGTTCGGACTGGACAACTGCCAGCTGAATTGCTGGGACCCCTCCCAGTACACCGACGATCGCGCCGCCGAGGTGCGGGCCGCCTGCGCGGAGTTCGGCGTGGAGATCACGTCGCTCTGGACCGGATACTCCGGCCCCGCCGTGTGGAACTTCGTGGACGGGCCGTCCACCATCGGCTTGGTGCCGCCGGAGTACCGCGAGCAGAGGGTGCGCGACCTGATCGCGGGCGCCGAGTTCGCCGCCAAGATCGGCGCGCCGTGCACCAGCACGCACGCCGGGTTCATTCCTGAGAACCCGAAGGATCCGCTATACGAGGGCACCATCGAGGCCCTCGCGAAGGTGGCCCGCCGGTGCCGGGAGCTCGGCCTGGGTTTCGCCTTCGAGACGGGGCAGGAGACGCCCGTCACGCTGCTGCGGGCGATGAGCGACATCGGCACCGACAACCTAGGCGTGAACCTGGACCCGGCGAACCTGCTGATGTACGGCAAGGCGAACCCGGTGGACGCCCTGGACCTGCTCGGTCCGCACCTGCTCGGCGTGCACGCGAAGGACGGCGACTACCCCACCGACCCCAGGCATCTTGGGCCGGAGAAGCCGCTCGGCGAGGGCAGGGTGGACTTCCCCCGCTTCGTGGCGAAGGCCAAGGCGATGGGCTATCGGGGCAGCCTGACCATCGAGCGCGAGATCAGCGGCGAGCGGCAGATCGCTGACATCCGGCGCGCCATCGAGCTGCTCACGCCGCTGCTCTGATCGTCACGCCAGCCGCCGCCCGACCTTGCTGCCGTGCGCGAAGCCGCGGCACTCCGCGATCGTCTCGGGGCTGTCCGTGAGCTTCCAGACCTCGAAGTCGGGAAATCCGGCGGCGAGCACCATCAGGCCGAGGCACGCCAGCGAGGGTGCCCACCAGTTGGTCGGATTGTTGCCGTACTCGCTGGTGGGATAGAACTCCATCACCGCCTGGGCTCCCGCGTAGCCCCGGCCCATGCCCCCGCGGTACACCGAGAAGTCGTCGCAGATCGCGGTCTCGATCCAGATGTCGCCGTCGCAGACCGAGCTGAGGATGTCCAAGGCCAGCAACGGATACCGCAGATGGTACAGCGTGCCGAAGAAGAAAACGTGGTCGAACCGACCGAGGGTCTGCTCGCTCACGTTGTACACGCTCATCTCGACCCGCTTGCAGCGCTCCTCGGTGTAGCCCAGCGCGTCGCGGCAGAAGTCGAAGGTTTCCCATCCGCGACGGTCGCCCTCTTGAAGGAACCCGACGTGGTCGCTGAAGTCGTCGATGGCCACGACCTCGCTCGCCCCGCGCTTCAGGGCCTCGAACGTCCAGAAACCGTCCCAGGCGCCGACATCCAGCACGCGGGCGCCGGTCAGGTCGTCCGGGATGCGGTACGCCTCGGGCGCCAGCGGCGCCCAGCCGGGCGTCACCGTGCCGTCCGGCAGCTCGATGCGGTGGTACCAGTAGGGGAACTGGGCCGCTCGAGCGGCCAGAGGGGTGGGTTCGGGAACGGGATGCGCCGCCATGCTTTCCTCAACGTTGGGCCCAGGGGCCAAGCAGAATTGTCGGGTTTTCCGCGGGAAACTGGACCCGCGACGGTCCAACGGCGGCCGGATCCGACCGATACCTAGAGCGATGGATCAGCTTTTGGCGTCGGCTTGGCGCGCGCACGGCGAAGGCCGGTTGGCGGAGGCCTCCGACCTGTACCTCGGCGCCCTGCGGCGCGACCCCCGAAACGCCGGCGCCCTGAAGGGGCTGGGTGTGCTCTGCTGCCAGATCGGGAGTCTCGCGGAGGGTGCCGACCTTCTGCTCCGATCGCTGGAGAGCAACCCTGGGGATGCTGAGACGTGGAGCAACTTGGGCAACGCCTGCAGGCTGATGGAGCGATTTGGCGAAGGCGCCGAAGCGTGTGCCAACGCCGTCTTGCTCGATCCCGGGCTGGCCGTCGCCCGCAGCAACCTGGCGGCGTGTCTGCGACCGATGGACCGGCTCTCCGACGCCCTGGCCCAGGCGGCCGAGGCGCTGCGAACGGACCCGAACCTCGCGGACGCCAAGATCAACCTCGCGGCCGTGTTGCCGGCCTTCGGCGAGACCGAGGAGGCGATTCGGCTTCTGCGGGAGGTATCGCGCCAACCCGCCGGTCTGGACGCGCACAGCAACCTCCTGTTCAGCATGCTGGCCAGCGACCGGGCGACCGTGGAGGACATCCGGCGCGAGGCGGAGCGTTACGGCGCCCGGTTCCCCGCAAGGCCCAGGCCGACGAGCCGGCGGGGGGGACGGCTGACGGTGGGGTTCGTGTCCGGGGATCTGCGGTCGCATCCGGTGGGCCTGTTCGCCGGACCGGTGCTGCGCGAGCTGGACCGCCGGCGGTTCCGCGTGATCGCCTTCTCCACCAGCCCGCGAGAGGACGGCGTGACGCAGCGGATCCGGTCGTGGTGCGACGGCTGGGTGTCGATCGCGGGACTGCCGGACGAGGCCGCCGCCGAGGCGGTCCGCGAGGCCGGGGTCGACGTGCTCGTGGACCTTTCGGGACACACGGCCGGCAATCGCCTGCCCCTGTTCGCGCTCCGCCCCGCTCCGATCCTGCTCACGTGGCTCGGCTATTCGGGGACGACCGGCCTTGCTGCCATCGACGGGGTGCTCGTGGACCCCGTGGTGGCCCCCGAGTCGACGCGCGAGTTCACCGAGGAGCCACTGCGCCTGCCGTCGTTCCTGTGTTGGGACCCGCCGGCCGATTCGCCGGATCTCTCCGCGCCTCCGTGCGAGCGCAACGGATTCGTCACGTTCGGCAGCTTCAACAACCTGGGCAAGATCAGCGACGCGACGCTGGACGCTTGGTGCGCCGTGCTGAGGTCCATGCCCGATTCGCGCCTGGTGCTCAAGTACAAGTTCCTGGCCGACGAGGGGGTCCGCCGGGCGTGGACCGAGCGGTTCGCCGAGCGCGGCGTGGCCCCGAGCCGCCTTGACCTCCGCCCCTGGGCTCCTGCCGAGCAGCGGTTCTCGGCCTTCGCCGACGTGGACGTGATGCTCGACACCTACCCGTACAGCGGAGCGACCACCACGCTGGAGAGCCTGTGGATGGGGGTACCGGTCGTCACACGGACGGGGGATCGCTACTCGTCCCGGATGTCGGCCTCCATGCTGGCGGCGCTCGGCCTGCCCGAGCTGGCTCGGGAGGACGAGGCGGGATTCGTCTTAGAGGCGCTGCGCTTGGTGGAGAGCGGTCGGCGCCTGCGGTCGTTGCGGTCGGAACTGAGGGGCGCCCTCGCGGTCACCGCGTTCTGTCAGCCGGGGCGCGTGGCCGAATCGCTGGCCGAAATCCTGTTAACGTCCCGATTCATAGAAATCGCCGCCTAGAAAGCGGCTGAAAGCACCCGATAATTCTACTAGGCCCGGAAGTCATGAGCGCTCCCCGCCCGAGTCCGACCGCCCGCGCTCAGGCTCAGCGTCATCTGAGCCGGGGGCTGGCCGCACACCAAAACGGCAGGATCGAGGACGCGTCGAACAGCTACCGCGAGGCGCTGCGGCTCGATCCGGCGCTCCCCGATGCGCTGCACCTGCTCGGCGTCGCGTGCCTGCAGCAAGGAGACCTGGACGCCGCCGAGCGGCACATCCGCAAGGCGATCCGGCAACGGCCCCAGCCCGAGTATTGGAGCAACCTCAGCGGGGTGCTCATGCGCCTGCGGCGCTTCGCCGAGGCCGCCGACGCCTGCCGCGAGGCCGTCCGCCTGAACCCCGATTTCGCCGACGCTTGGTACAACCTGGGCAACGCGGAGCTGGAGACGAAGCGGTGGTCGGAGGCCGCCGCCGCCTACCGCATGGCGCTCCAGCTTCGTCCGGAGTGGCCCGAGTGCCTGGTCAACCTGGGCGCGGCGCTGATGGAGCTGAACCGTCTCGGGGAGGCGCTGGAGGCGATCGACCGCGCGATCGCCCTGAACCCGAACCAGGCCAAGGCGTGGAACAATCGGGCGCTGGCGCTGACCTGCGAGGGACGGGCCGAGGTCGCGGAAGAGGCGTACCGCCGCGCGCTGGCCCTGGACCCGAACTACCCGAAAGCCCTCTCCGGGCTCGCCGCTCTACTCCAGGTGAACGGCAGGCTGGACGAGGCCCTCTCGCTGGCCCAGGCAGCGCTCCGCATCGACCCGGAGGCGTTCGAGGCGTACAACACGCTGGGCAACATCCTGAGCGGCTGCAGCGACGTGGAGCAGGCGATCGGGTGCTTCGAGCGCGCGGACTCGCTCGCCCCAGACAACCCCGCGTTCCTCTCGAACGCGATCTTCAACCGCCTGTACCTGCCCCAGACCACCAACCAGCAGATGCTCGACGCGTCCCGCGAGTGGGCGCGGCGCTTCGCGCTCGATCCGTTGCCTCCGGCGCCGGCCGTCCGAAAGGACGGGCCGCCCCGCATCGGGTTCGTTTCGGGCGACCTCCGGCGGCATCCCGTAGGCTACTTTCTGCTGCCGCTCTTCGAGAACTGGGACTCCTCGCGGGCGGAGCTGTTCGCCTATTGCAACCGCACCCTGCACGACGACCTGACGGAGCGCCTGAAGCAGCACACGGCGGGATGGAGGGTGATCCACCCCCTGACTCCGCAGCAGGCGGCTGAGCGGATCCGTGAGGACGGCATCGACCTGCTGATCGACCTGACCGGACACACCGGCCACTCGTGCCTGCGCCTCCTGTCCCTTCGCCCCTGCCCGGTGCAGGCGTCCTGGCTCGGCTACCCGGCAACCACCGGGCTCGACACCGTAGATTTCGTCATCGCCGACCGCGTGGTGCTTCCGGAGGAGGACGAGCCTTACTACACCGAGCGGCCGGCCCGCCTGCCGGAGGTCTTCGCCTGCCTGGGCGTGCCACCGGAGGTCCGCGAGGCGGAGCGGCCGCTGCATCTCGGGCGCGAGGGCTTCCGCTTCGGGTGCTTCAACAACACCGCCAAGCTGTCCGAGGAGACGATCGAGGTTTGGTCGGAGATCCTTCGGACCACGCCGCACAGCCAGCTGGTGCTGAAGTCGATGGCCTTCCGGTCGCCGCGGGTGGCCGACTGGTTCGTCGGTCGGTTCCGTCGGTACGGCGTGGAGGTGGACCAGCTGCAGATCCTCGGCCCGACCGACCGCAAGACCCACTTCGCGCTCTACGCATCCATCGATCTCGCTCTGGACCCCTTCCCATACGGCGGCGCCACCACCACGGCCGAGAGCCTGCTGATGGGGGTGCCGGTGCTCACGCTGAGAGGCGACCGCTATGCCGGGCGATGCTCGGAGAGCTTCCTCCGGTGCGTGGGGCTAGAGGGATTGGTGGCTGCGGACCGAGCCGAATACGTGCGGCTCGCCAAGGAGCTTTCCCGCAACGACGGACGCTTGGCCGCCCTGCGCAACGACCTGCGCGAGCGGGCTCTTTCCTCCGCGTTCGCCGACGGCAGACGGTTCGCGCAAGCCTTCCAAGACCTGTGCGAGGCGATGCTGAGGGACGGACTGTCTCGGGCCGTCGCCTGACCACCCTGCATGCGAACCAAGAACGACCCGTTCCGCGCCGACGAGCTGCACCGCGCCGGACTGCAGGCTTACGGCGAGGGCCGACTCGAGGAAGGCATCCGGCTGCTCCAACGGAGCGTCGGGCTGGACCCCTCGAACGGCGAGGCGTGGAGCAACCTCGGGGTCCTGCTTCGCGAGGCCGGCCGCGCCGGCGAGGCCGAGCGAGCGCTCCGACGCTCCTGCAGCCTGGCGCCGCACCGGGCCGCAGGCTGGAACGCGCTGGGCGCGGTGCTGTTGGACCGCGGAGATGCGGCCCAAGCCGAGCGCGCGGCGCGCCGGGCGGTGCAGCTCGATCCGACCCTTCCCCCGGCCCGCATCAACCTCGCCCTGAGCCTGATGCTGCAGGACGATTTGGACGGGGCCTTGGAGAGCGCCCAGCATGCTGCGCGGTTGGACCCGGCATCGGCCGCTGCCTGGGACACGCTCGGCTGCGCCCTGCGAGCGATCGGCTGCGTAGAGGATGCGCTGGACGCGTTCGCGGCAGCCATCCATGCGAACCCGGGGCTGGAGTCGGCCTGGAGCAACCTGCTGTTCACCATCCCCTGTTGCGACTCCCTCGCGCCGGACGAGCTCCTGCGGAAGGCGAGCCTTTGGGGCGGCCGCCTGCGGGGAGTGCGGCCACTGCCGAGCCGCCGAGGCCAAGGAAGCAGGTTGCGGGTCGGATTCCTCTCGCCGGACTTCCGCAACCACCCCGTCGGGCGGTTCATCGAACCGGCGTTCCGTCTCTTGGACCGAGGTCGCTTCGAAGTGGTGGCGTACTCGGTGTCGGGCCGCGTCGACGATCAGACGGAGCGGCTGCGGTCGCTGGCCGACCTCTGGAGGGACGCATCCGGAATCGGAGACGAGGAGCTCGCCCGGCTTGTCTGGGAGGACCGCCTGGACGTGCTGGTGGACTTGGCAGGCCACACGGCCGGCAACAGGCTGGCGGCTCTCGCGCGCAGGCCGGCGCCCGTGTTGGCGACCTATCTGGGCTTCCCGGGCACGACCGGCCTGCCGCAGATGGATGCGCTGCTCGCGGATCCCTCGATCGCGCCCCCCAGCGATTCCCGCCTCTTCTCCGAGCAGGTGCTTCGGCTCGAAGCCCCCTTCCTTTGCGGCTCTCCGGACGAAGCGCCGCCGGCAGGCGGAAAAGCCCCGGCCGGTCCGCCGCGGGCCCTGGTTCTGGCCAACCCTGCCAAGGTCAGCGAGAGCGCGGTGCGCTGCTGGGCGCAGCTGTGCGACGACGTTCCGGACCTTCAGGTGCGGTTCCTGTACGGGTCGTGGCGCTCGCAGACGGCCTTGCACCGGATGCGCACGCTCTTCGCGCAGGCCGGAGGAGACCCTGCCAGGCTGGTGTTCCAGCATTGGAAAGGCCGAGCGGACTATCTGCGGCAGGTCGCCGAGGCGGACGTGGTGCTCGACGCGTTCCCCTACACGGGAGCAACGACCACCTTCGACGCGCTCTCCACAGGCACTCCGGTGGTCACGCTCGAGGGCCCGGGCTATGCACGGCGGATGTCGGCGGCGCTCCTGCGATGGGCCGGTTTCGGAAGCGAGGTGGCCGATGGTCCGGCTGCGTACCGCGCTCGGGCGGCGCGACTGCTGGAGGCCGCCAGGGGCGAAGGCCGCCGGCGGAGGGCCGAGCAGTTCCGCGATTCGGCCCTGTGCAGGCCCGCCGACTGGAGCCGCGCGTTCGGGCGGGCCCTCGAGGCCCTTGCGGACAAGGGTGCGGAGCGACCATAATTCGGGTTCTGGAGGACAGATCAACTTGGTTTATGTGATCGTGCAGCCCGGTGAGTCCATCGACGCGGCCATCAAGCGCTTCAACATGAAGCTGCAGCAGAGTGGACTGCTCCGGGAACTGAAAGAGCACGCCCATTACGAGAAGCCGAGCGAGAAGCGCCGCCGTCAGAGGCGCCGCGCTCGCGCGCGCTGAGCGGGGCGATCGAACGGGCCGACTCCCTCGCACGCGCGGCATGGAACGCGGCCTCTCTGGATTTCGATCGCAACGCGAGCCGGAGGACCCCAGGCTCTCCGGTCGTCTGCCCTATGGACCCTGACCCTCGAACGAAGGTCTCGTACTCGCGGAGTTGCCGGATCCGTGTTCCCACCTCCCTGGCGCGGTCCGCGTTCCAGCGGGCGCTGGCCGAGCACGGCCTGAGCGGGCGCGTGAGCGTCCTTTGGACCGACGACGAGGGCATCCGCGAGCTGAACGCGCGGTTCCGCGGCCGCGACGAGCCGACCGACGTCCTGACCTTCCCCGGACCCGACTTCCCCGGCGCCCCGCTGGGCGACGTGGCGATCTCGCTCGAGACGGCCCGCCGCCAAGCCGCGGCGAGGGGCATCCCTCCGGAAACGGAGACGGCGTACCTGGCCATCCACGCCGCGCTGCACCTTGCCGGTCTGCGCGACGAGACGGACGAGGAGCGGGCCCGTATGCAGGCCGAGATGGCGCGGGTGGCCGAGCTGTGCGGGCTTCCCGTCGACCCGGCCTGGACTTCCCTTCACCCGGAGGACCCGGCATGAGCCGGCGGGATCTGATCAGCCCGTTCAAGGCGGCGATCCGCGGTCTGGTCTACACGTTCCGCACGCAGCGCCACATGCGGTTCCACATCTACGTGGTGCTCACCGTGGTGCTGCTGGGGATCTTCTTCGGGCTTCGGCTGCGCGAGCTGATGATCCTCATCTTCACGGTCTCGCTGGTGCTGGTGGCGGAGATGTTCAACAGCGCGATCGAGGCCACCGTCGACCTGGTGGAGCCCCGGTACCACCCGCTGGCCAAGTTCGCCAAGGACATCGCCGCGGGGGCGGTGCTGATCACCACGATCGTGGCCCTCGTGGTCGGCGCGCTGCTGGTGCTGGAGGAGAACCGCTGGGAGGAGATCAAGCTGAGCCTCGTCAGCGAGTCCATCGGGGTCACCGCGCCCGTGCGCATCGTGTTCGGGTGCTTCCTGGTGTTCCTGGTGGTGGTGATCGGCAAGGCGATGGGCAAGCACGGCCAGGTGCTCCAGGGCGGGCTGGTGAGCGGGCACGCCGCCTACGGGTTCTTCCTCGCCGGATCGATCATGTTCCTCACCGACCGCCCGATCGTGAGCGCGATCGCGATCATGCTCGCCTGTCTTGTGGCGCAGAGCCGGTGGGAGGCCAAGATCCACAGCGTGTTCGAGCTGACCCTGGGCGCCGCCGTCGGCGTGATCCTGTCGCTGATCCTGTTCGGCAACTACATCCCGAAATGAACGACTCCGCAAATGAGAAACCTCCCGAACGAGCCCGTCGGATGGACGAGTCCATCCGGCGGTCGCAAGGACGCGCCTTGGCCGTGCTGGTCGGCACGCTGGGAGTGGCCGCCGCGCTGATGGCGCAGGGTTCGGGGAGCCTGCCCGTCGGCCCGGACGGGACCGTGATCGGTGTGTCGCCTTGGGTGCCGGGAATCGCGGTGGTCGGCATCCTGTTCCTCTGCGCGGCCTATTCGTCGGCCGAGGCCGCGTTGCAGATGCTCAAGCCGGTGCACGTGAAGCTCGCCGCCGAGAAGCGCCCCGGCGCGAACGTCCGCCTGCAGCGGCTGTTGCAGGACCGGGGGCGCCACCTGGCCGCCACCACGCTGGCCATCCACACTCTCCGGCTCAGCCTGTTCCTGGTGTGCCTGTGGCTGGCGCCCGGGCTGGCCGACAGCCTCGCGCGCCGGTTCGGCTGGACGTTCGGCTTCGTGGAGACGGTGCTGGCCGCGCTGGCGCTGCTGCTGCCCATCGCGCTCGCCGGGCTGATCGTCGAGATGGTGCCGCGAGCCTACGCCGAGGTCGCCCCCCACAGGGTCGCGCTCGCCGTCTACCGACCGATCGTCGCCGCCTCCGTTCTGTTCTCGCCGGTGGCGAAGCTGGTGGCCGGCGTCGCGACGGTGTTCACCGCGCGCTTCGGCCGAACCGCCAGCCTGGCCGGCCCCTCGTCGGCGGAGGAGGAGATCAAGACGCTGCTCGACTCGGCCCAAGAGACGGGGGACATCGAGACGGAGGAGAAGGAGATGCTCCACTCGGTGTTCGAGTTCGCCGACACGGTGGCGCGCGAGGTGATGACCCCGAGGGTGGACATGGACGCGGTGTCGGTGGACACGCCGCCCGAAGAGGTCGTTCGCCTGATCCGCGAGTCGGGCCACTCGCGGATCCCCGTGTACGAGGAGACCGACGACCAGATCGTGGGCATCATCCATGCCAAGGACCTGCTGATGGCCGTGGCGGAGGGAAAGGCCGTGAACCTTCGCCGACTGATGCGGCCGGCTCTGTTCGTGCCGGAGAACAAGCCGCTGCACGAGCTGCTCAAGGAGATGCGGGCCAGCCGGTCGCAGATGGCGGTGGTGCAGGACGAGTTCGGAGGCACGGCCGGCATCGTCACCACCGAGGACATCGTGGAGGAGCTGGTCGGCGACATCGTGGATGAGTACGACAGCGAGGAGCCCGAGATCGTCGATCGGCCCGAAGGTTGGTCCGTGGAGGGCAAGACGCACCTGGACGACCTGAACCACCGCATCGGGTCCAACTTCGACAGCGAGGAGTTCGACACGATCGGAGGCTACGTGTTCGGGCTGTTCGGCCGGCAGCCCAAGCAGGGCGAGACCATCGAGGCCGAGGGGTTCCGCTTCACCGTCGAGGCGACGGATGGGAGACGCATCCAGCGCCTGCTGGTGGTCCCTTGCGTGACAGAACCGCAGGAGAGCGCCCAGACGTCCGATTAAGAGAACCGCCATGCGACGCAACCCGCTGCTCGTCCTTCTCACCGCGCTGATCGCGACGATCGCGCCGACCGCCTTGGCCGAGGGGCCCGATTGGGAGCGCAAGGTCAGCGTGACGGTGGTCGCCGCACCGTTGAAGGACGCCCTGAAGCAGCTGTCCCAAGCCGCCGGTTACCCACTGGTGGCGCTCAAGGCGATCGAGAACGAGGTGGTTTCGCTTCGGCTCAAGGATGCGACCCTGCGCGAGGCGATGGACCGCCTGGCCCAAGCCGCTCGTGCCGAGTGGAGGCCCGAGCAGGGCCAGCACCGGCTCACCGTGGGGAGCGAACTGGCCCGCAAACAGGCTTCCGAGGAGACGCAGGCCGCCGTGGCGGAGGTCCGAGCAGCCCTCGCCGCGCTGCCCGGCGACGGAGCGTCGCCCTCCGGCGTGGTTCGGGCTTTCGAGCCGTCGGTGCTCGCCGCGATCCAGCCGAACGCCAGGGTGGTCTTCAGTACGACTCCCAACCGCAGCCAGCTGGCCATGCCCCGAGCCGTGGCGACGGCTTTGGACCGTTGGATCGCCGCCGCCCGGCGCAACAACGCGCAGCCGCCGATGCAGGGCCCGCCTTGGGTCGCCCCGCCGGATTCGCCCGCCGTCGAGGGCTTGGTTTCGGTGGTGGACAGCCCCACGCAGGACGGTCGGATTCTCAGCTTCGAGATCTCCGCGTTCGATGCCGAGGGGCGCTCGGTGGTGTGGGGCAACCAGTCGGTGATCGTGAAGAGCTCGCTCGGCGCCACCGCGGCCAGCGTGCAGCCCGTGCGGGAGTTCCGGATGCCCTCGGACGCGCAGTTCCTCGCGAACGTTCTGGGAGAGATCCCCGCTTCGGCCGGCCCGGCGGGAATGCCCCAGGTCCTGATGCGCGGCCCGGCGATCGGCCCGGCCGAGATGATCGCCGCACCAAGTCTTCTGAGGCCGGAGGTCCGAACCAAGCTGCCGGACGAGTGGCTCCAGCGCCTCTCGAACCCCGACACGGTGGAGCCGCACACGTACGCCGCCGGCGCGGTCCTTCAGGCGGTCGCCGAATCCGCCGACAGGAATCTGGCGGCCTGGCTGACCGACCGCTCGTTCGCAAAGTTCGGGGCGGTCTCCAAGGCCAAGACGCCGTCCGACGTGTTGCGCGTCGCCGCGGAGGCCTGGGGACTCGGCTCGGTCGCCGAGGGATCTTGGCTCGTCCTGGGTCCGGCCCGCCCCGCCATGGCCCGGCGGGAGACGCTTGACCGCCGGGTGCTGGGCACGGCCCTGCGGCTGGCCCGTTCCCAAGGTTCCCTCAACCTCGACCAACAGGCCGCCGTCGTGCGGTCGCTGCCGAACGGCGGGTTCCCAGAAGGCTTGGACCGGGCGCTGTCGAACCTGCTGGGAATCGCCCTGCCGGGGCCACGCGAGTGGGAGAACCTCACCTCGGCGCGCTCCATGCTGCTGTTCTACGGCACGCTCGGGCAGGCGAACCTGCGCGCGCTCGCCAGTGGCCGGGCCATGCCGGTCGGAGCTCTCGGCCCTTCGGCCCGAAGCGCCGTGTCCACGATGGTCCTCTCGGCCAGCTCCGGCCTTTCCCTGATGGGAGTGCCCCCACCCATGGCGGCCAACTCCCCCGCCATGAGAGAGCCGACCGAGCTGTTGCCGTTGGGAGTCCAACCGGACGCCCTGGTGGAGCTGGCGGTACGGCAGGAGCCCATGGCCTTCGGCGTGGACTCCAACACCGGCGCGCGCGTGCCTCTCACCCAGCTGGAGCTGGCCCTGTTGCGCAACCCGGCGCTCGCCTCGGGCGTTCGCACGCGCAGCTACGAGCGATTTCTGCTCGGCACTCGTTCGGTGCTGACGTTCCGGTTCCTGGTCGCCCCCAACGCTGCGTTCGTGCGCACGCTGTCGGAGGAGCGGCCGCTGCCGAGGGGCCGGGAGCTCGGTCTGGACGAACTGCCGCCCGAGCTGTTCCGCCTACCCCCGCAGGTGCAGGTGGAGGTCCCCGCGGTCGACCCGGTGCAAGGGACGGAGCGGGGCGAATAGGCCTTGACCCCTTGCCGCATCCCGTCTAGATTGGTGCCATGAGCCTAGCCGCATTCGCACTCGCCGCCGCCCTGCTGCAGACGCCGACGATCGAGGTGAAGGTGCTCGTTCTGAGCTTCGATCCCCGGGTTCCCTCCGCAGGAGGGAAGCGGTTGACGGAGGTCATCGGCTGGAACAAGCCGCGCGAGCTGGCCGAGGGTTACCGGAAGGACGTGGAGGATGCTTCCGGAGGCCGCGTGCGTTTCCGCATCGTCGAGTGGCGCGATGTGGACGGCTTTCCCACCAAGATCGACGGCTTCCTTTATCAGGTGGAGGACTACGTCCGGCTCTGGCGCGCCGGGAAGGGCGGGTTCCACGACCCGGACGGCACCGACTACCCTCGGCTGATCCGGGAGCACCGCGTGGGGCCGCTGGTCGATTCCGGCCGCATCGACGAGCTCTGGATCTTCGGCGGGCCCTACTTCGGGTTCTGGGAGTCGGCCATGGCCGGGCCTCGGTCGTTCTACATCAACGGCGGGGTGTACCCGGAGGTGCCCACGAAGCGACCGTTCGCGATCATGGGCTTCAACTACGAGCGCGGCGTGGCCGAGATGATCCACAACCTGTGCCACCGCACCGAGAGCACCATGGCCCGCGTGTACGGGGGTTGGAAGGCGGAGGAGCTGACCACCAACTGGGCCCGCTTCGCCGCGAACGAGAAGCAGTCCGGCACCGCGGCCGTGGGCACCTGCCACTACCCGCCGAACGCCGAGAGCGACTACGACTACGCCAACCCGCGCACCGTGATGAGCACCGCCGAGGACTGGCTCAACTACCCGAACCTGAAGGGGACCAAGAAGCCGGTCAACCGGGAGACCTGGGGCGGCCCGGACTACCACCGGAACTACATGAAGTGGTGGTTCCGGCACCTGCCCAAGGCGCCCGGGGTCAACGCCGACGGGCGGCTGAACGACTGGTGGCGCTACATCTTCCAGTTCGACGCGTTCGACGAGCGCGGGCGGCCGCGCCGGTGAGCCGGGTTCGCGGGGCAGGGGATAAACTCGCTGCGGGGTGACCGCAGTGATCCACCGACTCCGCAGCGCGCTACTGGACCGTCAGCTCGTGCAGTCGTTCTCGGGCGTGCGGACCGTGTTCGGCTCCGGGCCGGACATCAGCGCCGAGCACCGAGCCCTCGCCCTCGCCTACGGCTACTGCTACTCCCAAGAGGTGCTGGTTCCCGGTGAGGAGGCGCTGTTCGTGCTGGGCCGGGACCCCAGGCCAACCGGACGGGCGTTGTCCGACGTCCTGGTGAGGGGCTTCCGGGCCGGCGCGAGGTCTGTGGGCGCACGGCTGAAGGTGGCGGACCTCGGCATCATCACCACGCCTCTGGCGGAGACCGCCGTGCGCGCCCTCCGGGCGCAGGGAGGCGTGATGGTCACGGCCAGCCACAACCCCCTGGACCACAACGGCTTCAAGTTCTTCACCGGCGAGGGTCGCCAGGACCGCCCGGGGGCGGCCCCGCCCGGCGCCCTCCTCTCCGCCACCGACATGGAGACGGTCATCCGCCGCGTGGCTCTGCTGGCCGAACGGGAAGGGCCGATTGACATCGAGGAGGACGACGGTTCAGCGGCGCCCCACGACCGCCGCGAGCAGGAGCAGGCCCGGGTGACCGCCGAGCGCGCCTATCTGGACGTCATCGGCGCGGACTGGGGGATCACGCCGCACTGCCTGAAGCCTCTCACGCTGGGGCCCGCTCTGCTCGACCCCAACGGGGGCGCGGGCTGCGGCATCGACGCCCGGGTTCTCGAGCACTTCGGGGTCAAGGTCATCGAGATCAACGCGGAGGTGGGCTACCCCGAGCACGCGATCGACACCGACGGCATCGACCCGGCGAGCGGCCGGCACATGCTGCTGCGCGTGGCTCGGGCCGCGGCGCGCGAGCGGGCGCACTTCGGAGTGGCGTTCGACTACGACGCCGACCGGGGCAACCTGGTGCTGCCGGGGCAGGACGAGTCCGCGATCATCCCGCCTCAGAAGGTGGCCACGTTCAACATCGCGCTGGCTCTCACGCGCCGCAGGCTCCGCAAGGTGGGTGGTCCGCCGCTGGCGGTGGTGATGTCCGACTCCACCTCGCTGGCGAGCGAGCGGGTGGCGCGCGGCTTCGGAGCCGAGGTGGTGTACGTGGAGACCGGCGAGATCAACGTGGTCACGCGGATGCACCAGTTGCGGCGGGAAGGCTACGACGTTCCGGTCGGAGTGGAGGGAGCCAACGGCGGGACGATCTTCGAGACCAGCACCTGCCGCGATGGCCTGCAGGCGGCGCTCTCCGCGGCGCTGGCGGAGTCGGAGCCGGAGGTCTCCGAGGCCTGGATGCTGCACGCGGGGGTGGCGGAGGCCAACGGCTGCCCGCCGGGCGAGCCGATCGCCCTCTCCCGGCTCGTGGCGTCCATCCCGTCCAACCCCAACGTCTCCCTGCGCCTCACCGCGCCCCCTCTGCCCCACTTCGTGGTCAAGAAGCGGCTGGAGGCGTACTTTGCGGATCGGCTGTGGCCCGAGCTGCAGGGCCGGTTCGAGTCGTACCGCTTCGTAAACTTCGAGGGCACGTGCGTGTCCGATCAGCGTTCCGGCGAGGAGACCGGCGGCTGGAGGGTGGAGCTGCGCGCGCCGGGCCGGGCGGCGTTCGTGTTCGTGCGCGGCAGCCGAACGGAGTCCGGCATCTGGAGGATGATCCTGGACGCCGACGACGAGTCGGACTTCCGCGAGCTTCTGCCCCGCGCCCGCACGATGTTCGACACCGTGTCGCTCGGCTGAGCGCTCAGGCTCCGGCGTCGCGCTTCGGCGCGAAGCTCGTCCCGCATCCGCACCGGCGGGACACGTTGGGGTTCTCGAAGCGGAACCCTCCGCCGATCAGGTTGCCCGTGTAACGCAGCTCGGAGCCCCGGAGGTACCGGGCCGACTTCGGGTCGCAACGGAGAGGGATCTCCATCTGGACGTCGGTCAGATCCCCTTCGAGGGGCCGCACGTCGAGCCGCAGCACGTACTCCATGCCGGAGCAGCCGCCGCCCTTCACCCCAACGCGCACGAACAAGCCTTCCCGACCGTCCTTCGCGATCAGTCGAGCCAGCCGCTCCGCGGCCTCGGGCGTCAGCCGCACGGGGAACTCAGCCGACACGGGCGTCCTCCTTTGCGGTCGAGGGTCTCGGCTGCAGACGGATCAGCGGTCGGTCGTCCGCCTTCAGGATGTCCGCCAGCGTCACGTGATTCAGCACGGAGTCCACCGCTTGCTGGACTCGCCCCCACAGGGCTCTCAGCGCGCAACTGACGGTGCAGGAGCAATCGGTCTCCGATCGCACGAACCGCTCGCAGAAGCCCTCCTCGAACAGGCGGCCGCCCATCGCGGCGAGCACCTCTCCCACCAGAATCTTCTCCGCCGGCCGGGCGAGCGTGTACCCGCCGTTCTGCCCGCGGGTCGCCTCGACGAACCCCGCCTTGCGGAGGAGCGCCATCAGCTTGGCGACGTTCGCCTGCGACAGGCCCTGCAGACGACCGATCTCCGGGATCGTGAGCGACTCGCCCTCCTTCAGCCGCGCCACCTCCAAAAGGCAGCGCAACCCGTACTCTTCCTGCGCGCTGAATTTCATCGTTCGGCTCAATAGAGGCCGAGGTACTGGCGGATCTCCTCCGGGATGCGGTCGATCGTGAACGGCGGATCCCAGGTGAGCTCCACCTTCACGTCGCCGACGCCCTTCACGGAGCGAACCACCATCTCCACGTCCGCGGGCAGCGATTCCGCGACGGGGCAGTGGGGGGAGGTGAGGGTCATCACGACCCGGACGTCCCCGCTCTCGGCAACCTCGACTTCATATACGAGTCCAAGGTCGTAAATGTTGACCGGGATTTCGGGGTCGTAGACCGTTCGGAGCGCCTCGACCACCTCGTTCTGGAGCATCGAGCGCTCGATCGGGTTCAGCGGCCCGCGAGCCGGCTCGGAAGGATCACTCGGTCGAGGCAACTCCCCCTCCCTCCAGCGCCTGCTGGAGCGTGTGCCATGCCAGCGTCGCGCACTTCACCCGCACGGGAAACTCCTTCACGCCGGCCAGCGCCATCAGCGAATCGAACTCGTCGAAGAACTCCTGGCCCTCGGCCTCGCCGGTCACCAGGGCGTGGAATCGGTGGAAGATCTCGCGAACCTCCTCCACGCTCTTGCCTTTCACGGCCTCCGTCATGAGGCTCGCCGAGGCGGTGGAGATCGCGCAGCCGCAGCCTTGGAAGCGGATGTCCTGGATGCGGCCGTCCTCCACCTTCAGGTACAGCGTCAGCTGGTCTCCGCAGAGCGGGTTGTGGCCCTCCGCCTTCGCGTTCGCGTCCGGCAGCTCGCCCTGGTTGCGCGGCCGGTGGTTGTGGTCGAGAATGACTTCCTGATACAGCTCTCGAAGGTCGCTCACAGCCCGAGAACCCTCCTCGCCTCGGCGAGGCCGCGGGCGAGCGCCTGGACCTCCTCGGGCGTGTTGTACAGCGCGAACGAAGCCCTGGCGGTGGCTGGAACCCCCAGACGGGCCATCAGCGGCTGGGCGCAGTGGTGGCCGGCGCGAATGGCCACCCCGTGCGTGTCGAGGATCGTGCCGATGTCGTGGGGGTGGACGCCCCGAAGCGAGAACGAGACCACACCGGCCTTCCTGTCCTTCGGCCCGTGGATCGTCAGCCCGGGGATCTCGCCCAGCGCCTCGTGGGCCAGCTTCGTGAGCCTCTCCTCCCAGCGGCCGATGCGGTCCAAACCGACCTCCCGGACGAAGCGGATCGCCTCGGCCAAGCCGACCGCCCCACCGATGTTGGGCGTGCCCGCCTCGAACCGCGCGGGGGGCTTGGCGTAGGTCGTCCCCTCGAACGAGACCTTGGCGATCATGTCTCCCCCACCCTGGAAGGGCGGAAGCTCCTCCAGCAGCTCGTACCGGCCGTACAGCGCGCCGATGCCGGTTGGGCCGTACACCTTGTGCCCGCTGAACGCGTAGAAGTCGACGCCCAGCTCGCGCACGTCGATCGGCAGATGCGGGGCCGACTGGGCGCCGTCGACGATCACGACGGCGCCCACCGACCGGGCCGCTTCGGCGATCTCGCGGATCGGGTTGATGGTGCCCAGCGCGTTGCTGACGTGCAGGATCGACACCACCTTGGTGCGCTCTCCGAGCAGGTTCCGAAAGGCCTCCAGGTCCAGCGTCCCGTCGTCGTGGATCGGCACCACGCGGATCACGGCTCCGGTCCGTTCGCAGGCCATCTGCCACGGCACGATGTTGGAGTGGTGCTCCAGCTCGGACAGGACCACCTCGTCGCCGGGCCGCAGTCGCGAGCCGAGCGAATGGGCCAGCAGGTTCATCGCCTCGGTGCAGCCTCGGAGGAAGACGATCTCCTCCGGGCGGGATGCGCCGAGGAACTCGGCGACCGTGGCCCGCGCGTCGTGGTACATCTGGGTCGCCCGGACGCTGAGCGTGTGCACGCCGCGATGCACGTTCGCGTTGTCGCGCTCGTAGAAGCGCGAGACGGCGTCGATCACCCGCCTCGGCTTCTGGGTGGTGGCGGCGTTGTCCAAGTAAGCCAGCGGAAAGCCGCGAACCTGCTGCTGCAGCGCGGGGAACTCCGCCCTCAGGGCTCCGACATCCAGCACAACCTCAGAATCTACCACCACGGCGCGTCACTCCTCAGGCATCGGCTCCACCTGCGCGACCTGACGGAACACGACCCTCTCGAGCGCCGACCGAACCTCCTCCAGGCTGATCTTCTCCAAGACCTCGGCGAGGAAGGCGTAGGTGAGGATCGCCTGAGCCTCCGCGAGCCCGATGCCTCTGGACCGCAGGTAGAACAGGCTGTCCGCCTCCAGCTGGCCGACCGTCGCGCCGTGCGTGCACTTCACGTCGTCCGCGAAGATCTCCAGCTGCGGCTTGGAGTTGATCGTGGCTTGGGGCGACAGCAGCAGCGCCTTGTTGGTCTGCTTCGCGTCGGTCTTCTGGGCGTCGGGGTGCACGTAGATCTTGCCGTTGAACACGCCCGCTCCTGCGCCGCCGAGGATGCCCTTGTACACCTGGAAGCTGTGGCAGTTCGGCATCGCGTGGTCCAGGCGCGTGTGGTTGTCGGCGAGCTGGTCGCCGAAGGCCATGTAGGCTCCGTTGAGCCACGTCTCCGTGTGCTCTCCGCCCAGCCAGATGTCGATGTCGTTGCGGCTGAGCTTCGCTCCGAACGACACCGCGTTGGACGCGTAGACGCTGGAGGCCTCTTGGGTGGCCCGGACGTGACCCAGGTGGTACGCCTTCAGCGAGTCCTGCTGCACCTTGGTGTGCTCAAGGCGGCCGCTCTCGTCCACGAACACCTCGGTGACCGGCGCGGTGAAGTAGGTCCCGGAGCCGGAGTGCGTCTCCAACACCTTGGCCTCCGCGTTCTCCTCCACGACGATCAGCACCCTGGGGAACACCGCCTGCGGGGCCGCTCCCTCGCGACTGACGAACGCCAGGTGGATCGGTCGCTCGATCGTGGCGCCGCGCGCCACGCGCACCAGGATCGGGTCGCCGAAGCAGGCCGTGTTCAGCGCCGCGAACGGGTGCCGGTCGACCTGAACGATGGTGCCGAACCGGTGCCACGCGGGATCGTCCTTCGTCTGGGACCACGGGCCGACGACCAGCCCCTTGGGGAGGTCCTGCGAGGAGGCCTCCGGCAGGAACACCCCGTCCACGATCACCAAGCGCAGAGCGTCGGTGGGAGAGATCGGCTCGGTGGACCCGAAACGGCCGTCCCAAGGCCGCGGTTGGGCGGGCGCGAACTCCAGCTCGGCGAACTCGCGCAGGCTGGTGAATCGCCACTCCTCGTTCCTCGTGCTGGGCACGCCGACCGACTCGAAGAACTCCGCGGCCGTGCGGCGCAGCCGGTCCCAAGGCGATCCCGAGTCCAGCCGGTACAGGCTCTGGAAGGTCGTGCGGGATTCGAGCGCAAGAGCCATGTCCGCCTCCTCAGGCCCTCGCGGCCGCCTCGGCCTCCAGCCAGCCGTAACCCTTCTCCTCGAGCTCCAGCGCGAGGCTCTTGTCTCCGGACTTGACGATGCGGCCGTCGACCAGCACGTGCACGAAGTCGGGCACGATGTAGTTCAGCAGCCGCTGGTAGTGGGTGACCACCAAGATGGCTCGGTCCGGGCCGCGCAGGGCGTTGACCCCGTCCGCCACGATCTTCAGGGCGTCGATGTCCAGGCCGCTGTCGGTCTCGTCCAGCACGCACAGCTTGGGTTCCATGACCGCCATGTGGAAGATCTCGTTGCGCTTCTTCTCGCCGCCGGAGAAGCCCTCGTTCACGGAGCGGTTGAGCAGGCTGGGGTCGAGGTCCAGCAGCTTCATCTTCTCGCGGATGTACTTGCCGAACTGGATGGCGTCCAGCTCCGGCTCCCCCCGGTGCTTCCGCACGGCGTTCACGGCGGAGCGCAGGAAGTAGGCGTTGCTCACTCCGGGGATCTCCACCGGATACTGGAAGGCAAGGAACACGCCCTCGCGGGCCCGCTCCTCGGGATCCATCTCCAGCAGGTCCTGTCCGAGGAACTCCACCGAGCCCTCCGTCACCTCGTAGGAGTCTCGGCCGGCCAGAACCTGGGCGAGCGTGCTCTTGCCGCTGCCGTTCGGCCCCATGATCGCGTGCACCTCTCCGGCGTTCACGGTGAGGTCGATGCCCTTCAGGATCTTCTTGTCTTCGACGGTTGCGTGCAGGTTCGAAATCTTCAGCATGGTTTCTTTTCTCGGGTCTAGCTTCCTGTTCTTGTTCGACTTCGGTTCGATCGGCTCTCAGCCGACGCTGCCCTCCAGCGACACGCCCAGCAGCCTCTGGGCCTCCACGGCGAACTCCATCGGAAGCTCGCGGAAGACCTCCTTGCAGAAGCCGGAGACGATCATGTTCACCGCGTCCTCGGTGCTGATGCCCCGCTGGTTGCAGTAAAAGATCTGGTCCTCGCCGATCTTCGAGGTGCTGGCCTCGTGCTCCACGATCGCGGTGGGGTTGCGCACGTCGATGTAGGGAAACGTGTGCGCGCCGCACTTGTCGCCCATCAGCATCGAGTCGCACTGGGAGTAGTTGCGGGCGTAGTCGGCACCGGGATTCACGCGCACCAAACCGCGGTAGGTGTTCTGACCGAACCCCGCGCTGATCCCTTTGCTGACGATGGTGGACTTCGTGTTCTTGCCGATGTGCACCATCTTGGTGCCGGTGTCGGCCTGCTGGCGGTTGGCAGTCAGCGCCACGCTGTAGAACTCGCCGACCGAGTTGTCGCCCTGCAGGATGACGCTGGGGTACTTCCACGTGATGGCGGATCCGGTCTCCACCTGAGTCCAGGTGATCTTCGCGTCCTGCATCGCGCGGCCGCGCTTGGTCACGAAGTTGTAGATTCCGCCGTTGCCGTCCTTGTCGCCGGGGTACCAGTTCTGGACGGTGGAGTACTTGATCGTGGCTCCGTCCAGCGCGACCAGCTCCACCACGGCCGCGTGCAGCTGGTTCTCATCGCGCATCGGAGCGGTGCAGCCCTCGAGGTAGCTCACGTAGGCCCCCTCGTCGGCCACGATCAGCGTCCGCTCGAACTGCCCGGTGTTCTGCGCGTTGATGCGGAAGTAGGTCGACAGCTCCATCGGGCAGCGCACGCCCTTCGGCACGTACACGAACGAGCCGTCGCTGAACACGGCGCTGTTGAGCGTGGCGTAGTAGTTGTCGCTGTAAGGAACGACGGATCCGAGGTACTGGCGCACCAGGTCCGGATGCTCGCGGATCGCCTCGGACATCGAGCAGAACACGATGCCCAGCTCGGCGAGCTTCTCCTTAAACGTGGTCGCCACGGACACGCTGTCGAACACCGCGTCGACGGCGACTCCGGCCAGGATCTTCTGCTCCTCGAGCGGGATGCCCAGCTTCTCGAAGGTTCGCAGAAGCTCCGGGTCCGCCTCCTCCAGACTGTTCAGCCGCGGGCGCTTCTTCGGCGCGGAGTAGTACACGATGCTCTGCAGGTCGACGGGCGCGTAGCGGACGTTCGGCCAGTTCGGCTCCTCCATGCGCGCGAGGTGCCGCAGAGCCCTCAGCCTCCACTCCAGCATCCAGTCCGGCTCGCCCTTCTTCTCCGAGATCGTTCGAACGACCTCCTCGTTCAACCCCGGCGCGAGGGACTCGCTCTCCACGTCGCTGACGAAGCCCCACTTGTACTCGCGATTGGCAAACTGCTCCAGAATCTCGTTGGACATGGCTCTTTCCGGTTTCGACTCCGTTCTACCTGTGCTCGGCGGCAAAAGTTTACAGAAAAGTCAAGAATGGGGCCGCCGGCTGGCGCCGCCCTCACCGGAATAGGGCTTTCGCAACCGGGGCAGGATGGAGGGGTCCCAGGACGGGCCGACAGTCTGAAGGGCTGGCGCTCGGCGGACGCTTGTGCAACCGGAACCGGTCCCCTCGGCGTAGCAGAGTCGCATGCGACCGATCGTGGCTGGCATTGAGACGGAGTACGGCATCGACATCGAGGGCGTCGGCCCGACGGGGCTGGTGGCCGCTGTGGCGGACTTCGTTCGCTCCTGCCCGATCGGCCGCCGCGGGTGGGACTACCGCTTCGAAAACCCGAGGGCCGACGTGCGGGGGTTCGTCGCCGAGAGCTTGGCGGTGGACCCCGAGGACCTGCGGTTCGAGTCCGAGTCGCAGCCGCCCCCAGACGGCGACGTGCGTTCGGACGTCGTGCTCCCCAACGGCGCCAGGCTCTACAACGACCACGGCCATCCGGAGTACTCCACGCCCGAGTGCCGCTCGATCCGAGCGCTTGCGCTCAGCGATCTCGGGGGTGCTCTCCTGCTCCGCCGCATGGCCGAATCGAGCGGCAAGACCATCCGCCTCTACCGCAACAACACCGACTACCACGGCGCCAGCTACGGCACCCACGAGAACTATCTGATCCCGCGCGAGGTGGGGTGGGAGAGGGTGCGCGACTGGATGACCCCCTTGCTGGCGGTCCGTGGCTTCCTGTGCGGCGCCGGCAAGGTCGGTACCGAGGGTGGACCGGGGCCCGCGTTCCAGCTCACCCAGCGGGCGGACTTCTTCACGGAGACCGTCGGAGTGGACACGCTCTACCGGCGACCCCTGTTCAACACGCGCGACGAGCCGCACGCCGATCCCGCGGCCTGGATGCGGGTGCATGTGATCGCTGGGGACGCGAATCCGACGTTCGGAGCCGTCTGCCGAAAGGTGGCGCTGGCCAAAGCGGCTCTGAGCCTGGCGTCGCTCGGGGAGCCGGTCCCGTTCCGGCTGTGCGATCCCGTGCGCGCCTTCCGCGACGCCAGCCGCGACCCTTCCGGCGACTGCCGCATCGAGCTGGCGGGCGGGTCGTGGACGACCCCCCGTGGCATCCTCGACACGCTCATCCAGGCCGCCCTGGCCCGGTTGGACCCGGCGGAGGACCCCGAGCTGACGCAGTGGCTGACCGACTGCGCCGAGCTGCTGGACGCCTACACCTCGGACACCGAGCGGTTCGCCCGGGAAGTGGAGTGGGCCGCTAAGAAGCTGGTGTTCGAGCAGCTGAGCGAGGAGACCGGGGTGCCGATGGGCAGCGCGGAGCACCAGGCTTACGACCTCGCGTTCCACGACTGTGACCCGGAGTCGAACCTGTTCCACGCCCTGGCGATCGATGGGGCGTTCGCCGTCCAGCCCACGGACGAGGAGCTGGAAGCGACCTTGCACCGATCTCCCGAGCCGACGCGGGCGACGGCGCGAGGCCTCGCGGTGGAGCGCTTCAGCGAGAGTCTAGTGTCGGCCTGCTGGCGGACGGTCGTCCTTCGGTGCTCCGAGGGCACGGTGCAGGCCGACCTTCCTCCCGACCTCGCCGCGCCGCCGCAACTCGGCGATTGCCCAGACGTAGAGAGTTTTGTCCGAACGCTGCAGGAGGCCGGTGTGCCATGCCAGAAGACCGATTGACTCGACCCGTCCCTCAGGACCCCTTGAAGAAGCACGCCGACGAGAGCGGACCGTCGACGCCCAAGGTGGGCAAGCCGGGCGGAGACAACGAGCTGCTGCGACGGCTCCGCAAGGTCGACCCCGATCAGGCGAAGCGGTACCGCCAGCGATCAGGCCAATGATCGAGGCCCGTGCGCGCTCCTTCGCGGAGCTGGTCGGCTTTCCTGACTGCCTCGGCCCGGCCCTACCCGGCGAGACGCACGGAACCACGGTGCTCGCCCTTCGGTTCGACGGCGGCGTTCTCGTGCTGGCCGACCGCCGCGCGACCGCGGGCAACCTGATCATGTTCGATCAGGCGGAGAAGGTTCTGCCCTTGGACGACTTCACGGTCGTAGGCATCAGCGGCGCGTACGGCAGGTCGCTCGAGGTGTGCCGCTACCTCCGGCACAGCTTCAAGTTCTACGCCAGGATGCACCTTCAGGAGCTGTCGTTCGAGGGCAAGCTGATGGAGATCAGCCGGGCTCTGGCCGCCAACCAGGCAGAGGCGATGGCCGGCGTGGGGTTCTTCCTGCCGATCGTGGCGGCTTACGACAAGGCTGGCGACTCGTTCGGCGTGTACTTCTTCGACGGCGCGGGCGCGCGGTTCGCCAATGGATCGTACGCGTGCGCCGGCAGCGGCTCCGAGCGCATCCGGGGAGTGTTCGAATACCTTCAGCGCACCAAGGGACCCTTCGCGCAGAGGCCCTTGGACGACGTTCTCCGCGAGGGGTTGGTGCTGCTCGACATAGCCGCCGACCTCGACTCCGCCACGGGTGGGTTCGGGAAGGTTCCGCCGATCGTGCGGGTGCTCGACCGGGAGGGCAACCGTCCGCTGGACGAAGCCAAGCTCACGGAGGCGATTCGAGACGTGCGGCGTTCCTAGAAGCCGCAGGCGTGGGTAGGATCGGTCCGTGGTGATCACGGCTCTTCTGCTCGCGTCGATGGCCCCCGGCCTCACGGGCCGATTGGTGGTTCCGCTCGAAACGGGGTGGGAGTTCCGCCGCAGCCGCATGCCGGGCTACGACTTCCCGCAGACCTGGCGTCCCGTGGTCGTTCCGCACGACTTCGCGATCCAGGACCTTCCCCCCGCCCCAAAGGCTCCGAAGGGGGTGGAGTCCGTGGCCGGCGAGTGGCGCTTCCGGCTGGGCGACAATCCCGCTTGGCGCGATCCGGAGTTCGACGACAAGGACTGGAAGGTGGTGCGCGTCCCCTCGACCTGGGACACTCACGGCGACGCCGCGAGCAACGCGTTCGGATGGTACCGGCGCAGGCTCCGCATCCCCGCCGATCTGGCCCGGACGGGCTTCGTTCTGCCGCTCGGCAAGCTGGACGACGTCGACGAGGCGTTCCTCAACGGCGTGAAGATCGGTGGGCTCGGCTCGTTCCCGCCGACCTACAGCACCGCATGGTCGCAGGTTCGCTCCTACAAGGTCCCGCCGGGCGTCGCCAAGGGGGACGGCTCGGACGTGCTGGCGGTGCGCGTGTACAACGGCGCCGGCCAAGGTGGGTGGTACGCGGCGGACCTCTCCACCCTCCGGTCGGGACCGTTCGATCGGGGAGCGCCGGACGGCCTTTCGACGGGTTGGACCGTTCCGGGTCCGGGCAGCTACCGGCTGTCACTGCAGGCGGACCCGAGATGGAAGGGGCGTCGCGTCGTCGTGAGGTTCGACGGCGTGTACATGCGTGCGCGCGTGTACCTGAACGGCGACCTCGTGGCGCAGAGGCCCTATGGCTACGTGCCGTTCGAGGCCGACCTCACGGAGCGGCTCGTGTGGGGTGGCGAGAACGAGCTTCGCGTGGACGTGGACGCAACCCCGCCGAACAGCCGATGGTACACGGGCGCGGGCATCTACCGCCCGGTGACGCTGGAAGTCCGCCATCGGGCCTCGATCGACGAGGGCGCGGTTTTCCTCCGCACGACGGCCATCGGCGAGCAGGCGAGCCTACGGCTCGATTGGGCGTTTCGCTCGAAGCCTCCTGCGGGGTCCCGGATCCGGGCGACGCTCGAGGCTCCGGACGGAAAGCCGGCCTTGCAGGCGGGTTTCGATCCCGCAACGCGCTCGGTGGCGTTCTCGGTGCGTCGGCCCCGCCTTTGGACCCCCAGCCAGCCGAACCTCTACACGCTGCGCCTGGAGCTGTGGAGCGGATCCCGCCTCCTCGATGCGGTCGTGAGGAGCGTGGGAATCCGAACCGTCGCATGGCGCCCCGGCGAGGGACTTCTACTGAACGGACGGCCGGTGAAACTGCTGGGCGGCTGCGTGCACCACGACAACGGACCGCTGGGGGCGGTATCGCTGCCCGACGCCGAGGAGCGCAAGGTCCGCGTGCTGAAGTCGCTCGGCTACAACGCCATCCGCACAGCCCACAACCCTCCGTCCGAGGCGCTGCTGGATGCGTGCGACCGGCTGGGCCTGTTGGTGCTCGACGAGATCTTCGACAACTGGAAGAGGCCCAAGGGCAGCAACTACGACGAGTTCTTCGACGAGTGGTGGCGAAGGGACGTCGGAGCGTGGATCCGTAGGGACCGCAACCACCCGAGCGTCGTAGCCTACAGCATCGGCAACGAGATCCCCGAGCAGGCGGATCCCGAGGGTGCGCGGATCGGAGAGATGCTCGCCAACGAGGTGCGGAGGCTGGACCCCACTCGCCCGGTGACGATGGCGTCCTTCCCGGTCGGCGGGGGCTGGAGGTCGCTGGAGCCGCTGTACCGCCATCTGGACATCGCGGGCCACAACTACATGGCGACCGAGTTCCCCTCGATCCTGCGGGAGCATCCGGGGCGCCTCCTGATCCAGACCGAGTCGCAGTCGCCGCACATGCGGCGGGACCTGCGGCAGGTCTGGGCGGTGCCCAACGTGGTCGGCGATTTCGTGTGGGCCGCGATCGACTACCTGGGCGAGGTCGGTGTGGGGAGGGTCATCCGGCCCGGCGAGCCGAGCGGCTTCTTCGGCGAGTGGCCGTTCGTCACCACCGGCTCGGGCGAGATCGACCGGACCCTGCACCCCAAGCCGCAGGCTCTGCTGCGCAAGGCCCTGTTCCGCGCGCCCCGCTCGGTGGCGGTGTTCGCCGAGCCGCTTCCCATCGACTACCGCGTGAGCGACTGGGGCTGGACCGACGAGCGACCGAGCTGGAACTGGCCCGGCATGGCCGGCAAGCCGATGCTCGTGCGGGTGTACGCGTCGACGCCCGCGGTGCGCCTGAAGCTGAACGGACGGACCCTCGGTGTCCGATCAACCGGCATGGACCACGGTTGTACAGCGGAGTGGCGAATCCCCTACGTTCCCGGTCGCCTGGTGGCCGAGGGTCTCGACGAGGCGGGACGCAGCGTCGCTCTGGCTTCGTTGGAGACTGCCGGACAGCCCGCCCGGTTGGTTCTCCAGGCGGAAGGCTCCGCGCTTCGCGCGGCGCCGGGCGGCTTGGCGTTCGTTCGGGTGCAGGTGGTGGACGCCAAGGGCCGGTTGTGCCCAACCGCCAACCCGAGCATCCACTTCCGAGTCTCCGGTCCGGCCGTTCTGGCCGCGGTCGACAACGGCGATCCGCGGTCCGTGGAGAGCTTCCAGCGGCCGGTGCGCACGGCGTGGCAGGGCTGGGCGCTGGCGGTGCTGCGGTCTACCGGGCAGCCCGGCCGGGTGGTCGTCGAGGCGCTCAGCGAGGGTCTCCAAGGCGCCAAAGTGGAGCTCCGCGCAGTCTCGGCTAGGTAGACGGGCGTCTGCGCGACGACAGGTATCCTGAGGCCGTGCCCCAGGACCGCATCGTCGTCGTCGGCGCGCGCGAGAACAACCTGAAGAACATCACCGTGGAGATTCCGCGGGACAAGCTGGTGGTGATCACCGGCCTGTCCGGCTCGGGCAAGTCCAGCCTGGCGTTCGACACGATCTACGCCGAGGGCCAGCGGCGCTACGTGGAGAGCCTCAGCGCGTACGCGCGGCAGTTCCTGGGGCAGATGGACAAGCCGGACGTCGACCACATCGACGGCCTCTCGCCGGCGGTGTCCATCGACCAGAAGTCGGCCTCGCGCAACCCGCGCTCGACCGTGGGCACCGTCACGGAGATCTACGACTACCTGCGCCTGCTGTTCGCGCGCGCCGGAGTGCCCTACTGCCCCACGTGCGGCGTGCCGATCGAGCGGCAGTCCACCGACCAGATCGTGGACGCCGCGCTGGCGCTGCCCGAGGGAACCCGGCTGCAGATTCTTGCCCCGATCGTGCGCGGGCGCAAGGGCGAGTACCGCAAGGAGCTGCAGGAGATCAACCGCGCCGGGTTCGTCCGCGTCCGGGTGGACGGCCGGATGTACGAGGTGACCGATGACATCCCGATGGACCGCTACAAGCAGCACACCATCGAGGTGGTCGTGGACCGCATCGTGCTGCGTCCGGGGGTCGAGACGCGACTGGCGGACAGCGTGGAGACGGCGCTGAAGATGGGCAAGGGCGTGGTGGTGCTGAGCCGCCAAGCGGCGGGAGAGGAGCACTGGACCGACGAGACGTTCAGCGAGTCCTACTCCTGCGTGCAGTGCGGGTTCAGCATGCCGGAGCTGGAGCCACGGATGTTCTCGTTCAACTCGCCCTACGGCGCGTGTCCGGAATGCACCGGCCTGGGGGTGAAGACCGAGTTCGACCCCGAGCTGATCATCCCCGATCCGAGCAAGCCGCTGTGCGCGGGCGCCATCGCGCCGTTCGTGTACAAGTCGGGGGAGACCAAGGATTGGTGGCCGGACGTCCTCCGAGCCGTGGGGCACGCGTGCGGTTTCGACGCCACCCGGCCCGCTCGGGAGCTGACCGAGGACCAGATGCGGCCAGTTTGGTACGGTCTGGATCATCCGGTGAGGGTCACGGTGGGCTACGGTCGTCGCGAGCGGACGTTCGAGACGCGCTGGGACGGGGTGCTGGCGGTGCTGCGCAAGCGCTACGAGACCACCGAGAGCGAGTGGGTCAAGCGAGACTTGGAGCAGTACATGAGCACCAAGCCCTGCCCGGCGTGCCAAGGCCGAAGGCTCAAGCCCGAGACGCTGTCTGTCCGCGTGGCCGGGCTGAGCATCGCGGAGGTGGCCGCGCTCTCTGTCGACGCGGCTCTGCGGTTCTTCGACGATCTGCCCAATCGGCTCAACGAGAGGCAGCGGGCGATCTCCTCGCGCACCACCAAAGAGATTCTGGAGCGGCTCCGGTTTCTCGCGAACGTCGGCCTGGGCTACCTCACGCTGGACCGCTCGGCTCGCACGCTGGCCGGCGGCGAGGCCCAGCGCATCCGCCTGGCGACGCAGATCGGCAGCGGCCTGATGGGCTGCCTGTACATCCTGGACGAGCCGAGCATCGGCCTGCACCAGCGCGACAACCGGAAGCTGATCGACACGCTGCTGAGGCTCCGCGACCTGGGGAACACGGTCTTGGTCGTGGAGCACGACGAGGAGACCATGCGCGCGGCCGACTGGCTGTTGGAGCTGGGTCCCGGAGCCGGCGAGCACGGCGGCGAGGTGGTGGCGCAGGGCACGTACGAGGAGTTCATCCGCTTGGACTGCGAGACCGCCGCATACCTGCGCGGAGAGAAGTCCATCCCCATTCCGGAGCGCCGACGCGCGCCGCGCACGCCCTGCCCGATCTGACCTTTCGGTCTTACTGGTAGGTTTTGGCGCTCTTTGGAAAACCCGAGCGCCCTTTTTGGCAAACCTTGTGTTATAGTGGGGTGGTCATCATCCGCCGCCGACTCATCTCGGCGGCGCCATCGGCAGTCGCGCCGAGGAGGACCGAGTCCTCCGAGGCCACGATTCAGTCGGCGTTGCGCCGGCAAGAGACGGAACGCACCATGCGCAATCTGAAGAAGGGCTTCACGCTCATCGAGCTTCTGGTCGTCATCGCGATCATCGCCATCCTGGCGGCGATCCTCTTCCCCGTGTTCGCGCAGGCCAAGTTGGCCGCCAAGAAGACCGCCGTGCTGTCCAACGCCAAGCAGCTCGGCCTGGCCCAGCTGATGTACTCCGCC
>FWPV01001661.1_pt1 | contig 60036 bp, 46 predicted proteins | sample 2228371 | NCBI WGS metagenome assembly FWPV01 (sample SAMEA103939776, study PRJEB20133) | metagenome
TCCCCCACGCGGCGGCGCGGCGGCGGCCGGCCCCGGCGGGTTCCCGCGCGGTCACGACCCGCGAGGCGCAGCGCCGCACGGTCGCGCGGGTGACGCGTTTGGCGTTCTGGATGATCATCGCCAGGATGCACTGGTGGCAAAGGTTGATGATCTTCCGCGGGAATCCGCCGGTTGCGCGGTGAACGGCCCAAAGGGCGGGGAGCGTGAAGAGATCGAGCGGGGTTTGCGAGGCGCTCGATTTTTCCAGGCGAAACCGAATCATGCGCCGGGTGCCGCCGAAGTCGAGGGGCTCCAGCCGGTGCAGCAGGTTGATGCGGTCGCCGAAATTGGGGTGTCGCCGCAGGGTCTCCTCGAACTCGCGTTGGGCGAAGATCACGATCTGGAGAAGCTTGCGGTCGTTGGTCTCGTAGTTCAAGAACTCGCGCAGGAGCTCGAGGCAGAAGGGGGGGATCTTCTGCCCCTCGTCCACGATGAGGACGACGACCCGCTTCTGCTCGACCCCTTTTTGGAAGAGGATCTGCTTGATCGCCTCCTTCGCCTGCCCCTCCGAGGCCTGGGGCGGCAGGCGCTTTCCGGTGAGCAGCCGCACCACCGTCGAAAGGAACTCGGCGCCGTCGCGGAAGGAGGGGTCGAGGATGAGGTGGGTTTCGACATCCGGCCGCCGGGCGAAGCGCCGGATGAGCTGGCGGCAGAGGGTCGTCTTGCCGGTGCCGACTTCGCCCAGAACGACGTTCAGGCCGCGCCGCAGGTGGATGGCGAGCTCGAGCTTCTGCAGGCAGTCGAGGTGCTGCCGGGACTGGTAGAAGAAGTCGGGGTCGGGCGAGTTGGAAAACGGCTCGCGCTCCAGGTTGAGGATGGAAAAATAATCCATGGCGGATCCGGCTCGAAGCGGCGGCCGACGCACACCCGGCGGTGAACGGCCCCGCCGCCCCCGGGCGGCGCGGCCCGAGCCGGCCGGGCCTTCCCCTTCGGGCCTGCGCCCGGTTTCAGCCCCCGGCCGGGAAGGGCTTGAGGATCGTCGGCGTGATGAAGATCAGCAGGTCCTCCTTGGAGGTTCCCTTCCCCTGTTTCTTGAACAGCCAGCTGAGGATGGGGACATCGGTCAGCCCGGGCACCCCGGTCTGCTCGTCGGTCGTCGTCTCTTTGTTCAGGCCCCCGATCACCAGCGTCTGGCCGTCGGCCTGGATGACGTTCGTTTCGGCGTTCTTGGTGACGATCGTCGGGTTGCCGAGCACCTGGCGGGTGAAATCGACCTCGTCCTTGTTCACGCGCACGGCGAGCTTGAGCGTGCGCTGGTCGATCACGTGCGGGGTCACCTTCAGGCTGAGGACGGCCTTTTTGTACTGGATGTTCACCTCCCCGTCCTCGACGCTCTGGAAGGGGATGTCGCGGCCGCTCTCGATGAGCGCGGTTTGGTTGTCGAGGGTCGTGATCGAGGGGCTGGAGAGGATGTTCAGCTTGCCCTCGTTCTGCAGCGCGGTCAGCTGGGCGGCGAGCAGCGATTTGCCGACGTTCTGGAAGATGAACCCGAAGCTCGAAGCCCCCGCCGCGGTGGCGGGGAGGTCGATCACGTTGCCGCTCGTGGGATCGACCGGCGTGCCGACCCCGGAGCCGAGCGCATTGTTGTCGCGGCCGGTGAGGAAGCCGCGGCGGTCCCCGCCGCTCAGCTGGTAGGCCCCGCCCCACTGGATGCCGAGCTCGCGCGCGACGTCCTTGTTCGCCTCGACGATGAAGGCCTCGATCAGCACCTGGGGCGTGGGCTTGTCGAGCTTCTCGAGCACGGCGAGGATCACGTTCAGATCCCGCGGCAGGGCGTTCACGATGATCGAGTTCGTGTGCGGATCGACGAGGATCGAGCCGATCGGCTTGTTCGCCTTGTCCGTCGAGAGGAAGGCCTTGAGGTTTTCCTGGAGTTTCGCGGCCTCGGCGAACTTGACCGGGACGATGCGCGTGACCGGGGTCTCGACGAGCGAAAGCTCGCGCCGGCGGCTCTCCTTGCGCAAATCCTCCTCGAGGTCGTCCGCGGTCATGATGCGGATGATGTCTCCCTGCCAGGCGTAGCTCAGGTTGTGCGTGCGCAGGATCCCGAGGAACACCTGGTCCCAGGGCGCCTGGGTGATGTTGATGCTCGAGCGTCCGGTGACCTTGTCGTTGAGGATCAGGTTCACGTCGGCCGCGCGCGCGAGCGCGCGAAGGAGCGTGGCGACGTCGACGTTGCTCATCTTCAGGCTGATGCGCCGCGTGGGAAGCGGTTTCTCCCTCTCCCCGGAAGGCTCGGCCGGCGGGGCGACCTTTTCGGGCACCCCCTCCCGGATCGGCTCCGGGGCCGCCGGGGAGTGGCCCTTGGATTCGAGGGCCAGCGCTCTCCACTTCTCGAGGAACGGGTTCTCGGCCTCGGGTTTCCGGGGCGGGGCGCAGCCCCAGGCGAGGAGCAACACAAGCGCCCAGGCGGCAGCCGAACGGACGAGGGGCAGAACGCGTCTCATGGGCCGGTATCCTACTCGGTTTCCTTGAGGGGGATGACGACCTCCCCCTGGGGGGAGGACACGATCACCTGGTTCGGACGCACCGCTTTCACGACGAAGCCGCCGGTGGCCAGGCGGTCGCCGGGTTCGTATTCCATGCCGTTGATGATGGCGATGCGGCGCCCCCCCGCCTCGATGAAGCCGCTGTAGAGCAGGGGCGGGGATGGCGCCGTCGCGCGGCCGGAGGCGGCCTTTTCTTCGCCCGCGCCGCCCGGCCGGCCGCGGATCTCAAGGAAGGGGTTGCGGGCCCACTCGGACTCGGCCCGTTGCAGCAGGAGGTCTCCGCCGGGGCCGCCGGCGCGGACGGCGTCGGCGATTTTGGTGATGAAGACGTTGAGCGGCTCCCCCGCCGCGGCGGCCGGCGCGGGGGGGCTCGAGGCCTTGGAGCCCGGCAAGAGCAACTCCACCGCCCCGTAGCCCACCGTGAGCACCATCAAGCCGACGATGATCTTCTCGCGCGGGGTCATGGCTATTCTCTCGCGAGCCACATGGCGAGGTTGAGCTCCTCGGCGCCCTCGGCCGCACGCACCTCGATCTCCTCGAAGCCTTCGAAGGAGTCGAGCGAGGCGGCCGCCAGAAGAAAGCCGCGGAAGTCGAGAAACCGGCCCTTCAGGCCCATCCGGACGAGAAAGCGGTTCGAGGCGTCGGTAAGCGTGTTCACGTCGGGGGCGATCTCGCACACGGAAAGCCCGTGCGCGGCGGCGGTTTCGGCGAGCGTTCGCGGCAAAGAAGCGATTTCCTCGCGCTTGAGGCGTCTGCGGGCCGTGGGGTTGAGTCGCGGGTCGGCCGGGGCCTTCGCCTTTTCGAGCAGGTTGAGGAAAACCGGGTGGAGCACGCGCTGTTCCTCGAGCCGCGTCTTGAGGACGGCGATGTCGCGATCGAGCTCGGCCGAGAGCTGCCTTGCGGGCAGGATGACGAAAAGCGCAAAGACCAGGACCCCCGCCGCACACAGGAGCAGCAGGATGAGGGTCGAGGTGGGCAACAACTGCCCGGCGCGGCCGCGGTTCATTTTCTACACGACCTCCATCTGCGCCGTGAAGCGCAGAACCGGCTGGTTGTCCACCACGTCGAGCGCCTTGCGGCTGACCGCGGGCTGCCGGAAGAGGGGCGAGTTCTTGAGCGCCATCAGGTAGGCGGCGAGCTCGGCCTCGAGGTCGCCGCGCTCGCCGCGCACGATGCCCTCCACCACGAGGATCTTCTTGGGGCCGGCGGGTTTTGCGCCGGAGCCGGAGGCCTTGGCGGGGGGTGTCTCCCACTTCGCGCTCACCCCGACAAGCCGGACCTGCGGCGGGGTCGTGTTCGCGAGCTCGCCCAGGACGGCGATCCCCAGGAAGTGGGCGCCCGCCCCCTCGAGGCCCTGCTGCCGGGCGCGGATCTTGCTCGCGAGGTTCAGGATCAGATTTTTGTCCACCCGCACGTCGAAGGAGGCGAGCTGGCTCTGGAGCCGCATCCGCTCGAGCTCCTTTTCGCGCAACCGGTTGTCCTGCCAGAAGGCGAAGGCCGCCCCGCAGACGACGAGCGCAAAGAAGGCCGCGAAGATCGCGCGGTTGAGCGTGCGCACGCGGCTTTCACGCTCCCGGTCCTTGTAGGTGTAGAGAAAGTTCGGCGTGATCGCGTTGCTCGCGAGCGCGATGCCGAAGGCCGGGGCGAAGGCGCTCTGCTCCTCGGCGGAGGCGGGCGGGGATTTGAGGCAGCGCAGCCCCTCTTCCTCGCGGAAGGGGTTGAGCAGCTCGACGGGCAGGCCGAGCTCGTCGCCGAGGTAGTCGAGGATGCTGGGGTGGGGGCGCACCCCGCTGGAGATGTAGACCTTCTCCACGCGGGCGTTGTCGAAGTGGAGGGCAAAGTTCCGGAAGGTGCGCTCCATCTGGCGGACCAGCCGCTCGAGCGCGGGAAGGATCATGCGGAAGATGCGCTCCTCGCGCACGGCGGGGGATTTTTCGGATCCCGGTTCGCCTGCGCCCTCCTCCGCGGCGGGCTCGCCGAAGACGGCGGGGAAGAAGAGGCCCTGGGCCGCTTCCACCTCCTGCCGCAGGCGGGCCTTGATCGCCCGGATGCGGCCCGGGTCCGAGGTCGGGGACTTGGCCAGCGAAAGCTCGAACCAGTTCTGCTCGATCTCGTGCTGCAGGGCCTCGATCATGGTGCGGATGCCGGCCTTGACGCCGCGCGAGAGGACGAGCCGGTTGCCGGCGAAGATGTCGATCCGCGACCAGTCGCGGCCGATGTAGAGACCGGCCACGGCGCCGCCGTAGGTCGGGATGCGGCCGGCGAGCATCAGGGTCTGGACGGCGAAGGGGACGATCGAGACGCCCGCGAGCGGGAACCCCGCCCGGGCGAAGAGCTGGCGCGTCTCCTCGATTTCGCTTTTCGGGGCGACCCAGGCCATGACGGCGAGCCGGCGGGCCCCGGCTTCCTCGGCCTCGCCGAGGACGTGGAAATCGAAGATCGTCTCCTTTTCGTCGAAGGCGTTCTGCTTGCGGTAGGTCCAATAGACCGTGTTCGCGAGCTGCTTCGTCGAAACCCGCGGCACCTTGAGGTAGCGCGTCTCCACCTGGGCCGAGGGGATCGTGGCCCAGAGCTCCGCCGTTCGATGGGGGCCTAGAAAACGCAGCAGGCTCTGGCGCAGAAACCTGGAAAAATCGGGATGGCTGCGCGGGATGTCGGGGTCGAAGGGGATGCGCGCCCAGTCGAGGAGATCGACCCGTTTCTCGGAGGCCCGGCTTACCTTGACGAGCTTGAGATCCTCGCGCCCGAGGTCGGCCCCGACGGCGATCGTGCCGCGGCCGAACGAAAATCCCCGGAGGAGGGTTTCCTTCACGCGGCGGCCGGTCTCTTCCGGACGGTGTTGCGGCTCGGCGGCGGGCGGGCTTTCGCTGCGGATCAGTTCAAGAAGCCGTTCGGTCGAGGAAAGCTCATCCTTCTTGGCCAAGGGGTCTCTCCGCCTGCAGGCATCGGTCCGGAAGTCGAAGACTAACCTTTCCGATTAACTCATGAATCGCCCGTCAAGTCAAGGCAGGGACGCCTCCTTCCCCGGACCCGGGGGCGGTCGTTTTCGCTATTGTCAAAGTGAAGGTTGACCGATACAATAATCTGTGTAGTTTATTTCCCAGTCTGGGGAAAGACGATCGCCTTTTTCCGCAACGCGCCGGAGCGAAATGGAAGCCGAGCTGATCGGGGTCAGCAACAACATCCAACGGATCCGCGACATCATCGAGCGCGTGGCCGACACCTCGCTCAACGTCGTGGTCTGCGGGGAGACCGGCGTGGGCAAGGAGCTGGTGGTGCAGCACCTCTACCGGCGCTCCAGCCGCTTCGGCCGGCCCTTCGTCAAGGTGAACTGCGCCGCCCTCCCCGACACGCTTCTCGAGAGCGAGATGTTCGGCTACGAGCCCGGGGCCTTCACCGGCGCCGACAAGCGCCGGCGGGGAAAATTCGAGCAGGCCAACGGGGGGGTCCTCTTTCTCGACGAAATCGGCGACATGTCGCTCCCCCTGCAGTCGAAGCTCCTCCACGTCCTGCAGGGCGGGGATTTCACGCCGCTCGGTTCCGAAAAAGCGGTCAAGACCGACGCCTGGGTGATCGCCGCCACCAACCACGACCTGGAGCGCGACCTGATCGAGGGCAAGTTCCGCGAAGACCTTTACTTCCGGTTGAGCGCGATCCGCATCACGATCGAGCCGTTGCGCCGGAGGCCCGAGGACATCCCGCACCTGATCAACTATTATATCAAAAAATATGCCGAAGAATTCCAGGGCAAGCGTTTCAGTGCGCCGCGGAAGAAGACGATCGAGCGGCTGCGCAGCTATTCCTGGCCGGGGAACGTGCGCGAACTCCAGAACATGATCAAGCGGATCATGATCCTGGGGGATGACGACGAAACCCTGGACAACCTGCTCCGGACGCCCGAGTCCCGCGTCGAGGACGGCCCGGGCCTCCCCGAGGCGGCAAGCGCGCTCTTCGACCCCCGCGAACTCTCCAATCTCGCCAACCTATCGCTCAAGGAGATGCGCAAGCGGGCGGCCGATCGGGTCGAACGCGAGGTCATCACCTACGTTCTGAACAAGACCGCCTGGAACCGCAGCAAGGCGACCCGCATCCTCAAGATCAGCTACAAGACGCTTCTCTACAAAATCAAGGATCTCGGCATCGAGCCTCCGCCCGATGTTTTCGACTGAGGCACAACCGGCCTTGATTTGGGAAATTTACTCAACAGATTTGGGTATTTTATTTCCTGATGTGGGTTCCATTTCGCCCGCGGCGTGTTTTTCTCTCAAGGCGCAACAATTCGATGTTCTTTATAAAATCGACCGGATCCCCCGCGCCGTCCCGCTGCGCCCGGGTTTCGACGAGCTGGCACGCGAAATGCTTATCTTATTTTCTTGAATCTTCAGCCGATCGGGGTTGAGGACCTCATGCCGATGAACAAAAACGCTCCAGCCGGTCAGGATCTTTTGCGGGGGGAAAGCGAGTGGTTGCCCGACAGGGGAGGGCGGAGAAGGATCCCCGAGCGGCGGCGCTTCCGGTACACCTGCTGCATCCCCGAGCGGCGGAGCGGCGAGGAGCGCCGCCAGGCGGGAGACCGCAGGCAAGCGCCGCGATCGAAACCCCCCGAGGATGCCCTCGACTGATCCACCTTAGTTCCCAAGGGCGGCGCCTCAGGCGGTGGGCCTTTTCTTTCCCGTCGGCGCCGCCGACACGGCGGCGAATTTCTTGCTGGCGCAAATGACCCCACGCCCGACCAAGCCGGCGGCGGCATCCCGGGGAGGAACATCCGAAAGCCCCCCCAGGATCCGCGTCCGCTTCTGGGACCAAATGGTCCTGATCGGCGTCGGCCTCGCCCTCTTCTACACGCTCTTCGAGTCGCTTCTCTCCATTTTCCTGGACGTCAACGTCGATTTCATGCAGCGCATCTTCGGCGCGGGCCCCGGCGCCCTCTACGGCCGGATCACCGTGCTTTGCCTCTTTGCCATCTTCGGCTCGCATGCCCAGTACACGATCAACCGGCGCAAGCTCGCCGAAAAGGCCCTCCGCGAGAGCGAGGAGCGCTTCCGCGGCATCGTCGAAAACGCGCCGGTCGGCTATTGCGAGCTGGAACCGACCGGATGGGTTACGTTCGCCAACGACGAGGCCTGCGCGATCCTCGGTTACTCCCGGGAGCGGCTCGCGGGAATGCGCCTGCAGGAGCTCGCGGGCGGCGAAAGCCGGGCTCATCTCGAGGAGCAGTTCGACCGCGTGCTCGCCGCCGGAGAGACCGCGCGGAGCGTGGAATGGGTCCTGTTGCGGGCCGACGGGAAGCGGCGCGTGGCGGAGTCCTCGATCGCCCTCCAGCGCGACGATCGCGGCAGGCCCGTCGGCCTGAGCGTCTTTTTCCGCGACGTGACCGAGCGCCGGCGCGCCGAGGAGCTCCTCCGGGCGAAGCTTGCGGCCGAGGCCGCAAACCGCACCAAGGGCGAGTTCCTGGCGACCATGAGCCACGAGATCCGCACCCCCCTCAACGCCATCATCGGCCTGGTCGATCTTCTCGTCAAAACCGAGCTCCGCCCCGAGCAGCGCGAGGACCTGGATGTCGTGCGCGCCTCGGCCTACGCCCTTCTCTCCCTCATCAACAATCTCCTCGATTTCTCGAAGATCGAGGCGGGAAAGCTCGAGCTGCAGGAGATCCCCTTCGAGCCGGAGCGCTTCGTCGAAGAGACGGTCAAAATCGCGGCCGTCAAGGCCCACAACAAGGGAATCGAGATCGCCTTCCGCATCGACCCCGCCGTTCCCGGCCGGCTGCTCGGCGATCCCGACCGCCTGCGGCAGGTGCTCCTCAATCTCGTCGACAACGCCGTCAAGTTCACCGACCGGGGCGAGGTCGTCGTCCGGGTCGGCGTGCGCGAAATCGCGGCCGGCCGCGCCCTGGTTCACTTCGGGGTGCGCGACAGCGGGATCGGTATCCCCCCCGAGCGGCAGAAGCGGATCTTCGAAGCCTACGACCAGGGGGACCCCGCGGTATCGCGCCGCTACGGCGGGACGGGGCTCGGCCTGGCGGTTTCGGCGCGGCTGGTCGGCCTCATGGGCGGCCGGATCGGGGTCAAAAGCGAGCCCGGCAAGGGGAGCCTCTTTGCCTTCACGGCGCGCCTGCGCCTGCCCGAACCGGGGGGGGCGGCCGCGGAAACGCCTCTTCCCGCTCCGCCCGGCCTGCGCCGCGTCCTTCTCGTGGAGGACAACGACGCCGCCCGCCGCATCACGGGAGAGCTTCTCGCGCGGGCCGGGATCGGCCATCTCGCCGCGGCCGACGCCGGCGAGGCGAAGCGGCTGCTCTCCGGCCCCGGCTGGCCGGATGCCGTGATCCTCGACTCCGACCTGCCGGGCGAGGACGGCTTTGCGCTCGCCGCCTGGCTCCGCCGCGAGCGGGGGTTCGCCGGCCCGATCGTCATGTTGCTTACGTTCAAGAACCTCAAGCGCAAGCCGGAGTGTGATGCGCTGGGCGTCGGGGCCGCGATCGTCAAGCCGATCGGGTTTGCCGGCCTGGTGCACGCCCTCTCCGATGCGGCCGCCGCGCCGGGGAAACGGCAGGAACCGGAAAGGCCGGCCGAAGCTCCTCCGCCGGCGAAGGAGGCGATGCCCGCCCTTCGGCTGCTCGTCGCCGAGGACACGCCCTTCAACCAGAAATTCATCCTGCGGCTGCTCGAGCGCTGGGGGCTCTCGGCCGTGCTCGCGGCCGACGGCCGGGAGGCGCTCGCCCGGTTTGCCGAGGAGTCCTTCGATGCCGTCCTGATGGACGTCCAGATGCCGGAGATGGACGGGCTCGAGGCCGCGGCCGAAATCCGCAAGCTCGAGGCGCAGGCGGGCCGGCCGCGCACGCCGATCATCGCCATGACGGCGCACGCGGTGCAGGGCGACCGCGAGCGCTGCCTCGCCGCGGGGATGGACGATTACCTCCCCAAGCCGATCGACGCCGCCGCACTCAGGCGCATCCTCGAGGCCCGGGTCCCGGCGGCCCGCCCCCGGGTGGAGCCATCGCGGCTGCCCGAAGAGCGTTCGCTCCTCGAGGGGTTCGGCGGGGACCGGGACTTCTTCCGGGAAGTGGTCGAGGTCTTCCTCAACGACCATCCCCGGCAGATCGAGATTCTGCGCCGTGCCGCGGAGCAGGGCGACGCCGCGACCTTCCGCCGCGCCGCGCATTCGCTCAAGGGGATGCTCCGGGGGTTCCGGTTCGAGCCGGCGGCCGAAAAGGCCGAGCGCCTGGAACGGGAGGCCGACCGGGGCGCGCTTTCCGGGGCGGCGGCGTTGATCGCGGAGCTCGAGCGGGATATGCTCCTTCTGGACGGGCGCCTGCGGGGCATTCTCCGCGAAGGGGCGAAAACGAACTGAGGGACAGGCGGGATCGATGGCGGAGGCTTCCAAAAAGATTCTCGTCGTGGACGACGACCGCGTGATCCTCACCTTCGCCGAACGGCTGCTCGCCTCCCGGGGCCACGAGGTGAAGACGGCGGCGGACGGCTTCGAGGCCTTGAACATCCTTTCCGCCTACACGCCGGACATCATCTTTTTCGACCTCATCATGCCCAAGATCGACGGCGACAAGCTGATCCAGATCGTGCGCAGCATGCCGCGCCTCGAGAAGTGCTTTCTCGTGATCGTCTCCGCGGCGGTCGCCGAGACGGATTTCAACTTCGGCGAGACGGGGGCGGATTACTACGTGGCCAAGGGCCCCTTCAGCGCGATGGCCGAAAATTTCCTCGCCGCCGTGCGCGCGGCCGACGCCCCGCACCCGGTGGAGCCCCGGAAACCCGTGCTGGGGCTCGAGCACGTCTACTCCCGGCAGCTCACCCGCGAGCTTCTCTCGCGCAACCGCCACCTCGAAACGATCCTCGAGAGCATGTCCGAGGGGATCCTCGAGGTCTACTCGGGAAAGGTCGTCTACGCGAACGCGGCCGCGGTCCAGATGCTCGGCCTTCCGGTCCGCAAGATGCTCACGGCCTCGCCGGTCGACCTCTTCCCGGGGGAGGTCCGGGAGCGGATCGCGGCGCTCGCCCGACTCCCCGGCGAGCGGCCGGCCGAGACCGAGCCCGACCGGCCGCTCGAGGTGCACGGCCGCGAGCTCCTGGTGAAGAGGCTTCCCGTCAAGGGGGACGAGACGACCGCGATCTGGATGATCACCGACGTGACCGAGCGCCGCCGCCTGGAGAGCCAGATCCAGCACATCCAGAAGATGGAGGCCCTCGGCACGATCGCGGCCGGGGTCGCCCACAACTTCCGCAACACCCTGACCGAGATCCTGGTGAACAGCCAGCTGATCCAGCTCAACCACAAGGATCAGCCCGAGCTGCAGGAGATCGCCGCCCGCATCCACTCCTCGGTGAAGCGCGGGGCGCGGCTCGTGGACGGATTGCTCCACTTCTCGCGCAAAGAGATCCGCCGCGAGTTCCACCCGATCGACCTCGCCGCGGTGATCCGCGAGGCGCTCGCCGTCGCCGAGGGCTCGTTCGGCTCCCGGATCCGCATCGAGGCGCGGGTGCCCGAGACGCTCTGGGTGCTGGGCGATGCGACGGGCTTGAGCCAGGTCCTGATGAACCTCTTCACCAACGCCCGTGACGCCATGCCCGCCGGGGGGGTGCTCGGGGTCGAGGCCCGGCAGGAGGGCGGATCCGCCGTGCTCGTGGTCTCCGACACGGGCTGCGGCATGGACGCCGAGACGATCGAGAAATGCTTTGACCCTTTCTTCACGACCAAGCCCGTGGGCCGGGGGACGGGGCTCGGCCTTTCGACCGCCTACGGCATCATCAAGAGCCACGACGGCCGGATCCGGGTCGAATCCCGCCCCGGCAGCGGCACCGTGTTCCACATCCACCTTCCCTGCGTTGCGGCGGCCGGGCCGGCGGAGGAAGCAGCACCCCGGGGGCTTGCCCGCGGCCGGGGCGAGACGGTGTTGTTCGTGGACGACGAGGGCGAAATCCTGCGTGCCATGGAGGGCTTGCTCCGGGTGCTGAACTACCGGCCGCTTTGCACCTCGAGCCCCGAGGAAGCGATCCGGCTCTACCGCTTGCGCAAGCCCGATCTCGTGCTCCTCGACGTCAACATGCCGGGGATCGGCGGGATCGAGTGCGGCCGGCGGATTCTTGAGATCGACCCCGAGGCGCGGATCGTTCTTTTCACCGGCTGCGAGCTCGAACCGCAACCCTCCGCCGACGCTTGCGGCGAGGGCCTCATCGGCCGGGGCACCCTCAAAAAACCGGCCGATCTCAAGGAGCTGAGCGAAGTCCTCGCCTCGGTTCTGCGCTGCCAAAAACCCGCGGGACAGGAGGCTTCCGCGATTCCCGCGCAACCCCCCGCGGGCGAAGGCGAGGCCGCATCGGGCCTGAGTCCGGACGGGGCCCGTGCACGCCGTGTGAGCAAAAGGGAGGTTTCATGAAGGGTTGGAAGATCCTGTGGATTGTGCCGTTCACCCTGATCGTTGCGGCGTCCGGCTGCTCTTCGGATGAACAAAAAAAACAGGCCCATTTCGCCAAGGCGAAAGCTTACGCGGAGAAGGGGGAGCACAAGTCCGCCCTGATCGAGCTCAAGAACGCGGTCAAGATCGACCCGCGCTTCGTCCAGGCGCATCTGCTGCTCGCCGAGACGAGCCTCAAGCTGGGGGACGCCCAGGCGGCGTTCCGCTCTTACTCGGCCGTGGCCGAGCTCGACCCCGCAAACACCGAGGCCAAGCTCAAGCTCGCCACCTTTCTCGCCCTCGCGCAGAAATTCGCCGAGGCGCGGGGGCGGCTGGACGAGGTGCTCGCCCGCGAGCCGCAGAACCTCGAGGCGCTTTTGCTGCTCGCGACGCTTCAGGCCCAGGAGGGAAAGCCGGCCGATGCGATGGCGACTTTCCGCCGCGTGATCGAGATCGACGGCCGGGAGACCCGCGGCCACCTGGGGCTCGCGCGGCTGCTCGTGCAGCAGGGAAAGACCGAGGAGGCCGAGGCGGTGCTGCGCCGTGGCGCGGCCGCGGCCCCGGAGGCGCTGAACGTCCGCATGGCGCTCTTCTCCTTGCACGCCGCCTCCGGGAAGCACGAGGAGGCCGAGCGCGAAATCCGCGCCCTCACCGCCGAGAACCCGCAGAACGTCGATCTCTTGATCGCCATGGCGCAGTTCTATGCCGGAAGGAAGCGCACGGCCGAGGCCGAGGAGGCCTTTCAGCGGGCGCTCGCCGCCGACACGAAATCGGCGCGGGTGCCCCTTGCCGCGGCCTCCTTTTACGGGGCCCTCGGAAAGCACGAAAAGGCGCTCTCGCTCTACGACGAGGCGGCCGCCCGCGAACCGGAAAACTGGGGCGTTCCCCAGGCGCGGGCGCGCTACCTCCTCGGCCGCGGGGACATCGAGAACGCCGAGCGCGAGGTGCTCCGGGTGCTCGAGAAAAACCCGAAGCATTTCCCGATGCGCCAGCTCAAGGCCGAAATCCTGGTCGCGCGCCGCGACTTTGCCGCGGCGGGGGACCTGTTGACCGAGCTGTTGCGCGATGAGCCCAACTCGGCGCGGCTGCACTACTTCAACGGGCTCGCCCTGGTCGGTCGCGGCGAGATCCGCCTCGCCTCCGCCGCGCTCGCCCGGGCGGCCGAGCTCGACCCGGCGAACCTCAAGACGCGCATGCTGCTGGCGGAGGTGGCCCTCGCCGAGCGCGATTACGCGCGCGCCCAGAAGGAGGCCGAGGCCGCGCTGAAGATCGAGCCCGGCAGCGTGCCGGCGAAGCTTTTGCTCGGCAACACGCTTCTGCTGCAGCAGAAAAACGCCGAGGCGAGAAAGGTTTTCGAGGAGATCCTGCAGCGCGAACCGCGCAACCCCAACGCCTGGCTGCAGCTCGGCCGGCTCGCCCGCGCCGAGGGCAAGGAGCGCGAGGCGATCGAGCGCTTCGAAAAGGCGCTCCAGGCCGAACCCCGGATGCTCGAGGCCCTTTCGGAGCTTGCGGCCGCGCACGTCGCCCTGAAAGAGCCGGCCAAGGCGCTTGCCCGCTGCGAGCGGCATCTGGCGGCCATCGCCGGCGACGCGGCCGCCGAGGCCGCGATCTACCATATCCAAGGGAACCTCCACGCGGCCGCCGGCGAACCGCGCCGCGCCGAGGAGGCCTGGAAGAGGGCGATCGAAAAGAACCCCCGATTTCTCATGCCCTATTACGCGCTTGCCGACCTCTTTCTCCGGGAGAAACAGGCCGACAAGGCGATCGCCCAGTTCGAGGCCGCCCTCGCCCAGAACCCCCGGCAGGCCACCCCGCACATGCTGATCGGCGTGATCCACGACATCCAGGGGCGGCACGACCTTTCCGAGCCGCATTACCGCAAGGCGCTCGAGATCGACCCCCGTTTCGCCCCGGCCGCGAACAACCTCGCCTACCTCCTCGCCGAGGCGAACCGCGAGCTGGACGAGGCGCTGAAGTGGGCGAAGATCGCCAAGGAAGAGATGCCCGCGGAGGGGAGCATCCTGGACACGCTGGGCTGGGTCTACTATCGCAAGGGGCTCTACGACTCCGCGGTCGCGGAGCTGCGCGAGGCGGCGGCCAAAGTGCCGGACAACCCCACGATCGCCTACCACCTCGCGCTTGCCTACCTCAAACGGGGGGAAGCGGCCAAGGCCCGCGCCGAGCTCGAGCGCGCGCTGCGGCTGGGAAAGGACTTCCCGGAGGCGGGGGAGGCCCGGCGGCTCTTTGCCGAGATCCGCTGAAGCAGGCGGCATGCGCCACCTATCGATCCGCATCCTCGCCTGCTGCATCCTGCTGCCGCCGCTCCTTTACCTGGCGACGGTGGCCGTGCTCGAGGTCTTTCTGGCGCGGGAGATCCGCCGGGGCCTGGAGGAAAACCTGCTCGGGGACACCCGGCCCCTTCTCGAAGGGAGCCTCCGCTTGCAGGCGGCGGTGCAGGCGAACGTCGAGCGCCATCTCGAGCGATCCCCCTGGCGGAGGGCGGGGGTCGCCGTGCGCGCAAGCGTCAGGACGACGGGCGGAAAGCCGGTTTACCCCGCCTTCATCGACGAGGAGCGGAGCCCGGGGCAGGGGGAGGCCGAGCCGCTTGCGGTCGCCCGGGAGAATTTCCGGCTGCTCGAAGAGGGGCTTCTTGTGGAAGCCGAGGTCCGGCTCGAGCACAACCGGCCGCTTTCGAACGCCCTTCTCGCGCTCTATGTCGCCGCGGCACTTTCCATCCTCTTCGGGCACTACCGCCGGGCGGTGCGAAAGAGCCGGAGCGAGGAGGAAGAGCGGCGCCGCGAGACGGAGCGGCTTGCGGCGCTCCAGGCCGAGACGAGCGCGCGGCTCGCCGCGGTGGAGCGGGAACGCGAGGCTCTCGCCGCCGAGGCCCGGGCGCTCGAGGAGCGGGTGAAGAGCGAGCGGCTGCGGGCCGAGCGGAACGAGGATGATTTCATCCGCGAGATCGAGGAACTGGAAACGAAGCTGGCCGAGCACCTCGCGCGGCAGGAAAAGCAGCGCGAGGAAATCGAGGCCTTGCGGGAGACGCTGGTCGGCCTCGATCGGGAGCAGCGCCGCGAAGAGCGGGCGCGGGTCAAGGCCGAAGAGGCGATCCGGCGCCGGCTCAACACGCTCTACAAGAACATCGCGGTCAACGATCGCGCCGTCCAGGGCATGGCCGAGCTGACGGAAGAGTTGCGGCTCAAGGCCGAGGAGGTGATCCACCAGCTGAACGCCGCCCCCGATCTCGTCACCGTCAAGCGCAAGGTCTTCGGCAAGAAAAACCGCGAAACCGTGCTCGAGGTGGTCTTTGCCTACAAGGGGCGGCTCTACTTCCGGCGCGGTCCCGACCGCCGCGTCGAGGTGCTCGCGGTCGGAACCAAGAACACCCAGGAGCGGGAACTCGAGTTCTTGGCAAGCTTGTAATTCGCATTTCGAAGAGCGCCGCCCGATGCCGGCCGACTTCGATGCCGTGGTGTTCAAAGATCTTGATCGAGGGGGGCGTGTTCGTCCGTCGTTTTGATTTGAAGGGGGGGCATGATAAGCAGAGGCGTGCCCCATAGGCGCAAGACGGCAGAAGAGGAAACCCACTCGCGAGGTGTCTGCATGAAAAAGAAGAAGCGTCTGCTCGTCATCGACGACAGCAAGGAAACGGTCGCCGGGTTGAAGAGTTTCCTCAGTCAAAAATACGAGGTCCTCACGGCGTACAACGGCCTGGACGGGCTCAAGGTCTTCGAATCGAGCCAGGCCAAGATTGACCTGGTCATCACCGATCTCGTCATGCCGGAAATCAGCGGTGTCGGGGTGATCTCCATCATCAAGAAGAAATACCCGGGCACACCGGTCATCGCGATCACGGGCTGGGGGGAGCACCCCGGCGCGATGGCGACGGAGGCGGATGCCGACCTCGTGCTCGACAAGCCCTTCGAGCTGGCGGATCTCGACCGACACATCACCGACCTTCTGGCGCCACGGTAGGCGGACCGTCACGCCGCCGGCCGCAACCGGGCGGCAAATTACATTCTTTTCCCAGATAGAGGAAATTTTTTACCCAATTGCCTCCGGCCGCTCCGCGGGGGAAGGCAGATCGTGGAGAAGGTGCCGCGCACATAACAAATTGTAATCAATTGAAATTGCGATTCTTCGCGCCCTCCCGCAGCTCGGGCGCTGTCGCGGTCGCGCCGTAGGGGCTTCCGGCACGCTACTTGCTTCTTCATCCATTGCTCGTCGCCGCCGCCGCGCGCGACGAACTGGCTCAGCACTTCGGAGGAAGGGATTGCGATGGAAGAAAACCCGAGAAGCACGTGGGATGCCGCCTACCTTCTTGGCGTGCTCTCCCGCCGCAGGTGGTGGTTGATCGGTTCTTTCACGTTCGCTGTCTTGACGGGGATCCTCCTCACCTTAATGCTCCCCAAGCTCTACGAGGCGAGCACCCTGATCCTGGTTCAGCGCCAGCGGGTCCCCGACAAGTATGTCCAGCCCGTGATCGCATCCGACCTGGAGAACCGGATCAGCACCATCTCCCAGCAGATCCTGAGCCGCAGCAACCTCGAGCGCATGATCGAGCGCTACAACCTCTTTGCCGGGGAGGAGTTCAAAAGCCTTCTCCTCGACGAAAAGATCGAGAGCCTCCGCAAACGCATCACGGTCGAGGTGAGCCGCAGCCGGCGGGACCGCGAGGCCGATGCCTTCACCATCGCTTTCCGCGACCGCGACCCGCACACCGCGATGCGGGTCGCCAACGGGCTCGCCACCACGTTCATCGACGAAAATCTCAAGGTGCGCGAGAGCCAGGCCCTGGGGACGAGCGACTTTCTCGAATCCGAGCTCGAATCGACCCGCAAGCGGCTGGAAGAGCTCGAGCAGGAACTCAAGGATTATCGCACCCGCCACATGGGGGAGCTCCCCGAGCAGCTCGACGCCAACCTGCGGGTGCTCGACCGGCTGAACGCCCAATTGAACGAAAAGGAGCAGAGCTTACGGAGCGCGCGGGTGAACCTCGCCGCCCTGATCGAGGCCGAAAACCTCACCCGCCAGGCCGTCGTCGCCACCCCAGCCCCCACGACGCCGACGGGCCGCGAAACCGAGGAGACGATGAGCCTGCCCCAGCTGCGGGAGAGGCTTGCCGCGCTGCTATCCTCCTACACCGAAAACCACCCCGACGTCGTCCGCGTGAAAAACCGGATCGCGAAACTCGAGGCGGCGGGTCAGGGCGCGGAAACCGGGCAGGCCGGGGCCTCCCCGCCGGTCCCGGTGCTCACGGCCGCCGAGGCCGAGCGGGCCCGCCAGAAGGCCCTCCTTGAGGGCGTGATTCGCAACCTCGAGGCCGAGATCGCCAAGATCCAGCGGGAAATCCGCGAATACCAGGCCCGGGTCGATGCCGCCCCGCGGCGCGAGCAGGAGATGCTCACCCTCAAGCGCGACTACGAATTGATCCGCTCCTCGTACAATTCGCTTTTGAACCGCAAGCTCGAGGCCGATATAGCGGTCAACATGGAGCGCAAGCAGAAGGGCGAGCAGTTCCAGATCCTCGACCCGGCGCGGCTTCCCGAGAAGCCGACCGCCCCCGACCTGCGGCGGGTGTTTGCGATCACGCTGGTTGCGGCCTTCGCCCTCGCGGGGGGCCTGGTCTTTCTTGTTGAGAAAAGCGACACCTCGATCCGCAGGCCGGCCGAGGCCGAGGAGCGGTTCAATCTCCCGGTGCTCGCCGCCGTGAACTGGATCGAAGGTCCGGCTGAGCGCACGCTTCGCCTGTTGCGCAACGCCGCGATAGCGGCATCGGTTCTCCTTGTCGCCGGCCTGACGGCGGGGTTCGCGTGGCTCGTTTTCGGGGCTGCCGAGCCGACCGTGCAGGCGCTGATGCGGCAGGCAAGCCTCTAAAGGGAAAAGCCCGGGCGGGGGGAAACGTTTTTTCCCCCGCCCGTGGGTTTCCGCCGCAAGAAAAACCGCAAGAAGACGGGAAAACATCCGATGGGCAAGATCTCCGAAGCCTTGAGCCGATTCAGCGAAGAAAGCCGCAGCCAACGCAAAGAAGAGGACCCCTCGGCCCAGCGACCCGAGGCCCTGACTCCGGCGGACCAGGCGGCGCTTGCCGGCTACGATCCGCTTTCCAAGCATATCCTCCGGCTGGACCCGCAGGATGAGGCGAAAAACGCGGCCTCCCTGGAAAGGCTGAGGCAGAGCGGCACGATCGATCGGCTCATTCAGAACGGCTTGCTCTACCCGGGCGGGAAGCTCACCCCCAGTGGGATCGCGGAAGCCGAACGCTTAAAAAGTGCTTACCGCGAACGGGCCCGGCAGCGTGCGGAAAGCCCCTCCCCGGCAGGGGCCCGGCCGGAGGCGGAGGCGGCGAGAAAGCCCGAAATCGCAAGGCCCTCCCCAGGGGAGGCGCCTCCGGGCCGCGAGGTTTCTCTCGCCGAGTTCAAGCTGGGCGCTCCCGCGGAACCCGCGTTCGACCCCGAGGCGATCGACCGGACTTTGGTCACCCTGCTCAACCCGCAGTCGGAGGAGGCCGAGCAGTTCAAGATCCTCCGGACCAACATCCTCTACCCCGTGAGCGGCGCCCCCCCGCGGACGATCCTCGTGACCAGCGCTGCACCGGGGGAGGGGAAAAGTTTCGTCGCCGCCAACCTCGCGGTCAGCATCGCGATGAACATCAACCGCTACGTGCTCCTGATCGATGCCGACCTGCGCAAGCCGGACCTACATCGCCGCTTCGGCTACGGCGAAACCCCCGGCCTGGCGGATTACCTCGAACGGGGGACACCGCTGCCGCGGTTTCTCCTGAAGACCGCCGTCGGAAAGTTGACGCTCCTCCCCGCAGGCCGTCCGCCTGCCAACCCCGCGGAGCTCATTTCCTCCGAGCGCATGGCCGGGCTCCTCGAGGAGGTCGCCAGCCGCTACAAGGACCGGCTGATCGTGGTCGATGCCCCGCCGCTTGCGGTCGCCGCCGAGAGCGGGGTTCTCGCCCGGCAGGTGGACGGCATCCTCGTCGTGGTCCGGCATGGGAAAACGCGGCGCGAGGAGATGCAAAACCTCCTCTCCCGCGTCCAGCAGGAGAAGCTGCTCGGCTGTTTCATCAACGGCATCGAGCGCAAGGCGGCACGCTACTACGGGTACTATTCCTACGGCCGCAAACGCTGAAGGGAAAGAGGCGGGTCAGCCGGCCGGGGAAGGCGGGCTGACCGCGAAACGAGGCAAACCGGGCCGGCCTGTGGCTTCGAGGACCCGGTACGATCGAGTCTCGGAAACATCGTGAGCCAGGGATCTCCGTCTTCCGTCGGCCTCCTCTTTCGGAATAGGGGAAAAGGCAGGCGGCGGATGGAACCCACCGAGCGGAGCTATACCCCAACCGATTCGGTTCTCCGAAAAAACCACTGAAATTACAGCTATTTTTCCTAAGTGGGCTACATTCCATGAACGTTCCCTTTCTGGATCTCAAGCCCCAGTACCGCCGGATCGAGGCCGCCTTGAAACCCCGCCTCGAGGAAATCATGGCCGCCGGCGCCTTCATCGGCGGACCCGAGGTCGAGGCCTTCGAGGCCGAGTTCGCCGCTTTCTGCGAAACGAAGTACTGCGTGGGGGTGAGTTCCGGCACCGACGCCCTGCGGTTTGCGCTGCTCGCTTGCGGCATCGGCCCCGGCGACGAGGTGGTCACGGTGCCGAATACCTTCATCGCCACCACCGAGGCGATCACCCAGGCGGGCGCCCGGCCCGTGTTCGTGGACGTCGATCCATCCACCTCGACCCTCGACCCGGGGCGTCTCGAGGAGGCGATCACCCCGCGGACGCGCGCCGTCCTCCCCGTCCACCTTTACGGCAGGCCGGCGGACATGGACCCGATCCTCGAGATCGCCGCGCGGCACGACCTCGTGGTGATCGAAGACGCCTGCCAGGCCCACGGCGCGCGCTACCGGGGAAAGCGGGCCGGGAGCCTGGGCAAGGCGGGCTGCTTCAGCTTTTACCCGGGAAAGAATCTCGGCGCCTTCGGCGACGCAGGGGCCCTCGTCACCGACGATCCCGAGATCGCCCGGCGCGCGCGCATGCTGCGCGAGCACGGCCAGAGCCGCAAGTATTACCACGACACCGAGGGCTACACCGGGCGGCTGGATGCCCTGCAGGCGGCGGTGCTGCGCCTGAAACTCGCCTTCCTCGAGGAGGGAAACCGCGCCCGCCGCGCGAACGCCAGGCTCTACGACGAGCGGCTTACGGGCATCCCGGGCCTCTCCGTCATCCCCGACGGCGATCAAGATGTCGAGCCCGTCTACCATCTCTATGTCGTCTTCGTCGACGATCGCGAGGGCCTAAGGGAGCACCTTTCCCGCTGCGGGGTCGGCTGCGGCCTGCACTACCCGCTTCCGCTCCATCTCCAGCGGGCGTACGCGGCGATGGGCCACCGCCGCGGGGATTTCCCGGTAAGCGAGCGTCTTGCCGATCGGCTGCTTTCGCTTCCGATGTACCCCGAGCTTTCCCCGGAGCAGATCGATTACGTGGTCTCCTGCATCCGCGGGTTCCAGGAAGGGAGGAAGTAGGCAATGATCCGCGTGGGGCTGATCGGCTTCGGTTACTGGGGACCCAACCTCGCCAGAAACCTGAACGCAAGCGGCCGCTTTCGGCTGGCCGCCGTCTGCGACCGGGCCGAGGGCCGGCTCAAGCGCGCGGCGGCGCTTTACCCGCAGGCCGCGGTGGTCGCGGACCCCGAGGAGTTCTTCAAGCAGGACCTGGACGCCGTCGCCATCGCCACTCCCGTCTCGACCCACTTCGAGCTCGCCTCGCGGGCGCTGGCGGGCGGACGCCACGTGTGGATCGAAAAACCCATGACGGAGACCGTCGAGGAAGCCGAGCGGCTGATCGAGCTCTCCGAGAAAAACCGCCGCGTGCTCCTCGTCGACCACACCTTCGTCTACACGGGGGCGGTGCGCAAGATGAAGGAGATGATCAACCAGCGGCAGCTCGGGGATCTCATCTATTACGACTCGACGCGCGTGAACCTCGGGCTCTTCCAGCAGGACGTGAATGTCCTCTGGGATCTCGCGCCCCACGATCTCTCGATCATGGATCACCTCATGCCCTTCCCCAAGCTCGCCGTCTCGGCGACGGGCTGCCACTACTACGGAAACGGCATCGTCCCCAAGTCCCTGCTCACGATCTACATGGAGGGAAACGTTGTCGGCCACGTGAACGTGAGCTGGGTGAGCCCGGTCAAGATCCGCCGCACCCTGATCGGCGGCACCTCGCGCATGATCCTCTACGACGACACCGAGCCCTCGGAAAAGGTGAAGGTCTACGACAAGGGGGTCGACGTCAACGTGAGCCGCGAGGAGCTCTACCACCTCAAGGTCCAGTACCGTGTCGGCGACATGTATGCCCCGCGGCTCGACGACCGCGAGGCGCTCGCCGTCGAGGCCGAGAGCTTCGCCGACTGCATCGAGGGCAAGGCCAGGCCCGTGACCGGCGGGCAGGCGGGCCTCGAGGTGGTCAAGGTCCTGGTCGCCGCCGAACAATCCCTCAGGCAAAAAGGCGCCCCCGTCGAGCTGTGACCATGGAAAAGCATCCCAACCGCAGAATCGCCCCCGACGTCCGGCTCGGGGAGGGGGTTGTGCTCCAGGACTTCGTCAATCTATACGGCTGCACGATCGGCGACCGCACGCGGATCGGCCCCTTCGTCGAAATCCAGAAGGGATGCACCGTGGGGAAAGATTGCAAGATCCAGAGCCACAGCTTCCTCTGCGAAGGGGTCACCCTCGAGGACGGCGTCTTCATCGGCCACGGCGTGATGTTCATCAACGACCGCTACCCGCGCGCGGTGACCGGCGAGGGGACCCTTCAGACCGAGGCCGACTGGGAGCTCGTCCCGACGCTCGTCAAACAGAGGGCCTCGATCGGCTCGAACGCGACCATCCTTTGCGGGGTGACCGTCGGCGAGGAAGCCATCGTGGGGGCGGGCAGTGTCGTCACCAAGGACGTCCCCCCCCGCGCCGTCGTCGCCGGGAACCCCGCGCGCATCCTGCGTTACCTGCGGCCGTGACCTTGGCGTACGCGTTAGCCTCAGCACCCGCCGGCTGCGAGGTCGAGGTGGTCGACCCCTGTGCCGATCCCGGGTGGGACGATCGGATCGGCGGCCTTGCCGGGGCCTCGTTTTTCCACGGCCGGCCCTGGGCCGAGGTGCTCTCCCGGAGCTACGGCTATCGCCCCTGCTATCTCCTGATGCGGTCGGGGGAAACCCCGCGCGGCCTTCTTCCGCTGATGGAAGTCGAAAGCGCGCTCACCGGCAAGCGGGGGGTAGCGCTTCCCTTCTCGGACAAGGCCCCGGTTCTCGCAGCCGATTCCCCTTCCTTCGAGCGGCTCTTCGGAAAAGCGCTCGCCCTGGCGAAAGAGCGCAGCTGGCGTTATCTCGAGCTTCGCGGGGCGCCGCTTCCGCCGGGGACGCCCGCCGTGGCCGGCTTTCTCGAGCACGAGCTCAGCCTCGACCGCGGCGAAAAGGAGCTTTTCCGGGGCTTTCACCCCGCAACCCGCCGCAACGTCCTTCGGGCGCAGAAAGAGAACCTCGAAACCCGCTTCGTCGCGGAGCCGCAGGCGATGGAGCGCTTCTACCGCCTGCACTGCAAGACGAGGCGCGGCCACGGCCTTCCGCCCCAGCCGCGGCGTTTTTTCGAAACCATCCACAGCCGGGTGATCGCGGCCGGCCACGGTGTCGTCGCCGAGGCGCTCCACCGGGGAACCCCGGTGTCCGCGGCCGTCTTTTTTTTCTTTCGTGACCAGGTGCTTTACAAGTTCGGGGCCTCGGAAGAGAAGGCCCTCCCCCTGCGGCCGAACAACCTCCTCTTCTGGGAGGCGATCCGCCGTTTCCGGGAGCAGGGGTTTCGGAGCCTTCACTTCGGCCGCACCGACCGGGAAAACGATGGTCTCGCCCGCTTCAAGAGGGGCTGGGGGGCAAAAGAGCGGGAGATCCTCTACCACCGGTATGATCCTGCAGGCTCCTCGTTCGTCGGCAAGGGAGAAGGGCCGCGCACCTCCTACCGGTTGTTTCGCCTCCTTCCCGTGCCGGTACTGCGCTTGATCGGGGCTGTCCTCTACCGGCACCTCGCATGACAACTCCCAGATGGAAAGGAATGAATCGCTCGTGGCGGAGAGAAGATCGCGCAGGATGAGTCGGCCAACGGCAAACCAGGTATCCATCTGCCCGCGGGGAGAGGTTTTCCCGCTTCCCACGCCGGCGGACTATCGCCGGGAGAACCGCCGCTTGCAGCGGCTTGCGGCCGCGGAGAAGAAAAAGGGCCGCGAGATCGTCGTCGTCATGGGGGTCGGCTTCGTCGGCGCCGTCATGGCCGCCGTGGTGGCCGACGCCGTCGACCGAAAAACCGGCAAACCCGCGAAGTTCGTGATCGGCATGCAGCGCCCATCCACGCGCTCGTTCTGGAAGATCGGCTACTTGAACCGCGGGGTTGCGCCCGTCGAGTCCGAGGACCCCGAGGTCCCGGAAATGGTCCGGCGCTGCGTTCTCGAGAAAAAAACGCTGACCGCGACCTTCTCCTACGAGGCGCTGGCGCTCGCCGACGTCGTCATCGTCGATGTGCAGTGCGATTACCACAAGGAGGCCTTCGGGGACGTCCGCCGCGGCCGCGCCGAGATCGGGGCCCTCGAGGAATGCCTCCAGGTGATCGGCGAAAAGATCCCACCCCACTGCCTGGTGCTCATCGAGACGACGGTTCCGCCGGGGACGACCGAGTACATCGCCTACCCGATCCTCAAAAAGGAATTCGCAAGGCGCGGCCTCTCCGGCCGCGAGCCGGTGCTTGCGCACTCCTTCGAGCGGGTCATGCCCGGCCGGAACTACGTCTCCTCGATCCGCGACTTCTGGCGGGTCTGCAGCGGGATCAACGAGGAGGCCCGCAAGCGGGTCGTGCGGTTCTTGAGCGAGATCCTGAACGTGGAGAAGTTCCCGCTCACGGTGCTCGACCGGCCGATCGAGAGCGAGACCTGCAAGATCGTCGAGAACTCCTACCGCGCGGCGATCCTCGCCTTCATGCACGAGTGGAGCGTCTTCGCCGAACGAAACGGGGTCGACCTGATCAAGGTGATCCAGGCGATCAAGGTGCGGCCGACCCATTCCAACATCCTCTTCCCCGGCCCCGGGATCGGCGGCTACTGCCTGCCGAAGGACGGGGGGCTGGGCTTCTGGTCCTACCACACGCTGCTCGGGTTCACCGACGACATCTTCCGGATCACGCCGACGGCGATCGACATCAACGACACCCGAGGCATGCACGCCGCCCAGCTCGTCCGCGACGCGCTGCGCAACCTGGGGAAAATCGTCGCCGCCTCGAAGATCGCCGTGCTCGGAGCCTCCTACCGCGAGGACGTGGGCGACACCCGCTACTCGGGATCCGAGGTGATCGTGCGCAAGCTGACCGAGATGGGGGCCGATGTCGCGGTGTACGACCCCTACCTCAAGCACTGGTGGGAGTTCGAAAAGCAGGACACCTACCCTGCGCCGGGCCTTTCGCTTTCCCGGTTTTTCCGCAACCAGGAACGCCTGAAAGAGCTCTCGCTGCAAGAGGGCCTCGAGAGCACCCTTCGCGGCGCAGACGCCGTCGTGCTCGCCGTCCGCCACGAGGCCTTCCTCAAGCTCGACCCCGATGCCGTGGTCGGCATGACGGGGAAACCCTGCGCGGTCGTCGACTGCTTTGGGATCCTCGACGACGGCCGCATCCGGCGCTACTTCGAACTCGGCTGCGAGGTGAAGGGCTTGGGCCGCGGGCATGTGAAGCGGATCAAGGACGAGGTGCGAAACGCCCTGACCGCTAACCTCAGGTCGCGCGGCGGCAGGTGACCCGGAACCGGGCCCAAAGGCTCGCCGTCGTGGATCAGCGCACCTTCGTGACGGAGGTTTCCCGGAGTCTCCACGATCCCCGCTGGGACGACTTCCTTGCCCGCTGCCACGGCGGGCACCATGAGCAGACCAGCCTCTGGGCACAGGTCAAGGCCCACTACAATTGGTCTCCAGTTCGGTATGTTTTTTTCGAAAACGGCAAAATATGTGGCGGCTTTCAGATCCTCTGGAGATCCTTCAAATACGTGGGAAAGGTAGGATACATTTCCCGTGGTCCGACCGTTGAATTTGAGGATTCCTCGCTCAAGCGATGGATGGCGCTTCAACTCGTCCACGCAGCGAAGAAGGAGCGACTCTTCTACCTATCCGTGGTGCCCGGTTATCCTGACCAGGACTTCGCCGCACAATTGAGAGCGGTCGGCTTTAAGCCGAAACCAAATTGGCTCCCGCCCACAGGCCTCATTCAAGCCACGTTCCTCATGGATCTTCGCGACGATCTTTCTTTGATTCTCAGCAGGATGCGTAGGTCAACACGCAAACACATTCGCAGCGGATTGAAGGGAGGTGTGGTTGTTCGGGAAGCGGGGGACGAAAAAGATGTCGACACATTCAGAAGACTTTTTGAGGGGCACTGTCGACGTAAAGGAGTTATTCCAACCCCGCCCCAACCCGAATTTTTCCATCTCCTCTGGCGGATATTCGCTCCCCATGGCTTTATCAAAATTTTTCTAGCGGAGTTCAGCGGGGTTGCAATAGTCGGCCTTTTGGCCTTTTCTTTCGGCGATACCGTCAGGATCTGGAAAATTGGATGGGACGGCAGCATGCCCAAGCATTATCCCAATGAACTTTTGCATTGGCGCATGATGGAGTGGGCCAAGGAAGAGGGGTTTCAAAATTTTGATTTTGTCGGCGCCGACGGAAAGTGGGCCGAGGCCGCCCTTCGTGGCAACCCATGCCCCGAAGAAACTGAATTCGGCGAAACGTGGTTCAAGGCCGGATTTGGCGGGCGGGCAGTTCTCGTTCAAGGGGCTTTCTGCAAGTTCTCCAACCCGTTGGTATCGGCGATAATTATGAATTTCGGAAGGCATCTTTCGTCCTCATCCATCGCTAGGCGATTTTCTGGAGTTTGAGAAGTTGGAGTTTTTATCCTCTTTGCCCGAAGGAAGCCGAGTTTGCCTGATCGACCCTGAGCAGGATCCGCGATGGGACGTTCGTAGCGAATCATCCAAATCGGGTGGATCTGCCGTTTATCGGGGTGGAAGAGGGTGCTAAAGAGCACCTTCCCGCACATGAAAGGCTATTTCTTCGTCCTTCTGAATAAGTCCACAGAAGGCAACGAAGTTTTGCCCTTCCCGTCTTTCACATGAAGCTTCGGCTTTTTGGCGGAACCGATGCTCAGGCGTCCTTTTGACTCCCCATGTGACCCTCAAGACGCAAACGGAACCCAATTTCTGGCATTGTTGAAAACCTTGATGAAACCAAGATCGTCATCCCTGTTGCGGAACAATCGAAATCCAGGCGTTGAACTCGCAACCGTCCATCGGGAAGGCAGATGGTTTTCAAAATCATACTGAAAAGTAAGGTTCTCGAGCACGATAACTTGCTGGAAATGAGCTGGGGGCTGTCCGATCAAAATTTCTGGGAGGGCTGTTTTTGAGCTCAACTCTCCTGTAGGCAAGAATCAAGGAAAACGGGGCGAGGGATTCGAATTGGGTATTTAATGTCTTTTTTTTCGGCTTCTTCGCCGCATCCGCCGACGTCTGGCTTGAGTTCCCTCTTCAATCCTGCCGTTTTTTCGAAGCCCTGGGTGTGAGTTCGCCGTTCAAAGGCCAGATTTAGATCATGGAGGCGGAGCATCATGGAAAAGCGGTAAGCGTTCTTTCCGCCCCAGAATTGATGGATAGGTTTTGACGCGGGATATTGGCGCTGATCCCAACCCCCGAGATATTGCGGTCGGCTATGTTCTTGTCGGGAGGCCTTTCGAACGGCGTTTCTTGAATCAGGCGTTCGACTACAGTCGGACCGATTGCCCAAAGCGGACGGCTGATACGTTTTAAAACATCTTGGCAGAAGGAGATCCTAGATCTGCCCCATTATTCCGGGCCGAATGTTCTAAATGTTGTTTCCGAAAGCGGTGATGCCCTGTCCGTGCGCTCGTTTAAGGCCGCCTGCCGGCGCGCCCCTGATTTGCTTCATGCTTCAGAAAGTCAACGGCGGGTTTTGCTACCGGCATATGGGGTGACGAACCGGACAATGGCTATCGAAAGTCGAGAAGAAGAGGGAAGCTCCCATTTCCATAAGGTGGAAGTGGAGGAAACTGAATGGGATTCTTTTTTGCAGGACTCCACCTTGGGCCAATATCCCCAAAGCAGCACATGGGCCCGCTACAAACAGGCCACCGGCTGGAATTGCTTTCGTCATGTGATTCGACGCGATGGCATGATTAGGGGAGGCTTTCAGCTGCTATGGAAGAAGACCCCCATCGGGCGGATCGGCTATGTGAGAAAGGGGCCGGTCGCGAAGGACGAGGATCCCCGTCTGGTGGACGATCTGGTCTCGGATCTCACCAAAAGCGGCCGGAGGCTTCGTCTTTTGGCGATCGTCGTCCAGCCTCCTAACTGCGGTTGGTTCACGGCAAGCCGTCTCCAACCCCCCTTGTTCCTTCCGAACCGCGTGCTCGAAATCATCACCGCCACCTTGCTGATCGATGTCACAGGAGGGGCGCCCGTGATCGAGGCGCGCATGCGCAAGACCACAAGGAAATACCTTCGCCGGGCCGTCCGTGGCGGGGTCTGCGTTCGGGAGGGGACCGAGAATGATTTAGATCTGTTTTTCGCTTTGATGGTGGAGACATGCAAACGGCAGGGCGTCGCGCCCAACCCCTCCGATCCTGCGGCGTTGAAAGCCCTCTGGGAAACCGAGGGAACAGGTGTTCGCTGCCGGCTTACGTTTGCCGAACACGGCGGCAAGGCCATCGCCGGGCTTTTCTGCATCGGTTTCGGCGACACCCTAACGCTATGGAAGAAAGGGTCTCTGCCCGAGTACCTGCCAAAACGGCCCGTTGAGCTCCTTTATCATGAATCGTTGGTCTGGGCGCAGTCATCCGGCTACCGGTTTTGCGATTTTGGGTCGATGAGCCGACACATCGCAGAGCGTCTTCTTGCGGGGAAAAAGCTCACGGAGGAAGAAAAAGGCAGCCGGGATTGGTTCAATTTGGGGTTCGGCGACACACCCTTATTGATGCCACAGGCTTTCTTCCATTTTCCCAATCACGCGCTGTCGTTCGGTTATCGGCTGTTGACCTCAAATCATCTCGCTCTCAAACTGTTCGGCCCGTGGGCACGCAGGCTTGGAACTGGTTGATTCCTCGAGGAATAGCAACGATTTTCACTTTAACCCAGCGGAATACATAAGAATTGGCGTTGATTCCCTTTGATCGCATCCGAAATCGCCTTTTCTACAGCCTAAAGCCGCTGATCCCTAGGTCGCTGCAATTGCTCTTGAGGCGGCGTTCGGCGGCTTGGAAACGGCGCCGGTGCGCCGCAGCCTGGCCAATCGACGAGCGTGCAGCGGCCGCGCCCGAGGGCTGGTTCGGATGGCCCGGGGGCAAGCGTTTCGCTTTGGTCCTAACCCACGATGTGGATACAGCACGAGGGCAGGATCGTTGTCTTAAACTCGCCGAAATCGAAAAAAATCTCGGTTTTCGTTCTTCTTTTAATTTTGTGCCACGCCGTTATGAGGTCTCAGCGCTGATCAGGGAGCGGCTATCCGAGGAGGGATTCGAGATTGGCGTTCACGGCCTCTATCACGATGGGAAATATTTCACCAGCCGCAGCCTTTTTCGCGAAAGAGCCCGACAAATCAATGTATATCTCCGGCGGTGGGGCGCCGTCGGTTTTCGGGCCCCTTCCATGCTCCACAACCTAGAGTGGATCGGGGATCTGGACATCGAATACGACGCCTCGACCTTTGACACCGACCCCTTCGAGCCGCAGGCCGACGGCATCGGGACAATTTTCCCTTTCCTCGTACCGCGTAGGGACGGCAGACCTCCTTACGTAGAGCTGCCTTACACCTTGCCTCAGGACTTCACGCTCTTCATCCTGATGTGCGAGGATGGCATCGACATCTGGAAGCATAAGCTCGCCTGGGTTGCAGATCACGGCGGGATGGCCCTGGTGAACGTACACCCCGATTACATGGCCTTCGGCGGGCGTCCCGGTATCGAGGAGTACCCCTCCGCTTACTACCGCGAGTTTTTGGAACACGTTCGATCCGCTTACGGGGACCGCTTCTGGCACGGCCTCCCCCGTGAGGTGGCCCGCTGGTCAGCCCGCCAAGCTTTAACAAAAGCTATATGAACCGTTCCGTGATCTCCCACAGATCTGTCTCGTGTCCTCTGCGGGTATGCCACGTCGCCTATGCCTTCTACGAATCCGACACCCGGATCCGCATGTATGCCGAGGCTCAGGCGGCCCGGGGTGATCATGTGGATGTGGTATCGCTCCGCAGACCTGGCCAGGCCAAAAACGACCTGATTGAGGGAGTCCACGTCCATCGCATTCAGGAGCGTGTTGTCAACGAGCACACCCGGACGAAGTACCTGTTCCGCATTCTCAGATTTTTTGCGGCGTCGGCCTTCTTTTTGGCCCAGAGAAGTTTCGACGCCTCCCGTCGCTATGATGTCCTTCATATACACTCGGTGCCGGACTTCGAGGTTTTTGCGGCCCTCGTCCCCAAACTCCGCGGAGCCGGGATCATCCTCGACATCCATGACCTCGTGCCGGAATTCTACGCCGGAAAGTTCGGCGTCAGCCGTTCCTCGGTGGTTTTCCGGGCCCTCCTGCTTGCCGAAAAAGTTTCGGCTTCCTTCGCCGATCATGTCATCATTGCGAATCATCTCTGGGAGGAGACCATCACCCAGAGGGCCGTGTCGCGAGAGAAGTGCTCAACTTTTCTAAACTATCCGACGCCGTATTTTTTTCGGCGTTACCCCCGCAGGCGAAACGATGGGAAAATCCGCTTGATTTACCCCGGAACGCTCAACCGGCATCAGGGCGTGGATATCGCCGTGCGGGCCTTCGATCTCATCCGGGCAAAAGTGCCTGGGGCGGAGCTTCACGTGTACGGTGAAGGACCAGAAAAAGACACCTTGAAACGCCTCGTGGCCGAGCTGGGCTTGGACAACCAGGTATTCATACGGGACGCGCTTCCGTTAGAGGAAATCATTCCGGCCATCGCCGAAGCCGACATCGGTGTTGTGCCCAAGCGCGCAGAAGGCTTCGGCAACACCGCCTTCAGCACGAAGATTTTGGAATTCATGGCCCTGGGTCTACCCGTTATCGTGTCTCGCACGGCGATCGACAGTCACTACTTTAGCGAAGATATCGTTCGTTTCTTCGATCCGGGGGACGTGCGAAGCCTCGCTGAGGCGATGCGGGAACTCATCAGCGACCCAAGACGCCGCAAGGAGCTTGCCAACAGGGCCGCGGAGTTCGCTCGCGAGAATTCATGGGAAATAAAAAAAGAAACCTACCTCCGGCTGACAGACCGCCTGGCAGGGTGCAGATGCAGATGAGAATAACCTTCGCAAAATGCGGGCTGTCGAGCTATGCGGCTATCTGGCATCGGGCGACGTGGATTCTGGCGATTGCGATCGCGGGGGAAGAGCTTCGGCTGACTCGCGTCGAGGTTTTAGTTGAATTTAGGACTATGCCGTTCAGGGAAGCCCTGCCGATAAGGCTTGGAAAAACTTCCCGCCATTGTCGAGACGATCCCTCGGAGCAAGGTTCGGCGAATAATCGAGGGTCAATCCGGATGCAGCTTGACGGGGTTCGTCTCTTGTGGTCGATGCGCGATCTGCATGTTTCATGTCAAAGAAAACAACTGCATAAGGCCGCTGCATGATTTGGCAGAAAATGACGGTCGACGAATACGCCGCCTACGAAAAGGGGAACGGCACGCCTGTCGTCAAGGTCGAAGATGTATGGTGGCGCAGGGTTAAGCCGTTTTTCTATCGGCCCCTCTTCCTTTTTCAAACACTCGATATAGGTAAAAAAGTTCCATGCGGCGCCATCGGCTGGCAGCACAAAGTCGCGGATCCGAAATGTGCAAATTCGTGTATAAAGGTCATCGTTTTTGACAATATTGCTCATTATTCGCTGGAGTGCCTGAAAAGAAAGAAAAGATCGTTTGTTCGCAAAGCTCTAACCCGTCTGACGGTTGACGTGATCAAAGATCGTTCGCTGTTTTGCCGCGAAGCCTATGGAGTGTATCGCGCATTCTACGAACGCACGGGTTACCGCTGGAGAAAAGATAGATTAAAAAAAAGCGAGTTTGATGAATGGGGTGATCATCTATTTAAACATGACAAGGTCGTAATTCATGGCGTTTACCATGGCGAAATCCTGATTGCGGTCAACATCTCCTATCTAGTGGAAAACATTCTTATTGATGCCGCGTTCTTTTCTACAAATGAAGGCTTGAGACTCGGAAGTTCAGATGTCGTTTGGCATAGAATACGAGAGGATGCCTCTCGTTCTGAGGAAATACAATATATTTTCGAAGGAACGGTTTCCGGAATTACAAGTTTAGACGCAGCAAAGCTGATTCGGGGCGGAAAGATTTTATTTCTTCCCTCATATCTTCATATGAATAATATGATTCTCAAGGGCGTCAAACTTATGAAAAGAAAATGGTATGATAAAATATCTGGAATAACTGAATCTGCCAGCAAACATTGGTAAATTATTAGATGAAACGCGAAAAAATTTTGTTTCTTTTGAGACTTCTAAAATCTGGCGATATCAGAAGTCTTTTGGGCCTCATCACATTTCGTTTGTACAGTGAAGAAATATGTCTTGGTTTTTCCAAGACAATCAATACGGCGGAGAATCTTACTCCAAAGAGCGCAATTTGTAGAACAGAAAATATGCATCAAGAAAGGCTTCTATCTATTATAGATATGGTGGAGAAACAGTACGGCCAAAATGAATATTTTGAACGCAGAAAAAGATTGGTTAAGTATAAAATAGGAAATTGTTACGTTAGTTTTATGGATAGCGTGCCATGCCATTTTCAATGGGTATTCAATAGCAAAGACAACGATAAATTAGCTTTTTATTTTAAAGGTGAATACCCGAGATTAAATGAAAACGAAGCCATTCTGGAGCACGCCCTGACGCTTACTCCATACAGGGGAATAGGGATTCACAAGGCAGCAAGGCAACAAATTATGGAAATGGAACGAAAAAATAACGGAATTAAAAGGTTCATTTCATTTATCAATCCGTCAAATACACCATCGATCAAAACCGCTATCGGACAAGGTTTCATCCCATATCTCATTAGAAGAGAGATATGGTTTCTTTTTGGCCGCCGTTTTGTCTTTGAAAGATTAAGCGAAGACCGTTTTCGGTTCCTCATGAAATGTTAGCGACCAACTCCGTTGCCAGGTCAGAATCGTAAATACTGCATTAATCTGTAAGCGATGAGGCCACATCCGGGGAATGCCAAATAACGAAAATTTCATTAAAATCTCTTGATGCTGTTATCGTATGCGCCTTGATAGGTTTTTAACTTTATACGTGACGCGTATGGCCCTGCAAGCGATGGCAGACGTGCGCAAGTTCGCAATCTCCATCCTAATGTACCACAGCGTCTCGAATGACAGCGGAAGAAATCGCCATACCTACTACGAGACGAACGCACGACCGGAAGATTTCGAGAGGCAAATAAAATTTCTAGCTGAAAGCGGATACCGAGTCATTTCTCTTTCAGAAGCGGTATCCTTGCTGAGCGATTACGATCTCGTTGCATCACCGAAAGATATATCTAAGAAGGTGTTTAAATCTCCAGAAGGTATCTCTGCCGATTGGGTTTACGCGGGCCAACGGTGCGCGGCTTCGACTTTGTCGCGAGCGGTGGTGATAACCTTTGATGACGGCTACCGAGACTTCTACATCACGGCATGGCCCATTCTAAAAAAGTACGATCTTCCTGCCACCGTATTTCTGCCGGCAGGTTTCATTTCCGAAAGGCGAAAAAGGCTAAACGGGAGAGAATGCCTAACCTGGGAAGAGGTCAGGGAAATAGCGCAAGAAGGTGTCGAGATAGGGGCGCACACGGTTCACCACAAGCAACTCTATGGAATGAGATGGGCAGATGTGGAGAATGAGATAAGAGCGTCTAAAGATAAGATCGAGCAGGCAGTGGCGCGGCGCGTTCGACATTACGGGTGGGCTTATGCCTTTCCAGGTCACGACCGTGCATTCCTTCGGTCCTGTGAAAAGCTGTTCCGCTCCGCAGGGTATCAAGCCGTCGTAACCACGATGATCGGCAGGGCAAAGCCCGGAGACAACTTGTACACATTGAAACGCCTTCCCGTAAACTCCGGGGACGATATTCCTCTATTCCGTGCAAAGCTCGAAGGCGCATACGACTGGTTGGCTTGGCCGCAGCAGCTTAAGAAGCGGCTGATGGGTTTATCAAAAAGCGAAACATGAAACCACTCAAGGTGTGCATTTTGGGGGCTTCTCTCGCTACCGGCAACATGGGGGTCACGGCCTTAGGAACGTCGATTGTTCGGCTCATCAGGGATGAGGCAGCCGATGCCGAGATCTCCGCTTTCATCGCCGAGCGTTTCGATAGGCCCCAGTCGGTAAGGGTGGGCGGCCGCAATGACACGCTTCAGGTGATCAACTATCGGCTTTCGCCCCGGGCGGGCTTCCGCAATCATCTGGCGGGAATATTTCTCGTTGCCCTCTTTTACCGTTTAGCGCCTTGCGGGCTCCTACGGCAGGCCATGCTGCGCTGGAACCCGAAGCTCGCGGCTCTGGCGCAGCAGGATCTCTTCGGCAACATCTGGGGAGGCGACAGCTTCAGCGACATCTACGGACTGAGGCGAATATTCGAGGGAGCCTTGGCGAGCTTTACTGCAATGCTCCTGGGGAAGCCCTTTTGCCTTTTGCCACAGACGTATGGGCCCTATCGTTCCCCCCTCTCCCGCGCAATTGCCCGTGCCGTCATCGGGCGGGCAAAGCCTGTGTTGTGCCGTGACCCGGAGGGCCCGAAGATTGTGCGTGAGCTTCTCGGCCCGGGGACCGAAAGAAAGGACATCCGGTTCTGCCCTGACGTGGCCTTTGCGCTTGAGCCCGAGGCCTATGATCTGGAGGCCATAGAGCCGCCGCTCGACCTTGCGGACGGACGGCCTCTCATCGGCTTCAACGTGAGCGGCCTGCTATACAGCGGGGGCTACAGCCGTGACAACATGTTCAAACTCTCCTTGGATTACCGGGAATTCGTTCACAGTGCCGCGAGGAGACTGCTGGAGGAGACAGAATGTGCCATTTTGTTCATTCCACACACTTTCGCGGCCGAGGACGACGTGGAAAGCGACCCCTATGCCTGCAAGAGGGTGTTCGAGTCGCTTGAGGGTTTCCCGGGTCGCGTCCACCGTCTCACGGGCCGGCATGGGCCGCAGGCTCTCAAAGGTTTGATCGGGCACTGCACCTTCTTCATCGGCTCGCGCATGCACGCTTGCATCGCGGCCCTCTCCCAGGGCATCCCCGCCGTCGGCGTTGCCTATAGCGAAAAGTTCAGGGGCGTCTTCGACTCGGTCGGCGTAGGCTGCATGGTCATCGACGCCCGTCGCGAAAACCTGGACGGTGCTTTGGAAAAGCTATTATCGCTTTACCGGAAGGGCGATACACTGCGGCCCCGCCTTGCCGCCGAATCAAAGCGGCTGCGGGTGCTTCTTGCCGATGAATTCGGGAACTTGCTGAGAGGCAGCTCATCATGATGCAGGGTAGAAAGCTGCGTGGTTTGAGGGACGTGGTCGAAGCCCAGCTTTGCATCGGCTGCGGGGCCTGCGCCGCCTACTGCGAAAAAGGGGTACTCAAGCTCGTCAACGACGAGAGGGAGGGCATTCACCCTGTTTTTGAAGATGGCTGCGGCGATTGCAGTGAGTGTGTTGCCTTCTGTCCGGGAGCCGTCCTTTACTTCGACAAGCTGCGTGAGGCGAACACAGCGAAATACCACCCACTGCTCGGGCCCTGGCTCGGGATCTATGAAGGATACGCGGAAGATCCTGAGATCCGTTACCGTGGTTCTTCCGGTGGAGCAATTACCGCTTTGTCTCTCTATTTACTCGAGCACGAGAAAAAAGCCTTCGTCCTGCACACGGGCATGGATGCGGAAAAACCGTGGCAAAACCGGGCCGTCATGAGCTCGAATCGCTATGAGTTGCTCGAGCATGCGGGGTCACGATATGCGCCGTCTTCGCCATGCGCGGCCCTTAGGGATGTTGCTCAAAACAGTCTCTCTTGCGTGTTTGTGGGGAAGCCCTGCGACGTCGCAGCGGTCCATGCTTTAAGCGCTTCATGGTCCGAACTGCACAAGCGCCTCGGGTTTGTTCTTTCGTTCTTTTGCGCAGGCCCACCGCCTAGCGGGGCGACGCGGGCGCTCGTGGCCTCCCAGGGAATCCTACCCGAATCCGTGACGTCCATCCGCTACAGAGGGCACGGTTGGCCGGGTGACTTCCAAGTCCAATATGACGGAGGCCGAGCTTCCCGATCGTTGACCTACCGGGAGGCCTGGGGGAGGCTTGCATCTTACCGAAGATCCTTGCGATGCAATCTCTGCCCTGACGGCACCGGGGAATTTGCCGATATCGCCTGCGGCGATGCATGGCATCGCTACGATCAAGACGGAAACCCTGGGCTCTCCGTCCTGATCGTCCGTACTCCCCGGGGGCAAGAAATCCTGAAGCGCGCAGTCAAGGCCGGTTACCTTGTCGTGGAGGCGTCGTCACCAGAGCGGATTTTATCGGGCCAGGGGCTGCAGAAGCGCAGGATGGAACTCCATGGCCGCCTTCTCGCACTGCGCTTTCTATGTTGGCCATGGCCCGAGTACCCGGGTTTCGATTCGGCAGCGCTTTGGCGCGATATTCCGTTTCTTCGCAAAATGCGGATTTTATTCGGTACTGTTCGCAGAATCCTGGTTCGGCGATACATCAATCGATGTGCCCTGTGAAGATGACATCGACAGGTAAGGACTATGTCTTGATGACAGCCGCCCGCAACGAGGCGGCCTACATTGAAGGGACCATCAAGGCCGTGTTGTCGCAGACAGTGAAACCACGGCTATGGGTCATCGTCAGCGACGGCTCGACGGATGGAACCGACGAGATCATTCGCGAATACGAAAAGAACGAAGGGTTCTTAGTCTATCTCCGCAGACACGACCCGAGTTCGCAGGTTGATTTCAGGCGGAAGGTGGAGTCTCTGCGGCTATCCCAAGCCATGTTCAATAACCTATCCTACGACTTTATCGGCAACCTTGACGCCGACATCACCTTCCATGCGGATTACTTTGAAATCTTGCTTCACGAGTTCAACAAAAAACCCGGCCTGGGGATTGCAGGCGGCGTTCTTTATGAGCCGTTCAACGGGCGATTCGTGCCGCGTTACCTGAGCGAGGAACGCTACGTGCCGGGAGCCGTACAGCTGTTTCGGCGGAAGTGTTACGAGCAGGTGGGCGGCTACGTGGGGTTGCGCTGGGGGGGGGAAGACACTGTGGCCGTGGTTTCGGCTTGGATGAAGGGGTGGGAGACGCTATCCATTCAAGGTTTGCCGGCATTCCATCACAAGGTGGGCTTAGAAACGGGTTCGGTACTTCGTTGGCGTTTTTACGAGGCGTCGATGTTTTACTACTTGGGAAGTGATCCTGTTTTCGAGATTTTAAAAAGCCTCCGTTGGATGGGGCGCCGGCCTTATTTCCTTCAGGGGATATCCCGGCTTTGCGGCTATGTCTGGGCTTTATGCCATGATGAAAAGCGACACGTTTCGAATGAGTTTATCCGGTATCTGCGTCGGGAACAACGTAGGCGCTTAAGGGAAGCCTTTAAGATAAATCTTTGGGAAAAGCAAAAATGATAAAGCAAGAGTTTCAGTTTTTGCCACGCGATCCCTTCAAGGCATCCGTTATTGTCGTCAGCTGGAACTGCAGGGCATATTTGATCAAATGCCTGGAGAGCATGTTCAGACACACGAGGATGCGGGAGGTGGAATGGATCGTTTTGGACAACGCTTCGGCAGATGGAACACCGGCAGAAGTTGCAAAGCGGTTCCCCGAGGTGCGCCTGATCGTCAATCAAGAAAACACAGGTTTTGCCCGAGCGAACAATCTAGGGATCAAGCAGGCTCATGGAGATTATCTCTTTCTGGTCAATCCTGACGTCGAGTTTCAGGATGACTGTATCGGAAAGCTTTGTCGTTTTATGGATAACAACCCCGATGTGGGGATATGTGGGCCCCGGATTTTGAACACCGATGGTACGGTGCAACATTCCTGCAGAGAGCTGCCCAGTTTTCGGAATAACCTGTGTTTCGCACTTGGGTTGCATCGACTGTTCCCCGGCAGGAGATGGTCCAGTAACGAACTCATGAGCTGGTTCGACCATAGCTCCGAAAAGGATGTCGAGGCTCTTTCGGGTTGCTTTCTGGTGGTCCGGCGCTTCGCGCTAGATGAGGTGGGGCTTCTGGACGAGAGATTCTTTATGTATTCGGAAGACGTGGACTGGTGCAAAAGGTTCCTGGATAAAGGATGGAGGGTTGTCTTCAACCCTGAAACGGAAGCCGTACATCACGGGGGTAAAAGCGCCGAAACAATATCAGTTGAATCCGGTGTTGCTCAAACAAAGGCCAAGCTACAGTATTGGCGAAAGCACCATGGGCCGATATGGGGCACTCTTCTAAGAGGGATAATTTTTATCCGACACCTCCGTGTACTTACACATGCCATATGGCTTATTTTACGTGGAAAACGGAAAGCAGCTTACATGAAGCTGCGAAACGCTCTGGCTTGCCTCAAGTTCACACTTGTGCCCGAATACGGGTTCGAGAGATCGCCGCATCTACCCAAGCCTAAAAACAGTTCCGGCGTCCACTGAGGAGGCCAAGAGGCTGCACAGGACGGACCATATTTTGAAAAAGAATTTATACTGGAGAAATCATGGGTAGGCCAAGGGTTATTGTGCGAAGAAGGCAGGGGCGGATGCGGATATCAAGCTGCAAGGATATCCACTACCCAAGGAACAAGTGGCAGCGACCAGCGCTGTTGAAGACTTATGATCCGGAGAGATCTTAACGGCATTACGAACAGGGCGCCACTTCTAAAGGCAGAGTCCTCTGCACCCGTGGGAGAGCTCTGTATCGCAAAATTTCAACACGATGTCACCGAGGCGTAAGGCAGCAAACCTGATGGATCGCGGGAAGGAGCAATGAAGTGTTATGGAATCCGCAGACGCGACAACCATCAATGCCTTAGGGCTATCGATAACGCTCATCTTTGGCCTTGCGACCGTCGTCTTGTCCCGAAAGTATGCTTTTGTTCCGTTTCTGGTCATCGGCGTCACCGTGACATTAGGGCAGATCTGGTACGTTGCCGGTTTGCATTTCAGTATCATGAGAATCATGGTGATATTCGGCATGGTGCGGGTCATTCTACGGGGAGAGTTTCGGGGGCTCCGAATTAACGAGATCGACAAGGCTCTCATCTTTTATGCAGTGGCAAACGTATTTTTCTTTACGCTTCGGGAAGGAACCTCGGAGGCCTTCATCAATCGACTGGGGTTTGCATACAATGCACTAGGGATTTACTTCGTATTCCGTTTCACCGTTCGAAATGAAGAGGACATCCGGAGGGTGTTTAAGGCCATGGCCCTACTTGTTTTGCCCTTGGCGGCCATGATGCTTTTGGAGAAGGCAACGGGGAGAAACCTCTATTCCTTTTTCGGCGGGGTACCGGAATACACGGTGGTGAGAGATGGACATCTGCGATGTCAAGGGCCGTTCCGACATGCCATCCTGGCCGGAACCTTTGGCGCCGTTACGATCCCGCTTTTTGCTGGCCTTTGGCTATCGGGGCGGGAACGGGTGAAAACCGCTCTGGCGACAGCAGCGGCGACGTTTGTAGTTTACGCCTCTGCCTCGGGTGGCCCTGTTTTGTCTTTTGCTGCGGCTTGGATCGGACTTGCCTCGTGGAAAATCCGTGCCAACATGCAAGCGGTGCGATGGGGAATCCTCGCGGCGGTGATGGGGTTGCACCTCGTCATGAAGTCCTCCGTGTGGTATCTCATCGGACGCACAAGCGAAATCGTAGGGGGCACCGGCTGGCACCGCTCTGAGTTGATCAATCAGTTCCTCAGCCGGTGGGAAGAATGGTGGCTTGCGGGGACGAGCGAAACGGCCCACTGGATGCCCTATACTCTTCGCCTTTATCACAAGGCGGACATCACCAATCATTTCATCGCCCAGGGGGTAGACGGCGGAATCGTCACCCTGTTGGTCTTCATCGCACTTGTGGCCTACGCTTTCCGCCGCGTAGGTCTTGTGTTGAGGGAAAAGCTCAAGGCATGCGCTCAACCAAGTGAGGCTTTTTGGCTATGGGGGTTGGGGGCCTCCTTGTTCACGCATGTAGTGAGCTTTTTTGGAGTGTCGTATTTCGACCAAATGGTAATCTACTGGTACTCTCTTCTTGCCATGATTGCCTCGCTGCCGGTGACAAGTTCATCTCATAGCCTTCCTAAACCGTGGCAAAAGCGGCCTGTAACGACTGTCGGCGTATCGCAGCCGGCAGGGGGATCCCAGGGGCATCGATAATCCTAGATTCAGCAAAAGCTGCTTTAAGCGGGCAGAACAATCATGGGAGGGCGTCGCTGGGCTGGCGGTGAAACGGGATGTCCCATGAGGACCATGCCGTTCAAGGACGGCCACTCACGAATGCAAATCAAGATATGAGGAAACTTCGTTTCGCTGCCATCAAGGACGAGAAACGCCGAGCTGGCCTTCTGAAGGGAGGATTGATGATGAAAGAAAGAACTCTGATGAGCGTGTTCCGAAGGGCATTGCTTTGCGGAATGATCACGCTGTATGCCGTCACCGCGACCTACGGGGCCACGTATTACGTTAGCCCCACTGGAAATGACGCCGGTTCAGGCAGCGACGTGGCCCCATGGAGGACGATCGGGAAATGCGCGACGACGATCACCGCCGGGGATACTTGCGTCGTCCGCGACGGCACCTATTCAGAAAATGTGACCATCAGCCGTAGCGGAGCAGAGGGACGTCCTCTTGTTTTCAAGGCTGAGAACCGCCACGGTGCCTCTGTGGTCGGCACCATTTCCGTAAGCAATTCAGCGCACTATGTGCGGGTGGATGGCTTCAAGGTATTCATTCCCAATGGCGCTCGAACCGGGATCAGTTCCAGTGGTAATTATAATGAAATCATTAACAACGAGATAAGCACAAACTCGACGAACCTGGGGAACAACAACACGGCGCTTCTTATGGATGGGAACTACAGCATGGCTTCGGGCAACTATGTGGAAAAGACCTGCTTTGGTTATTACCTATACGGTTCAAACAACATCTTTCAGAACAACAAGGCGACCGGTATGAAACTCAACGGAGACTGCGGGGATGTGGACTACATGCGGTTTTTCGGCTCGAACCACTTGATTCGTAACAACGTTTTCCAGGGGATCAACAAGGCCGAGGTCGGTTCAGCCCATGTGGACTGTTTTCAGACTTACGACAATAACGGTCCCCAATATAGCATCAGAAATATTGTCGTTGACGGGAACTACTGCAGCGATGCATCTCAGGGAATGATGCTCGAGGGTAAGATCTTTATGCAAAGTCGGGGTCTTATTGTCCGCAACAACGTGTTCAGAAACTGCGGGTCGTGGTGTGTCTGCCTCGTCGACATCGCAGATGCCCATTTCTTCAATAACACTTGTGACACAACTGGCGGCACCCACGGGTTGTGGTGCCGGGGAGGCCAAGGTGTCGCCACCTGTGAGTTTAAGAACAACATCATTTACGGTCCCGGAAGCCTCTATGGGGTTATGGAAACGGCAGTCCTCATCGACGGGAGTTCTCAAGCACCTGGAAAGAAAAACCTCCTCTATAAAACCAACGGGACGGTCAGCGGATTTTGGGACGACATAGTGAACAAAGATCCCTTGTTCGAGAATCGCGCGGCAGGGGATTACAGAGTAAAAGAAGGAAGCCCAGCCATTGATGCAGGTATGGCCATTTCCGGGTGGACCGCTGCGACCGACCGGGAAGGCAGGTCTCGACCCCAGGGATCCGGCTGGGATATCGGGGCTTACGAGCAAGCAGGTACCACTCTCGTTCCGCCGCGGAATTTGCGGATACTCGATACGCAATGAGATATACTCACGCCGTCGCTATCCGCTTCGAAGCCGAATCTGCAGAGATTCTTTGACGCTTTCGCAAAACGAAAGAAAAAGAAATCGTTTTCAAACAATTTCAAATAGGGGTATTGTTTGGGCGCAACTATGCAATCAACCGCCGCTGGCGGCTGGTGGCTATTCTAACCAATGCGTTTCGGATATTTCCTGCCCAACTTACGGGAACAAATTTCCGACAACTCGTATATAGGATCATTTATGCACTCATTCTGTCATCGGCCAAGCCTTATCCTGCAGCTACCACAGATCCCCCGAAGCGTGTCATGGTTGCTGGCCCGTAAGGGCTGAAAAACGGCTTTTAAGTCGGCGAAGGTTCTACTATAGGCCATAGTGGTGCGGTAGATAACCAACACATTTCCGCTGATAGAAGTAATTCGGGACTTTTGAAGTCAATATCCATACATATACTTGGATTGCGCCTAAAGAATCGGCTCGACCAAAGCGCTCTGCTCAAACGGCTGCTCGGAGGGGCTTTCTGGTCGGTTTTGGGGACCGCTGTAATGCGGGCGTTTTCTCTGCTCACCAACATCCTAATTGCTCGCCTTCTTGGGAAAGAGGATTTTGGGGCTTACGGAATCCTTCTTTCGACGTTGGACACCTTCTGGCTTTTCGGGGGGCTTGCCCTGGGTTACTCGATGATCAAGTTTACAGCGCAGTATGCTGGGCGCGACCCCGCCAAGGTTGGACACCTCCTGAGCGCAGCACGGGCAATACTATTCATCTCAGCGGGGGGGCTCACCCTCTTGCTTGTTTTGTCGAGCGACCGCATTGCTACCGGGATGCTCAACCGGCCGGCGCTCGGGGGCATCCTTTCTCTGGGTGCTTTGTATCTGTTTTTTCGAACGATCAACAATTGCCAGCTCGGGACGCTGATCGGCTTAGGGGCATTTTCAGCTACTGCGCGAATCAACATCGTTACTGCCGTTCTCGGGCCCTTTGTGACCCTGCCGCTTGTCTTCTTTTTGGGCCTTGTCGGTGCGATGATCGCACTGACTCTGGAAACCATTGTAAGTTACATGTATTGCGCGTTCGTATTGAAGCGCAAGTGCGCCGAGAAGCGCATTGTCGTCAAGTGGTTCGATCGAAGAGCCTGGGGCGTGATGCGAGAAGTGCTTTCATTCTCCATTCCTGCATTTCTGGCGGGGCTCCTTGTTATGCCCGTAAATTGGCTAACCAACGCCCTGCTCGCCAACCAGCCGGAAGGCTACGGGCAGTTGGGGCTCTTCAACGCAGCAAACCAATGGCGGCAGTTCATCGTCCTGATTCCCTCGGCGATGTCCGCCGTCATGCTCGCGATCTCGGCCGATACGTACGCCGATGGGCCAGAAGGTTCATATCGCCGCGCTTACAGTATGAACGTGAGACTCACCTGGCTCTATGCGTTGCCGGCGGCAATACTGATCATCACCCTCGGGGAGATTCTAAACCGACTCTACGGAGTGAGATACGCTGAAGCCGCCCCGATGATCCCCCCCCTCATCGCCGCCGCCTTTTTCTCGGTAATCAACACAGTCGCTTCAAACACCGTGGCAGCAGCCAGTCGGATGTGGGCGGAGGTTGGCCTCAATTTGTTGTGGGCCGCATTGATGACGGGGCTCAGTCTGTGGCTGGTGCCGGTCTTCGGCGCGATGGGGCTTGCTTACGCGAGTTTGATTGCGGCTTTCGGTCAGGCGGTGGCACGTTTGCTCTACATCGATTTTTTTTTGCTGCGCGACTCGCTGGTAGAATTCCAATGGCTGGGTTTTTTGAGCCTTATCACTTTGGGAGTCGTTTTGTTGCTTTTCGCAATAGGCCGATTCAACTTGTTCTGGGGCTTGCTGATGGTCGTTGTCGGGTCAATGCCTTTGTTGCAAAAGACGCGTGAAATGTTAAAAGCCGATACCGGAGGTAATGTATCCAACTTGTAAAAATGACGAGGATCGCCTGACAATATCGGCCTCCGTGGTTTGTTGCCGAAGCCGCGAAATCCATAAAACTCTCGATTAAGAAGCTTCGGTTAATCCAGATGTTAGCGACGTCAAGAGATCGAGCATGGTTCAATTTTAAATGCGAATAAGCCGGTTATTGCAAAGAAGCGAGAAGGGTACGGGGTATGGTTTTTATTTCCCTGATCGCCAGTAGGATCTAAAAAGGCTTTCTACGCAGCGGTCCCATGCCTGGCCTTGCCTTGCCCAGGAAGCCCGATAGCTTTTCCCGATCTGCTTTTCGATGATTTCCACGAACGGCTCGTCGTCCTCCGCCATCCAGCGCTCGACATAATCGAAAAACGGCGGATGCCGCCAAGCACTTTCAAGTCCAAGCATTCTGGCGGCGAGTGCCGTCCCCACCCAGGCGACGCTGGTGCAGCAGCGCCGATAATCCTCTCCAACGGTGGAAGGCCATTCTCTCGGCTGCAGATGCTCGTAAGCCCCCCAGCCGATTTGATCGACACGCCCGTCCTTGCCGACATGGCCAGCGTAGAGGGCTTTCGCTCCCGTCCATCCGGAACCGTACATGGTTTGCATGTCCTCGCTGAAGACGGCCTGCGGAGAAATCAACCGTAAGTCAGCGAGCAGAAGGCCGGCCAAGAGTATCGGCAGCTTTCTACCGTTTCCATGGCCGCCGTGGGCAGGCCACCCCGGGTGACCCGCCTGAATCAATCCAGACAAGTCGAGCCCGTATTGGACGTAGCGGATCAAAAGAGGTTCTTTTTCTTCTTCAGGAAAATCGAGGCATAGGAGCAATGCGGCCATGCCCGTCATGCGGGCGATTTCGCGGCCGTAATCAGGCATGTATTCCGCCGGGGCATCGAAGTTGAACTTCAAGGAGTCGATCCAAGGGCGTTCGAAATAGGCCGCGTATTCTTGGATGCTCGGGGCATCGTGAGGCACGGGGAGCCGCGGCAGAAGATGTCGTTTGAGGTTTCGAGCATAGTAAATGGTTTTTCTCGAAGAACTCGCGTACGCAGGCCGGAACGCATCCTCCGGGGCAGGCTCCGCAAGGCAGGTCAAGACCGCGGCGCTCCGTACCGGGCTGATGGTTCGATCTCGAGGCCGAAGAACCCTTCCCGTTTGGCCGACCTCCTCGTAGCTGATGGTGGAAATCAGGGAATCGCCAGGATTCAAGCGTATGGGGGGGGTCGCCCGGAGGGAAGGATCAAATCGGCCCCCCTTGACCCGGTGATCGAATCCACTGCGCCTTGGATCAGGAAGCAGGTTGAGAACCGATCCGTTTCTTCCCTGGACGGGCGGTGGGTCGACGGCAACAACCATTGCCGGCCCGACGACGTAGTAGTCGCCGTTCACGAAACGGCCGATCCGGGTCGGACCGTCAAACGTCCAGGTAATGCCGTGCCGGGAAATGGACTTCATTGCGGGAAGCTCAGGGGCTTTTGGTGAAAGACCGAAGCCCTGCAATTTAAAGCTCTTGGCGGGTTGAGCCGAAAAAGAAAGAAAGAGAAAAGCGAAGAGAAAAGATTTTACTTTCAAGTTCATATTTTGTTACCTCCCAAAGGAGATTTGAGAGAAAAAGACCGTGAATCCTCCATGTGCTGAACGTATTCGATTCGCGATGAAAATGCAACATCGGGGACTATGACATAGTATAGCTCTTTTAACACTATCTTATTCTTGCTTGGATACGGATACAAATTAATATGCTGAAAACAATCGTTATCACCCCGGTGAGAAATGAAGAAGCGTACGTCGAAAAAACCATCCAGGCGATGATCCATCAAACAGTAAAACCTCTGAGGTGGATTGTTGTAAATGATGGAAGCAGCGATAAGACAAAAGATATCGTTTCTAAGTATCTACATATCCCTTACATCAGGCTCATCGATGTCCCTGACCGGGGCTACAGACTCCCGGGGCAGGGGGTTGTGGAAGCTTTCTACACAGGGTTAGGCAGCATTTCGGATCTGGATTACGACATCGTAGTGAAAATGGACGGAGATCTGTATTTTGATTCGAGCACGTTTGAGGCGATATTGGATGAGTTTGAAAAAGAAAAGTCGCTCGGTATTGCAAGTGGATCGAGGTACGATCGAAGGAAACACTCCTCGGAGTTCAAGAAAGAGATCGTTCCCTTGGGGTATGTGGGAGGGCCATTCAAATTCTATCGAAAAGATTGTTTTCATCAGATCGGAGGGTTGATCCGGCGGTCGGGGTGGGATGGGGTGGATATCGTCAAGGCCCGGATGCATGGGTGGGATACAAAAGAGCTGCGACATGTCAAATATTATCATTTACGGCCGACCGGGACGGCAACCGGGGAAGGGATTAAAAAGGCCAACATGAAGTATGGAGAAGTCAGCTACTACATGGGGGGCTATCTCTGGTACTTCACTTTAAGGGTGATCGGAAGGAGCCTCATGGCCCGAAGCATTTGGCCGGGAGTATTTATGATCCTTGGATACGCACGTTCGGCAAGATTGAGGCTAGCCAAAGAGAATGAAGAGTTTATAAAGTTCGTGAAAAAAATGCAATTGGAAAACACTCGCAACTATCTTAAAATGTTACTCGGAAAAATTTACGAAATGTGATACTGTAAAAAAATTGTTAAAATTTTCTGTCTTATTTTTCAATGAAAGATCGAAATATCATTTCGTTTTTTTTGAAGGTACTTTGATAGATTTCTCATGCTAAAAGAGATTTGCCAAAAAATTCTCCCAAGCCTCCTCCGCGTCATGATCAAGCGCATCTACACCTCTGGAATGAACCGCTACAACCAATGGTTTCACGTCACCCGGAAAGGTTGCGGCGATTTCGGAAGAAAATTTCGCTACGAAAGGATTCATCCCTATAAAATTGTTTTAGGAAAAGAGACATACACCGACGACTATAATGTCTGGAATGCCTCGAATGGGCCTATCGAGGTGGGAGACCATTGTTGGTTCGGTCTCTACAATATCGTGATGGGACCGATCCGCATCGGGAGTCACGTTTCCACGGGACCCTTTGTTTCATTTCTCGGGCCACGTCACGCAGCGGGGAAGGAGCGAAACGAAAAGATCACGATCATCGACGACCATGTGTGGATCAGCACGGGGTCGATCATCAATTTCGGAGTCCACATTGGAAAGGGATCGATCATCGGGCCGGGATCCGTGATCGTAAACGATGTCCCCGAGAGAAGCTACTTTGCCGGTAACCCGGGAAGGAACCTGACCCGGATGGTCGATCCTTCCTGGTTCGAAAAACGATAGCGAGAATAGGCGTACGGTCAACTTCCTGTCATGAAAAGAAACTGGTTACTTGCCATGGCCCTGACGGCGCAGATTTATGGGTGGGTGCAGGACAGCCTGAGTGAAGAGGCGTCAGCATACCATCGGGTTCACCTGCCTGCCGAAGAGGCTCTCAACCGATTGTCTTCCACCAGGATTCTCTTTGGCCACCAGTCGGTAGGATACAACATCCTTGCCGGGGTGCAAAAAATCAAAGAATCCGAGAAAAAGGATTTTCTTCCTGTCAAGGCACTCAAGCCGAGCGACCCAATGGCGGAGGGTGGGCTTTATGAATTCCAGGTCGGAAAAAACCGGGACCCAAAAGGCAAGATCGACGATTTCGCAACGAAAATCCGCTCCGGCCTCGGAAAAACTGCGGACCTTGCTTTTTTCAAGCTTTGTTATGTGGATATCGATGCCGAAACGAATGTCGAACAGCTTTTTTCCCACTACCGAAGCGTGATGGAGAGGCTAAGGCAAGATTATCCTGAAGTCAGATTTGCTCACCTCACCGTACCCCTCGTTGCCGTTCAAACGGGACCCAAGGCCTGGGTCAAGAAAATGATCGGAAGGCCCCCCTACGGAACCGAAGACAACCTGAAACGAAATCAGTTCAACAGCATGCTTCTTTCCACGTTTGCAGGGAAGGAGCCTGTTTTCGACCTTGCCCGAATCGAGTCCACCCGGGAAGATGGCTCCAGGGAGATGATTCGGGTGAAAGGCCAGGATGTCCTTGTCCTTGTCCCGAACTATACAAACGACGGCGGACACTTGAACGAAAAAGGCCAACGGATCGTCGGCGCGGAGTTCATACGCTTCCTCGTGGAGGCAACCGCGAAATAAAGGGATTCCAAGCTTTATGAATGCCTGCGCGGCAGGAGCCTTTAACTAGATTTTGAGCGACTTGTTTGTACCCATCCGTCAGGAAGCGTTCTGCCCTTGAACGTGTAACGTTTCCGGACCCCCGCGAGGACAAAGAGCCCGGTCCCGAAAAAGAGCAGAGTCATGGGTTCGGGGACCGGGGTGCGGTACGAGGTGAGGAGATACACGGTGTCGTCCAGCTTGGCTCGAAAGATCCAATGCTCTTCCGATTTCGCCCACTCGGCGATGTCTGCGGCAAGCGCCTCGGGGGTATTGCTCCCGTAGGCTCCCCACCACGCCATCCCTGCCGTTCCGATCACGCCGTCGATTGAGCCATCACCCTCTTTGTCGTAGTCTTGCCACCGGGTGGGTGTAAGCCAGGTCGACCCATAGTAATCCCGGTAAAAGTCGCGAGGTATTCGCCGTCCCAGAGATTGATCAGGCTGATCGTGAAGCGGCCTGCAAGGATGCTCAACGTTTGGTTGGGGATCCAGTAGACCCAGGTGAGGCGTTTCCCCAGGTCCCCGAAACTTTAAACCACCTCGTCTTGGATGACGAAATTGGTCGTCCCCGCGAAGGCGGGGTTCGCGGCGTTTGCCATGTTGATGAAGGTGCCTGAAGACGCTTTTGCAAAAGCGTCGCTTTGCCAGGCGGGGTAGAGCGGAGAGCCGTAGACGTTCGGTGCCGAATCGACGTAAATGAAAACGGTTTGCAGGAACGTATCGGCCCCAGCGGGGCCGGGAATAAGAAGCCCGCGACCAAGGCCAGCAGCAACACGAGATGTTTCATGGCGTTCTCCTTGGAAAATTTATCCCTGGGGTTCATTGCCCTGCCGGGCAGGAAAAGGCCAAGACACCTCCCGCTCTCCGATACCCAGCAAAAGCCGTGCAATTCCGATCAGGGAATAATAACTTATTGATATCAAATGGATATATGGTTTATGAAAGGTTTGCGAGCAGGCGTCCTGCGCCAAGGTTTTGACGCCCGGACGTGAAAGGAACCAAGGACGTGAGAAGGGCCCACCTTGTCTTCTGCGCGGCGCTCGCCGCGGGTGTGCTTTTGTTGCTCAAGCCACTTGAGTCCCTCGCCGTTCTCGTGCGGCAAAGCGAGCTTTACTCTCACATTCCCTTGATTCCAATGGTCAGCCTCTACTTTCTCTGGTTGAAACGAGGGGAGATCTTCACGGCTCCAGCCGTCGGTCGGCCCATGGGGCTTCTCTTCGCCGGGCTCGGCATCGGCCTTTACCTTGCCGGCTACGTGTTCCAGGATGCGCTCGGCACGGTATCCTTCCGCGGCGGTGAGCTCCCGAACGATTTCCTGAGCCTTGCGCAAGCGGGGTTTCTCTTCTGGATTTACGGGTCCTTCCTGTGGGCCTACGGGTGGGTCTCGTTTCGCAAGGCGCTCTTCCCGCTTGGGTTTCTTTTGTTCATCATCCCCCTTCCGGTCTTTGCGGCCGACTTTCTGATCCAGGCGCTTCAGCGTGCCTCGGCCGAGCTGTCCCACGGCATCTTCACCCTACTGGGGGCGACCTATCATCGCAACGGGCTGAGCTTCGAGTTCTCCAATCTCACCGTTTACGTGGCCGAGGAGTGCAGCGGCATCCGCTCCAGCCTGGCGCTCTTCATCTTGAGCGTGCTCGCGGGAAGACTTTTTCTATCGAACCTGCGGAGCCGCCTTCTCTTGGTCGCCGCGGTTTTCCCGGTCGCGGTTCTGAAAAACGCCTTTCGGATCGTTTTGATCACCCTGCTTGCCAATTACGTGGACCTCCGTTTCGTAAGCAACCACTGGCTGCACACGATGGGGGGGACACCGTTTTTCCTGGTGGCGCTTCTCCTGCTCGCACCCATAGTTTGGGTGCTTCGCCAAGCGGAAACCGGCCCGAATGGGAAACTCAAACCCCAACGTTATGGAGACGAAGAAATAGAGAAATCTCGCCTACCTGAGAGGCAAAAGACTCGACACCGCCATGATTCGTAATAAGTATCTTCAACCATTAAAAAATAAGTTGTACCACGCACCCCCAGGTGGCCAATTGTATTGTCTGGCCCACTAATTGCTTGAGTTAAACCGTGTTAAACGGCAATAAGGGCTTTTTGAAAGAAGAACCCAAGAGAAGAAGCGAAAGGCTACCCGGCATGCTCCTCCAGAACGTTACCGGGTATGACGAAGAACAAACGAACCGGGCGGCGGTGGGGGAAGACCTTGGCGCCCGGTCGATCCGCGTGCCGCGCTGGGCGTCCACGCTGATTTTGGCGACGCATGACGTTTGCATCACGCTCGCGGCCTTCATTGCCGGCTGTTACGCCTCGGGCTTCGGTTGGCCCGTGCGGCAGGCCGTGCTCGATAACCTGTTCCTCCTCGCCTTGGCGTTCAGCCCGCTTTTCTTCTTCGCCGGCAGGCGGTTGTACAGCCGTCACCTCGTGGCCGCGGCGGGGTTTCATCTGCGGTCGATGGGGGCCGCATTTCTTGCCTCGGCCGTGACGGCGGGCATCGCCATCTTCATGCACCTCTTGCCGCGCTACATCGCCGAGCAGTGGATCGCACCCGTTCTGGCCGGTGTGGCGCTGGTTCTGCATGTCGTTCACCGCGCTGCAGGTTACGAAGGGCTTATCTGGCTCAAGATCCTGGGCCTTGCCTGTATCCTCGTGGGGGCAAGCGGGCTGATCGGCGGCCGCACGGAGCCGATGCTCATCGCCCTTGCCGGGCCTTGGGTCGCCGGTTTTGCGGTCGCCGTTCCCCTGCTTCTCGGCGGCCGGCTGCTCCTCGTGCACACGATCATGTACGGGATCCTCAGGCACTATTTCCGGCTGCAGACGATCGTCGTCGGGCTGGACGAGGACGCCCGGCAAATCGCCTCCAGGATCGTCGGCGCAAACGCCCCGTTCTGGGTGGTCGGGGCGGTTAGCGTCGCGGCGAGAACATCCCTCGAGGCCGGGCCGGTGGCGAAGCCCTACCTCGGCGGGCTCAAAGAGATCGAACCCCTGGTCGAGCGCTGGGGCATCCAGGAAGCCGTGATTTCCGACGAGGCGATCGACAAGGCCGAGCTCATCCGGCTCTTGGACTTTTTCACTGAGCGGGGAATCAGCGCCTGGTTTTTCCCGAAACTCATGCCCGTGATCCAGATGAAGCTCGTCTGCGACGAGCTTTGCGGCATCCCCATGGTGCGGCTGGAATGCGGCAAGAAACGGATCTTCTTTCGCTTTGTGAAACCCGTGGTGGAAAGGGCGCTTGCGCTCGTCGCCGTTGTTGCGGTCTTACCGCTTTTTCTCCTGATTGCGGCGGCGATCAAGCTCACCTCGGAGGGGCCGGTCTTTTACCGGGCGCGGGCGGTGGGGAAAGAGGGGCGTTTTTTCACTCTATACAAGTTCCGCACGATGATCGCGAACGCCGGCGCCGATCTGCACAAGCAATTCGTCTCCCGGCTGATCCGGGGGGAAATCGGCCGCGAGGGAAACGGCGGGGTGCTGAAAATCGTGGACGACCCGCGGGTCACCCGGGTGGGGAGGCTGCTGCGGCGGAGCAGTCTCGATGAGCTGCCGCAGCTCATCAACGTGTTGCGGGGCGAGATGAGCCTCGTCGGGCCGCGGCCGTGCCTTCCCTACGAGTACGAGCTCTACAAGGACTGGCACAAGAAGCGGACGCTCGTTTTGCCCGGGATCACCGGCCTCTGGCAAGTGACCGGAAGGAGCGAGGTGAGTTTCGAGGACATGATTCTCCTCGATCTCTACTACATCTACAACGGGAGCCTCCTTCTCGAGATCAACATCCTGATCGAGACGATTTTCGTGATCTTCCGCAAGAAAGGGGCCTACTGAGTCGGTCCCACCTTGAGAGAACTTCGTCCGCGGATCGTTTCGGCCGGTTGCGGGATTGCATTTTTTTTCTGTTTCCGCAAGAATCGCCGCGCGGAAACAAACCGCCTGCAAGGAGAGAGGGTCGTCATGGAACGAGCGGGATGGAAAAAGAGCGTTGTTTTCACCCTGGTTGCCGGGTGCTGGATCTTTGGCGTCGCAGCGGTCGGGGTCGCCCAGGACAAGGGGACGCAAACCTGGTCCGCGAGGGCCCAGGCCGCGGAATACCGCATCGGCGCAGGCGACGTACTCGAAATCACGACCTGGAAGGAGCCCGAGCTTTCGCGCCGCGATATCTTGGTGCGCATGGACGGGAAGATCTCCTTTCCTCTCCTGGGGGACGTCGCCGCGGCGGGGATGACCCCGGTCGAGCTGACCGATACGATCCAGAAGGGCTTGAAGAATTACGTCACCAGCCCCGTGGTCACGGTGACGGTCACGAACCCCGGAAGCCAGAGGATCTACATCCTGGGCGAGGTCGCCCGCACCGGCGAGTACCCGCTCACCAAGAACCTGACCGTGCTCCAGGCCTTCGCCCTCGCGGGGGGGTTCACCCAGTGGGCGGCGAAGGACGAGATCATTCTCCTGCGCGGCGAGCCGGGCCGCGAAAAAATTTATAAAATCAACTATAAAGACATTGTGCGGGGAAGGAGCACGGAAAACAACCTGCCCCTTCAGGCAAACGACACGATCGTCGTGCCTTGATCGCCGGCGGTGGGAAGCGGCCGAGGGGGACCCCAGCCGCAGAACGCGGCAGGATCGTCAGAAGACCTGATGAAGGAGGACCGGGGTATGAAACGACATTGCAGGATCGGTGCTGCAGCGCTTGTTACGGTTTTCATGTTCGCCGTTTCCGCCTTGGCCGCCCAGGTGAACTTCACGCCCCGGGTAGCGGTCACCGAAGAATATAACGACAACGTCGACCTCGACCGCAAAGGGAAGAAGGACGATTTCATCACCACCGTCAGCCCCGGGGCAACCCTCGAAGTCCTTGGGCCCTTGAGCGGGGTCCGGCTCTCCTACGATCCCTCCTACTCCTTTTATGCCGACAACGACGAGTTCGACAGCTGGCGCCACAACGCCTCCGGCTTCGCCTGGCACAATTTTTCGCGTCAAACCCGGATCGATCTCGCGAACAGCTTTCTCTACTCCAAAGACCCGCTCGACGCCCGCGATGTCGAAGACGAGCGGGGAAACATCATCGCCCGCGGGGACGACCGGCTGCGCCGCAGGAGCACTTTTTACCGCAACGTCGCCCTGGGCCGCCTGAGCCATACCTTCGGCCGCGAAAATTCGGCGTTTCTCCAGATGCGCCACGGCCTCTACAAGTACGACGACGAGACGCGGGAAGACAGCCAGGAGTTCACCCCCTCCGCCGGCTTCAGCTACTGGTTCAGCGCGTGGACGGGAATCGAGGCCGAGGCGGCCTACACGCGGGGACTCTATGACGAAGACCTGACCAGCGACTTCAACAACTACTCGGGGAGGCTGCGCCTGAACCAACGGGTGAGCCAGCGCTTCGGCCTCTACGGGCAATATACCCAAATCTATCGCGATTACGACGAAAGCCGCATCCGCCCGGAGGTGGACCCGGACTACCTGGTCTATGCGCCCTCGGCCGGGTTTTTCTACCAGTTCGACCCCCAGACCACGGCCTCGCTCGGTGTCGGCTGGTTCTACCAGCAGATCCAGAACGGGGAGGACGAGCAGGGGCCCTACCTGGCGGCCGACGTGAACCGGCTTTGGTCCTACGGACGATCGACCCTGCGCACCCGGGCGACGAGCGGGATCGACAGCACCGACTTTTCAAGCGACGCCCGCGGCTTCGAACGCTACGGGCAGATCGAACTCATCGGCCGCCACGACTTCACGCGCGAGCTTTTCGGGGACGCAAGCCTCCGCTACCGTTACTCGGATTACATCAACTCCGACGACGACGTCATCGATCACCGCTACACGGCGGATGTGGGTCTGGGGTATCGCGTGACGCAGTGGATGACGCTGCGGCTTGCCTACCAGTTCAACAAGCTCGACTCGGAGAACACGACCGACGACTACGAGCAGCACCGGGTCTACGCGACGGTCACGCTGCAGCCCGAGCAGCCCTGGCGGTGGTAGGGCCAGGGAGGAAAGGAAAGGCCGGGGTTTCGATCATGGGCTGGCTGGACATCGACGCCGAGGCGGAAACCGAGCGGATCTGCCGGCGGACGCGGGAACTCCTCGCCAAATCGCTCAAGCGGCGCGGCCTCGTCGTCGGCGTATCCGGAGGGGTCGACAGCGCGGTGACCCTGGCCCTGTGCGCGCGGGCGGTCGGCAAGGATCGCGTCGTCGCCCTGCTCATGCCCGAGAGGCACTCCGCGGAGGAGACCCTGACCCTCGGCCGGCTCGCGGCCGATGCCTGCGGGGTCCAGACGATCCTCGAGGACATCACGGGGATCCTCGAAGCGGCGGGTTGCTACCGGCGCTATGACGAGGCCGTCCGCCGGGTGATTCCCGGTTACGGGGAAGGATGGAAATCGAAGCTTGTCATTTCCGGGACGGCGGAGGCGAGCCGCTTCAACGTCTTTCACCTCGTCGCCCGCTCGCCGTCCGGGGAGACGGTCCGCGAACGGCTCCCGCTCGCCGCCTACCTGGAAATCGTGGCCGCCACCAACTTCAAGCAGCGCACCCGCAAAATGATGGAATACCACCATGCCGACCGGCTGCACTACGCGGTGGCGGGCACCCCGAACCGGCTCGAGTACGACCAGGGCTTTTTCGTGAAGAACGGCGACGGGGCGGCCGACGTGAAGCCGATCGCCCATCTATACAAGACCCAGGTCTACCGGTTGGCCGGGCACCTCGGGGTGCCCGAGGAAATCCGCCGGCGTCCGCCGACCACGGACACCTACTCGCTTTCCCAGGGGCAGGACGAGTTTTATTTCGCTTTGCCCTACGAGAAGTTCGATCTTTGCCTCTACGCCAAGAACCGGGGGATCCCCGCCGAGCGGGCCGCACGGGAGGCGGGGCTCACCGCGGATCAGGTCGAGCGCGTCTTTCGGGACATCGAGGCCAAGCGGGAGGCGACCCGCTATCTGCACCTGGCGCCGCTCCTGGTCGATGAGGTTCCGGAGATCCGCCCGGCGTGAGGGGGATGTCCAAAGGAGGAATTTGAGAGACATGCTTTCGACGGGGGTCGGGGACGCGGCCATTCGTGACGAGATCAAACGGTTCATCGTGGACAACTTTCTTTTCGGCGACAGCGAGGGCTTCGACGAAAACGCTTCGTTTCTCGAAAGCGGCATCATCGACTCGACGGGGATTCTCGAGTTGGTCACCTTTCTCGAGGAGACCTACCAGATCCACGTCGAAGACGAGGAGCTCGTTCCGGAAAACCTGGGATCGATCGACGCCGTGACACGGTACCTCAAGCGCAAGCGAAACGGCGGATCCGCCTGATGGGGAACGCATCGATGGGGGCCATGGCCGCACCCTGGCTCGTGCACCAGTGCCTGGAGGAATCCGCCCGTCGTTTCCCGGGGAAAACCGCCCTGGTCTGCGGCGAGCGGCGCTTCACCTACGCCGAGATCGAGGCCTCCGCCGCGCGTTTTGCCCGGCGGCTCGCCGAGTTGGGGGTGATGCGCCAGGACCGGGTGGCGATTTTCTTGGAGAACTCCCCCGAAGCGGTCATCGCCCTGTATGGCATTCTTAAGGCGCGGGCCGTTTTCGTGATGTTGAGCCCGACCCTCAAGCCGAAGAAGCTGGGCTACATCCTGAGAGACGCGGGCGCCGTCGCCTTGATCACGCAGCCCTCCAAGCAGGCCGTAGTACACGAGGCGCTTGAGGGCCTCGAGGGGCCAAAGCACATCGTGTGGGTCCCGGCGCCGCCTAAGCCGTATCCGGGTGCCGGAGCGACCGGGCGGCAGGAACACGAGTGGGAATCCTTGACCGCCGGCGATGCCGGGGGGCCGATGCCGTCCGCGCACCCCCTCCCGCCCCGGAGCACGGGCATCGATCTCGACCTGGCGACGATCATCTACACCTCGGGTTCGACCGGCGAGCCGAAAGGGGTGATGTCGACCCACGCCAACGTGCTCGCCGCGGTGCGCAGCATCACGAGCTACCTGCAAAACGACGAGCGCGACATTCTCCTCGTCGCACTGCCGCTCTCGTTCGACTACGGCCTCTACCAGGTGCTGATGGCCTTTTTCTTCGGCGGGACCGTGGTCCTGGAGAAGTCGTTCCTATTCCCGGTCAAGGTGCTCGAGAAGGCGGCCTCCGAGCGCGTGACGGGGTTTCCCCTTGTGCCCACCATGGCGGCGCTTCTGCTGCAGCTCGACGATCTCTCCCGGTTCGATTTGTCCTCGCTTCGCTATTTCAGCAACACCGCCGCCGCCCTGCCGGTCGCCTACATCCGCAGGTTGCGCGAGTTGTTTCCCCGGGTCACGATCTACTCCATGTACGGCTTGACCGAGTGCAAACGGGTTTCGTACCTGCCGCCCGAGGAGCTCGATCGCCGGCCCGAGTCGGTCGGCATCCCCATCCCGAACGAGGAAGTCCTGATCGTGGACGACGCGGGAAACGAGGTCCCTCCCGGCGTAGTGGGGGAGCTCGTCGTGCGGGGCTCGAACGTGATGCCGGGTTACTGGAACGCCCCCGAGGAAACCGCCCGGCGTTTCCGGCCCGGGCGGTACCCGGGGGAGCGCCTGCTTTACACCGGGGACCTCTTCCGCCGCGACGAGGAGGGCTTTCTTTACTTCGTCGCCCGCAAGGACGATCTCATCAAGACCCGCGGCGAGCGGGTGAGCCCCCGGGAGGTGGAAAACGCCCTCTGCGACATGGAGGGCGTATCCGAGGCGGCGGTGATCGCCGTTCCCGACGAGATCCTGGGGAGCGCCATCAAGGCCTTCGTGGTGCCGAGGCCGGGGGTGAGCCTCGCCGAGAAGGACCTCTTCCGCCACTGCAAGCGGATGCTCGAGGAATTCGCCATCCCCAAATACTTCGAGATCCGCGAAGCCCTGCCGCGAAATTCCTCCGGCAAAATCGACAAGCTGGCCTTGAAATCCGAAACCGCCCGTTCCTGAGGGCGGCCCGAAAGGAAAGCGCCTCGCCCGGCCGATCGCCGCGGGGTGTGTGAAACGCGGATGTGCGGGATCGTCGGATTCGCCCTGTCTTCCCCGGCGGAAAGCAAGGTTCCCCTGCTGCGAAGGATGCTCGCGCTCATCCGCCACCGCGGGCCCGATTCCTTCGGGGTCTACGTGGACGAGCGGGTCGGTTTGGGCTCCTCCCGGCTGAGCATCCTCGACCTCGAGGGCGGCGACCAGCCGATCCACAACGAGGACCGGACCCTCTGGGTCGTCTACAACGGGGAGATTTTCAATTACCCGGAGCTGCGAGGTGAACTCGAGGCCGCGGGGCATCGCTTCTACACGCGGACGGACACGGAACTCCTGGTTCACCTCTACGAAGACCACGGCCCCAAGTTCCTGGAAAAGCTAAACGGCCAGTTCGCCTTCGCCCTCTGGGACAAGAGGAACCAGCGCCTCTTCCTTGCCCGCGACCGGCTGGGGATCCGCCCTCTCTTTTACCACCGGCAAGGGGCGAGGCTCGTGTTTGCCTCCGAGATCAAGGCCCTATTCGCCGATCGTTCGATTCCGCGCGAGATCGAGCCGCGCGCGGTTGCGGATGTCTTCACCTGCTGGTCCCCTGTGGGCGCGGAGACGGCCTTCCGGGGGATCGAGCAGCTTCCGCCCGGCCATTTCGCCGTGTTCGAAGAGGGTTCGCTGCGGATCAATCGCTACTGGGAGCTTGTGTTCACAGACGGCAGGGACCAGGCGAAGCGGGAGGAGGGGTCCTACCGCGAAGAGCTCGAGGCCCTTCTTTTGGATGCGACACGCATCCGGCTGCGCGCCGACGTGCCGGTCGGCGCCTACCTCAGCGGCGGTCTGGACAGCACCTACGTCACGGCCCTGGTGAAACAGAGGTTCGACAACCGGTTGAGAACCTTTTCGGTGAGTTTCACCGACGGCCGGTTCGACGAGGCGCCGTTTCAGGAAACGGCCGTCAAGGCGCTTGCGACCGACCATTCCATGATCCGTTGCACCGATCGGGACATCGGCGAGAATCTGCCCCAAGTCGTCTGGCACACGGAGGTCCCTCTCACGCGGACGGCACCCGTGCCGCTCTTTCTGCTCTCCGGGCTCGTGCGGCAGAGCGGCTTCAAAGTGGTGCTGACCGGCGAGGGCTCCGACGAGCTTCTTGCCGGCTACGACATCTTCAAGGAGGATCGCATTCGCCGCTTCTGGGCCCGGCGACCCGATTCCACCCTGCGGCCGATGCTCCTTCGGAGGCTCTACCCGGACATCTTCCGCGCGGATTCCCGTCAGGCCGCATCCTTTCTCAAGGCGTTTTTCGGCAAAAATCTCCAACAGGTCGACTCCCCCACCTACTCGCACCGGGTCCGCTGGGAAAACACCGCCCACATCAAAACCTTTTTCACCGAGGAGTTTCGGCGTAAGGCCGAGGCATCCCCCGGCCTGGAGGAGCGGGTCACGGCAGGCCTGCCTCCGGATTTCATGGGCTGGGACCCCCTCTCGCGGGCCCAGTATCTCGAGATCACGCTTTTTCTCTCGAATTACCTCCTCTCCTCGCAGGGCGACCGCGTGGCGATGGGCCACTCGGTGGAAGGAAGGTTTCCTTTTCTCGACTACCGCGTGGTCGAGTTCTGCGCGCACCTGCCGCCCCGACTGCGCCTGAACGGCCTTGCCGACAAGTATCTCCTCCGCCAGTCCGCGAAGAGAATCATCCCGCCGACGATCGCCGCTCGCCCGAAACAGCCTTACCGCGCCCCGATCTCGCGCTGCTTCCTGGGGGAAAATCGGCCGGATTACGTGGATGAGCTTTTGTCCCCCGCGAGCCTCAAGCGCTTCGGATGTTTTGACTCCGGGAAAGTGGCCCGGCTCGTCGAGAAAGTCCGAAGGCAGGATGGCGGCCTCCTGAGCGAGCGGGAAAACATGGCGCTTGTGGGAGTTCTGTCGACGCAACTGCTGAATTGTATGTTTTTAGAAAGAAGAGAAACGGATCCAAGGATCGAGGATTCGATCACCGTCAGGGTTCTTCACTGACCTATTTCCTGCCTTCAGATTCCAAAAGAAAAGCGCACAGCCGGCTTGTGATGGGACGGCAAAAAATGCCCAACGCACAGCCATTTTTTTTTCATAACGATCGGCATCATCTCTATGGAGTCCTTTATGAGCCGATTGAAAATGCCAGAAAGGAAGGATTCGTCTTTTGCGACGCGTTTGCTGAAGAAAAGCTCTGGTCACAGAGAGTGATGGTGGCCTTTGCAACCTTGTTGGCGGAACGAGGGTATTGGGTTTTGCGCTTCGATTACATGGGAAATGGCGAAAGCGAAGGCGATTTCGAGCGGTCGACGCTGTCGACCATGACCTCGGATACTCAGTGCGCCATAAAGACATTGTTGAGTGCAGAGAAAAGCATTCAGAAGGTAAACTTGCTTGGGCTTCGCTTGGGCGCGGTGGTTGCCGCTCGCGCGGCATCGCAAAAAGAAAATATTGGAAAACTTGTCATGTGGGCTCCGGTTTTCGATGGAAAAGAATATATCAAGGAATTGTTTAGAATCAATTTTGCCACCCAATTGATCGTTTATAAACGCGTCCGGTACACATCCAAGGATCTGGCTGAAAAAATGAAGTTCGGTGAAACCGTAAATGTGGACGGGTATAAATTAACATATCAATTGTATAACGATATTTCGAAAGTGGATTTAAGTTCATTTCCGATTCCGAATGATCACGCCGTATTAATCTGCAAAATTAAAGGTAGCGGCAATCTTGTAAAAACTGAAGACAGAAGACAACGGTTCGATCCATCTTGGACGGTTCTATTTGCTGAGGAGAACATCTTCTGGAAAGAGTCAAAAAAGCTTACAAACAACGCGAGAGATTTATTTCAAAAAACTATAAATTGGTTAAACGATCATGATCACTAAAATCATCCCGGTTCGTTTTAAAAATCGTTCCGGGATTACACTGTTCGGGACGCTCTACAAGCCCGAGATAAATGTTGATGGAAATGCCCTTATTCTCATCAATCCCGGGGTCAAGGGGAGGGTCGGACCACAAAGACTTTATATCAAAATAGCAAAGATTTTCGCAGAACGAGGATTCGGCGTTTTGCGGTTGGATGCGTCAGGGCTGGGCGATTCGGAAGGTAGTATCGAGGAAGAAACAACCAGGGATTTTTTCCTTTCCGTGGAACAAGGTCGGCTTGTCGGCGACATTGAAGATGCGGTCGATTGGCTGAATAAAACATACGGCTACGAAACCTATATCTTGGGAGGTTTATGTGGCGGTGCGATCAGCGCATTGTTTGCTGCGTTTACAATGAGACGAGTGAAAGCGGTCCTCGGGTTAGGGATGCCGGTGTTGATGGAGGGTACAGGGTTTGGTGAAGTAAAAAACCTTTTTTCTTGGTATCTAAGATTCTATAGAAAAGGAATTTTTTATGGTAGCTTTTGGTACATAAAAATTTTCAACCGCATGACGTACAAAATGATTTTGATAATGCTTAAAAACGAAATTTTTCATTTCTTTAAAAAAAAATGTAATGATTTTTTTATAAAAGACGAAAAGCCTAAAAATTATTATAGAAATAGAATAAAAGGAAGCGTTATTAACCCATTTTTTTTGAAAGCAATATGCAATTTTTCCAAAAATTATAAAGTGTTACTGATTTATGGAAGTAACGATAGATTATATTGGGAATTTGAGGAGAAATTTATAAAAGTATATGAAAGAGAATATAAAAAGATTGGAAAAAATCTTGAAGTAAAGAAAATCGAAAACGCAAATCACGAACTGACGTTATGTGAATGGAAAAGCAATATGGAAAAATTCATCGGAGATTGGTTGAACGATTTAGGATATCATAAGCTCTCTAATGAAAATAAGTATTTGTATAGTTAAAAAAGCCGCCTCACCTTAAAAAATCGTAAAAAACCACTACTGTCCCAACGTTAATCGAATAATTGCAACTGGTTAGTGTGGTAGCAATTGGAATTTGTGCAGTTGACCTTCGC
>FWPV01001664.1_pt1 | contig 59865 bp, 55 predicted proteins | sample 2228371 | NCBI WGS metagenome assembly FWPV01 (sample SAMEA103939776, study PRJEB20133) | metagenome
TTTCAGACGACCTTTTTACAGCACTTTAGGGGCTTGATCCTTTCCGCTATAGTTGAACTTTGTTTTTCAACAAACCTATAATTCGAGTGAGCTCAGAATCCTCCCCGGAGATCTTCTGCACCGTGACCAGGACACTGTGGGCGAGCTTCAGAAGATCCGCGGCTATGTCGATAGTGGGGTCCTTCAACATGGCCTCCATGACACCCCAGGCCTTGCTGTTCAAACGCTGTTCCACATCCTCCAGTAGCTCCTTGATCTTCGGATCATCGAGGGGGTCCCCGATTTCCCGCAGGAGTTCCTCGTGGTTTTTCTGCGTTTCCTCCAGGAGAGCATCGAGGTTCGGGGCGGTGCTTTCCAGGTCCTCCAGAAGGTGTTCGAAACGGTCCTTTTGCTTTTGTGTGGTCCTTCTCATCGTCATTGCCTCCTTCGATTTCTTAGGATGGCCTAGGAACCCCTTGTCATACTTGCCGGCGGGTGTTCCTTCCTCTTCGCGATTGATGACCGCTTCTGAGGGCTCAGTGACGGGCATCCCCCCTTTTCAGGGACCTTAGACGGGGCTTCCCCTCGGTTTTCAACAAGCTGTTTAGCGGGCTGGCCTTGAAGTGTGCTTCTCTGAGGTCGTCGTCGGACAGGGCAAGATAGCGTTTCGTCATGTCCAGGTTGGAATGGCCCATTTCCCTTTGAAGGGCGAAGAGGTTTCCGTTGTTCCTCAGGAACATGATGGCGTGACAATGGCGGAGGTCGTAAGGGCTGATCCTCACTCCCAGGCGTTTTCCGTAGACCTTCTTCAGTCGGTAGCCCCAGGAGTTGATCCGGTAGGGTTCGCCGTCGTCGCTGCAGAAGATCGGGGACCCCTGCCAGGCCTCTGGACGGACGGCAAGCAGGCGGGAGATGGCCTGGCTGCAAATCCTGGAAATGACGAGGGTTCGGGCCCTGCGGGTCTTCGAGACTTCCGGGCGGATATGAACCTCAAAGCCCGCAGGATTGAAGTCGCAGGGATAGAGTTGGAGGGCTTCCCCCGGACGGATCCCCGTATCGAGTTGGAGAAGGAGCAGGGCCTTGTCCCGTAGACCGGCGAAGGTCCCCGTATCCGGGAGATCGAGAAGCTGCTGGAGCACGTCGGGGGCGATCCGCACGATGCGGGGCTCGGCGTGCCTGGCCTTTATCCCCTCGATCGGGTTTTGGTGAATCACTCCTTCTTCCCTGGCCCAATCGAAGAAGACCTTGAGATACTTCCTTCTTATATTGAAGGTGGCCGGTGCCACACCTTCCCCCAGGTACCGGTAGACGCAGGTGTGCAGCGTGGACGTTCCCCAGGCCTCGGGGTAGCGTGTGAAGAAGCGAGCTACATGGACTCTATATTTCTTCAGGGTCCTCTCTGAAAGGCCTGTGGCGGTCCTCCACAGGAGAAAGGCCTCCAGGGCATCCTCCCAGGTCTCGTGAACGGGCTTTCGAAGCGGAACAACGTTTTGCATGGCTTTTCCCTCCTTGTTTAGTACCGCAAGGAAAAGGCTTAATCCGGGAGGCTGATTTAGGAGTGACGGCCTATCCGTTTGACCCGGCGGAAATGGCCTGTGGAGGAGTGGGACGCCTAACGGACTTGGGAGGGACGGAACGTTGCCGGGACAAAATTCCCGTGGTAAGATATCCGTCGTTCCGGTGGGCCCGTAGCTCAGGTGGATAGAGCGACGGCCTCCTAAGCCGTAGGTCGCCAGTTCGAGTCTGGCCGGGCCCGCCATCGCCCTGAAAAGGGCTTTTTTCTTTGCCTGCAGGTTCGAGGCGAAAGGGAGTCGGCGTGCTGAAACGATCGGTTTTCTTTCTTTTTTTCCTCTTCTTTCTGGCACTTTGTTTTTCCCTCTACAACTGGCCTGCAACAGTGATGGAAATCAGGCTCGAAAACGGCCCACTCCTTTTTTCCGACGCTGTTCCGCAAGGCTGGTCGATCACAAGCCGAATCGTCCACTCCCTGGAGCGCACGCCGGTCGAAGACGAATACCGGGTAGTCGGAGGGCGGATTTGGCAGTGGGAAGAACGGTTTCGCTCCAACAACGCGGGGCTCCCGACTGTCGAACCCTCAAGCGGGCGTTTCCTTTCATCAAAGGAATGGTTTGTCATTCGAGGGGGAAGAAACCGGTGGGAATTCCTCGACTATCGGATCGGCACTCCCTCCCTCGGAAGGAACGTCCTCGTCTTGGAGGGATACGGTACAGTCGCCGTCCACGAAAGGCTCGCCGGACAAAGGATACGGTTGCAACCAAGGACCCATCCACTTGGAAAGATCTTTCCGGTTTTAAACCTGTTCGATTTCCGTTAGACTGTTCCTGAGCCAACGAACTCTTTTCTGGAAGCGAGGGATTCTCTTGATTGAAGAAGGAAAGGAAAACCTTGTCGCCGGGGGAACCGAAAAAATCGACCTCGACGAGATCATGCGGAAATACGACGTGGAGGCCCGCTTCAGGACACTATCGGGCAAGCAGGCCCTCCTGGTGACGGTCATCGCGATGGCCATGTCGCTTTTCCATCTCTATACCTCGGGGATGGGACTTCTGCTGGCAATCAAGCAGGGAGCCGTTCACCTTTCGTTTGCCCTTTCCCTCATTTTCCTGCTTTATCCGGCGACAAACAAGGGCAGGAAAGACATCATCCCCTGGTACGACATGGCACTGGCAGCCGTTGCGGCCTTCTCTTCACTTTACCTCGTCCTGTTCTTCGATCAGCTCGTCATGCGGGCAGGTCTGCCGACGACCCTGGACCTGGCCATGGGCTTCGTCCTGATCGCCCTTCTCCTGGAGGCCACCCGCAGGGTTTCGAATCCCATCCTGCCCGGAATCGCAATCTTCAGCCTCCTCTACTGCTATTTCGGCCGTTACATGCCGGACATGTTCGCCCACAGGGGATTCGACATCCCCAGGATCATCAACCACATGTACTTGGGGACAGAGGGAATTTTCGGGGTTCCGCTGGGAGTTTCCTCCACTTTCGTCTTCATGTTCATCCTGTTCGGGACCTTCCTTGAACAGACGGGGATGGGGAAATTCATCATCGACCTTGCCATGGCCATCGCAGGTTGGTCCACGGGAGGACCGGCCAAGGTTGCGGTAGTCAGTTCAGGCCTGATGGGGACAATTTCCGGTTCTTCCGTGGCAAACGTCTGCACCACGGGAATGTTCACCATCCCCCTCATGAAGAGCGTCGGGTACAGGCCTTACTTTGCGGGAGCCGTCGAAGCGGTAGCTTCGACGGGGGGACAGATCATGCCGCCGGTCATGGGGGCTGCCGCCTTCATCATGGCGGAATTTCTGGGCGTGCCGTACATCAAGGTCGCACTGGCAGCGATCATTCCGGCCCTCCTTTACTACCTGGCCGTCATCGTCCAGGTTCACCTGGAAGCTTCCCGCCTCGGACTCAAGGGACTGCCCAGGGAACAGCTGCCACGCATCTGGGAACTGCTGAAAACGAAAGGCCAACTTTTGATCCCTCTAATCGGGATCGTCTATTTCCTGCTGACCGGGTACACCCCCATCAAGGCCGCCTTTTACGGGATCCTGCTCAACATCGTCTGTTCCTACCTGAACAAGGAAACCGCCCTGACGCTGCCCAAGTACAAGAACGCCCTTGAGAACGGGGCCCGGACGGCCCTAGGGGTGGCGGCGGCCTGCGCCACCGTCGGCATGGTCGTGGGCATGGCGACCCTGACGGGCCTCGGACTCAGGATCGCGGGAGCCATCGTGGAAATCGCCCACGGGAGCCTCATCATCACGCTGATCATGACGATGATCACCAGCATCCTTCTCGGCGCAGGACTTCCGACAACGGCGAACTTCATCGTCACGAGCACCATGGCCGCACCGGCCCTCTTCGCGCTTGGCGTTCCCCCGATCGCGGCCTACATGTTCGTCCTGTACTTTGGAATCGCGGCCGACCTGAGCCCGCCCGTGGCGCTGGCCGCCTACGCGGGAGCCGGGATCGCAGGAGACGACCCGATGAAGACGGGGTTCACGGCCATGAAGCTTGCGCTGGCGGGCTTCCTGGTTCCCTACATTTACGTTTACAATCCCATGCTGGTTCTCGTGAATCCTGAACCGGTCAGCCTGACGATCAGCGTCGTAACGGCCATTATCGGTGTCTTCCTCCTTGGGATCGGAACAATCGGCTTCTACAAGGCACCCGTCAACGGATTGTTCCGCATCCTCGCGATTGCTGGAGCCCTTGGCCTGATGACGCCCGGCCTCAAATCGGACATCGCGGGCCTTTCCATCCTGGTCGGCCTGCACCTCTTCCAGGTGATGAAGGCCAAAAAGATCCGCGGCTCGTCGGAGACAACCAACCAAGCCGACTCTGACGCCTAGACCCGGAAACTGAAAATCGAAGGTGCCCTGCCGCCCCGAGCCTCCGCTAGGGGCGGCATAACCCCTTTCAGGAGGTTTATCGATGCCGGAGGATTACAAGAACACGCTCAACCTGCCCCAGACGGAATTCCCGATGAGAGCCAACCTGGCCAAGAGGGAACCCGGGTTCCTGGAGATGTGGACGGAGATGGACCTTTACGGGAAACTGATGTCCAGGGCCGACGGGAAACCCCTTTTCATCCTTCATGACGGCCCACCGTACGCCAACGCGAACATCCACATCGGAACCGCCTTCAACAAGATCCTGAAGGACTTCATCCCCAAATACAAATGGATGCAGGGATACCGGGCCCCCTACATCCCCGGCTGGGATACTCACGGCCTACCGATCGAGCTGCGGGTTCTGAAAGAGGAGGGGGCTACCAAGGAATCCATCGACCCCGTGGTGTTGAGATCGAAATGCACCGCCTATGCCAGCCGGTTCATCGACATCCAGCGGGAAGAATTCAAGCGGCTGGGTGTCCTGGGCGACTGGGACCACCCCTACGTCACCTTTACGCCGGAATACGAGGCTGCCCAGCTAGGCGCCTTTGCCGACATGGTGGAGAAGGGGTTCGTCTACAAGGGTTTCAAGACCGTCTATTGGTGCACGGATTGTCAAACCGCCCTGGCTGCCGCTGAAATCGAGTACGAGGACGAATCTTCCCCGTCGATTTACGTAGCCTATCCGATGACCGGCGCAGGAGAACGTTTCGAGGCTTTAGCCGGCAAAGAGGTTTTCGTCATCATTTGGACGACGACGCCCTGGACGCTCCCGGCAAGCATGGCCGTCGCCCTTCAGCCGGACTACGAATACGTCTTCGCTCCTGCAGGCGGCAACGTGTACCTCCTGGCCGCCGAACTGCTGAGTTCTGTCGAAAAGGAAACCGGACTGGCCTTCTCCGAACCCGTCCTTCGTTGCAAGGGTCGAGAACTGGAAGGGCTTGTCGCGATCCACCCGTTCTACGATGAACGAAAAGTCCCCCTCGTCCTCGCCGACTACGTCACCCTGGATTCCGGCAGCGGTTGTGTGCATACCGCACCGGGACACGGTGTCGAAGACTTCGAAACCGGGATCCGGTACGGTCTGGAAATTTACAACCCGGTCGACCCGACAGGCCGATTCCTCCCCGAAACGCCGCTCGTCGGAGGGCTTTCCCTGGAGAAGGGGAGCGAACGGGTCTTCGAGCTCCTCCTCGAAAAAGGGCGCCTGCTGGGCAAAGGAAGAATCCTGCACTCCTATCCGCATTGCTGGAGATGCAAGCAACCCATCATCTTCCGTGCGACAGAGCAATGGTTCGTCGCGGTTTCTGAATTCCGCAAGGAAGCCCTCGAAGCCATCGACCGGGTCGAGTGGATCCCCGACTGGGGGAAAGAACGAATCTCGAACATGGTCAGGGACCGATCCGACTGGTGCATCAGCCGCCAGAGGGTCTGGGGGGTCCCCATCCCTGCCTTTTATTGCGAGGATTGCGGAGAACTGATCTTGACGCCGGATCGAATCCGCCTTGTCCAGGAAAAGGTGCGCCAGGAGGGAAGCAGCATCTGGTGGAAGGCCGCCCCCGCAGAACTGCTCGGCGATCGCGCGGTCTGCGACAAGTGCTCTTCTACGAGATTGCGGAAGGAGACCGACATCATGGATGTCTGGTTCGATTCCGGATCTAGCCACATTGCCGTCCTGGAAACCCGCCCCGAGCTCCGTTGGCCGGCTGACCTCTACCTGGAGGGGAGCGATCAGCATCGGGGGTGGTTCCAGACGTCCCTCCTGAATGCCGTCGCGACACGAGGCAATGCGCCTTTCCGATCCGTGCTGACCCACGGCTTCATCGTCGACGGGGAAGGCCGAAAGATGTCGAAATCCCTGGGCAACACCGTCAGCCCCCAGGAAGTGATCGAAAAATACGGCGCGGACATCCTCCGGCTATGGGTGGCCTCCACGGACTACCGCAACGATATCCGGATCTCGCAAACGATCATTGACAACCTTGTGGAGATGTACCGGCGCATCCGCAACACCTACCGGTACCTTCTCAGCAACGTGTTCGACTTCCAGCCGGAAAGGGATTCCGTTTCTCCCGAGGAAATGGACGAGATGGACCGCTGGATCCTTTCGAGGCTGCAGGCGGTGACCGATCGGGTGACGCAGGGCTTCGAACGTTTCGAATTCCATATCCCGACCTTTGTCGTGTATCAATTCTGCGTCAATGAGCTTTCCGCGTTCTACCTCGACGTCAGCAAGGACCGCCTGTATGCGTCCGCTGCCGCGGAAAGAACCCGACGGAGCTGCCAAACCGTTCTCTGGAAACTGCTCGATGTTCTTGTCCGCGCCCTGGCCCCGGTGCTGAGCTTCACGACCGAAGAAACATGGCAGGCCATGAGGACCATCGACAGCGGTCTCCCAGAAAGCGTTTTTCTGGCCGATTGGCCCAAAGTCGAACCGAAATGGACTAACCCGGAACTGGAAGCGAAGTGGGAAGAGATCCTCTCGGTCCGAGGAGGATTTTGCCGTGCCCTGGAAGCCGCCAGGGGCAAGGGTCTGATCGGAAAAAGCCTCGAGGCAGAGATCGCGGTGCTTGAAGCCCCGGAAAAGATTCGCGGCACACTCCTCTCTGCAACGGAAGAGGACTGGGAAATGATCTGCATCGTATCCACCTTCCGAATGGACGCCGAATCAGCGGATGATTACGATCTCATCTTCGACGACGATGAGACAGGTCTCCGGGTGGGCATCCGAAAAGCCCGCGGGACGGCCTGTCCCAGGTGCTGGAGGATCTCCGCCGAATCTGGAGAAAATGGACTTTGCACTCGCTGTTCACGGGTGGTGGCCGGTTGAGCGGCAAGAAATGGGGGAGCCCTATGATTCCAGGGCTCCCTTCGTTTTCACGGGGAGGAAACATGGAGGGAGCCCCGGACCTGGATGAAAGCGACGCAGGCCCCCTCCAGGAAGAAAGCTGCGAAACGTTTCAGGTCCTGCCCGAAGAGACGGGAACCCGGCTGGATGTCCTGGTCAGCAGGCGCCTCGGGTTGACTCGAAGCTACGCCAACCGGCTGGTCCGAAAAGGCAAAATCCGCCTTTCTTCGGGACAAGTTCCCAAGCCGGCGCTGAAGCTCAACGAGGGCGTTCAGGTGGAAGTTCTCGTCCAGGAGATCGAGAACCTGGACCTCGTCCCAGAACCCGTTGACTTCGGGGTCGTCTATGAGGACGAAGACATCCTCGTGGTTGACAAACCCGCCGGACTGGTCGTCCACCCTGCACCGGGTCACTGGACCGGTACTCTTGTCCACGGGCTTCTTTACCGGGATCCGAAAATCGGCTTGATCAACCGGGTCCTCCGGCCCGGGATCGTCCATCGGCTCGATTCAACCACGTCTGGTCTCATGGTCGTCGCTCGGACCAGCGAGGCCTTGGATAAGCTGGTCCTTTCCTTCAAATCGAGGGCCGTAGAGAAAAAATACCTGGCGCTCGTCTGGGGATCTTTCAGGAGTCCGGAAGGAAAGATCGAAGAACCGATCGGAAGGGATCCAGTCCATCGCCTCAGGATGGCGGTTGTCCCCGACGGAAGGGATTCCCTGACGGAGTATCGTGTGCTTGTCCGCTACAGGGAAGGGTTCTCCCTGGTCGAGTGCGACTTGAAGACGGGCCGTACGCACCAAATACGGGTACACTTTCGGCACATCGGACACCCGCTCGTAGGGGATGTCCTTTACGCCCCAAGGAAAACTTCTCCTCTTCCAAACGAGCGTGTGTTCCTGCACTCGTGGCAACTGACGATTCCCCATCCCCGCGACGGGAGAAGACTCTCATTCCGGGTTCCGTTACCCGCAGACCTCACGGAGATCCTGAGAAACCTTCATCCGGAAGGCGCGCGGTAACGGTCAGTACCTCTGAATGGGAAACAATCACTTCTCCAGGGTTGTCCGCCCCCGTCGGTTTCACGTGCCGTTTTTCCGTCATTTCCACAATGGTCGAAGGGTTCGTTCGGGCTTTGCTGAAGAAGGCCGCGATTGAGGCAGCGGCTTCGACGACTTGCCGGGGCACCGGCCTCTTCCCCGTTTTCAGGATGACATGAGCACCCGGAATCCCCTTTGCATGGAACCAGAGGTCTTCTGGAGAGGCGAGACGGAAGGTGACTTCCCTGTTGCTTTTTGCGCTCGTACCGACGAAAACCGGGAAACCGCCGATGTCGAAACGTCGCACGCCGGAGACTCCTTTTGCCGTTTTCTTCCCCGCGGGATACGGTTTCCCGCCGCGGTTGGCCCTCTCGCCGATGGAAAGAGCTTCCGACAGGAGTTCATCCTGTTCGAGGCACCGGATTTCCTGCTCGGTCTTAAGGATTTCTCTTTGGACCCTTTCTTTCTTTTCCTTCCCCTTGCGGTAACGCCTGAAGCAGGCCTGAGCGTTTTCGATTCTAGAAAGGCGAGGATCAACCGGGATGAGTATCGTTTGTTCTCCGTGCTCTCCCCAGAAACGTGCCTCGACTTCACGGGCACCGTCAGGCAACTCTTCACTGCCGGCAAGGAGGGCTTCCCCCCTTTGTTTCCAGAGCTCGGCCTGTTCGCATTCGGCCAACTGGACCCGGAGTCCCTCGAGACGGTGTTGAAGCTGCCGGACCTTTCTTCCGGCCGAGGCACAGCGCCTCCCCCCCTCGGTCCCGGAAGCCCGGTCCAACAAACCCTCAGCGATCCGGGAACCGGCAGCCTCGAGGGGAGTGCCTTCGAGTTTCTCGGCTTCCGGAAGGAGGACGGGAAAAACCAGGAACGATTTTCCGAAACGCTGCGGGAGAAAATTTCCCGTCGACGGGCGATGGTCCGCCGAGTACAGGCTTTTCAAATACCCGCCTGGATCTTCCAATGTTTGCCAGTTCGATTGCAGACATTCGATCAGGCCCTTTCCGATCCCCCTCAAAGCCTTTAGCGTGGCCGGCGATAGGTCATCCGGCCATTCTCGAGGCGCCATTCCCCCCACCTCCGGAGGCGGGAGATAGGAAAAGCCCGGCCGGTTCCGGTTCGGCGCTTCCCCGGCCGGTTTTGAGCCTCTTGCGGTTTCAAGCACCTGCCGTTTTTCATCGGCCAGGACCAGGTTCGAGAATCTCATCGACGCTTCCAGGATCAGCATCCGCTCCCTGGTAATACCGAGCCCGACCGGCTTGACGAATTTCATCAAAAGGACACGATCCGCGTTCAGTTGTTCCGCTCCAGCCAGGACGGCACCCGACAAGTGACTCTTCAGGGCAAGAAGGATGGGGGGGCTGTGGATTGCCCCCTGTCGGAGGCGATCGACCGTTTCCCTTTTGACGCTCCCGCAACCGCAGTTTTCCGGGTGCCACGAACAGAGCAGCCAGCCCCTCGGGTGAAGATCCAGGGCGATCCAGGAATCCGCCCCCTCGACACGGCGCACCCTCGTCCCGATCCAGAAATTCCCCAGTTCAACCGACCATGCCCTTACCGTTTCGGGACCAATCTTCACGGTCGTCACCCCCCGTTTCCCGATATCATAGCAGGGGTAGCCCCGTTACCCTTGACAAGAACCCCCGCCCTCTCTAAAATGGTCGACGTCGCATTGAGCGGGGCTGTGGCGCAGTGGGAGCGCGATTCCTTCGCACGGAATAGGCCAGGGGTTCGAATCCCCTCAGCTCCACCAGGATATCGATCTTGACTCTGTTATCATAGAGAGCGTCGGGGCGTAGCGCAGCCTGGTCAGCGCACCTGCTTTGGGAGCAGGGTGTCGAAGGTTCGAATCCTTTCGCCCCGACCACCCTGAAGCTTAGCGGAAAACGCGGGAATAGCTCAGCTGGCTAGAGCGATGGCCTTCCAAGCCGTAGGTCGCGGGTTCGAATCCCGTTTCCCGCTCCAAAGAAATATAGGCGCCTGTAGCTCAACCGGATAGAGCAACGGACTTCTAATCCGTAGGTTGGAGGTTCAAGTCCTCTCAGGCGCGCCACTTGGGAACAATGAAGGATTGGAGCCGGTGAGCGTAGCTCAATTGGTCAGAGCACTGGACTGTGGCTCCAGTGGTTGGGGGTTCAAGTCCCCTCGCTCACCCCAAATTGAAGGCGGGACGTGCGCCCGTAGCTCAGTGGACAGAGCGGCGGACTTCGGATCCGTTGGTCGCGGGTTCAAATCCTGCCGGGCGCGCCAGCCAATATAAAACCGAATATCGAGTTGCTGTGGACCGTTAGCTCAACTGGCAGAGCACCTGACTCTTAATCAGGGGGTTACAGGTTCGATTCCTGTACGGTCCACCATTTTTTTTCCGGCGAGAGTGGTGGAACTGGTAGACACGCTGGACTTAGGATCCAGTGGCGAAAGCCTTGCGGGTTCAAGTCCCGCCTCTCGCACCAGGGAAGTTCCATCCCGGAAACGCCTTGAACCAAACAGCACGGGGTGTCATGTCGAAGAGAACCCACCGACTTCCAAGGGGATCCGGGGGGTTCTTTCATTCTGTGCTTCGGATCCCAAGCCATGTGATATACTCTTCACGCCTGAGCCCAAACATTAAATGAAGTGAACCTGAAAGGAGTTGTGACGGTTGAAAACCGAGATCATTTCACAAGAGGGCAACAAACAGCGGATCCGGGCAACGATCGATGCCCAGGAATTCCAGAAAGCTTTGAACACGGTCGTAGGCGAACTGTCCCGCAAGGCCAACATCAAGGGGTTCCGAAAGGGGAAGGTCCCCAGGAATGTCCTGGAGATGTACTTCGGCCGCGAAGGCATTTATTCCGAAGCGCTGGAGAAGGTCCTGCCTGCGGCCATGGGGGAAATCGTCGAGGAATACGACCTCAGCCTGATCAGCGAGCCCGAAGTCGACCTTGAAGGAGAAGTGGAGGAGGGTAAGCCGGTCACCGCGGTGTTCACGTTTGAAGTCCGCCCGGAGGTGATCCTGCCGGACCTGGCCTCGATCGTCGTTGAAAAGCCGGTTGTCGAGGTGACGGACGCCATGGTGGACGAGGCCGTAGAGCAGATCCGCCTCCGGCATTCCGAGCTGAAGCCGGTGGAGAACCGGACTTCAAGGGAAGGCGACGCGGTTTCCGTGGAATACACCACCCAGATCGTGGAGGAGGGCAAGGAGAACACCACTTCCTCGCCGCAAACCACGACCATTCAGCTTGACCCCGAATCCCTGCGGGAAGAACTGAAAAACGCCCTGACCGGAAAGAACGTCGGGGACGAGGAATCGGTGGAAATCACCATCGAAGCCGAGCATCCCGATCCTTCCATTGCCGGGAAAACGCTGCGCTACAACTTGAAAGTCAAGGAAATCCTCGAACGAATCCTGCCCGAACTCGACGAGGCTTTTGTCCGGAAAACCTCGCAGGATCGGCTCACGAGCCTCGAGGAGTTCAGAAAGGAAGTTGCCGAACGGATCGAAGAGCAGATCCGCCGGGACGTGCAGAACGCCATGGAGGCGAATGCCCTTTCAAAGCTCCGGGACGCGGCCCAGGTAACGGTACCGGAGACGCTGATCGAGCGACAGGTCGCGTCCATGAAGGAAGAGGAAGCGGCCCAGATCAAGAAGCAGTTCAACCTTTCCATGGAAGAATATCTCGACAAGAACGGGATCAAACCGGAGACCTTCGAACAAAGCATTCGTGAACGGGCAGAACGGATCGTCCGACAGACGCTGATCCTGGAAGCGCTGGCGGACGAACGCTCGATCGAGGTCGTTTCCCAGGACATCGAGGCGGAGATCCAAAACCTGGCAGATTCCCTAAGAGCCGATCCTGAGCGGATTCGCTCCCTCCTGTTCAAGGATCGGGAGCGGATGACGGACTTTCTCCACCGCATCCGCATGAACAAGGCCATCAGCCAGCTTCTTTCCGAGGTCACGATCAAGGAAGTGTTTCCCAACTCCGCGGCAAACGGGACCGAACCCTCTTCCACCGCGAGCGGGGAAAATTCCTGATTGACGGGAGGTGTCGGCATGTCGTCCATTCTCGTCCCGATGGTCATCGAGCAAACCGGCAGAGGAGAACGCTCCTACGACATTTACAGCCGCCTTCTGAAAGACAGGATCGTCTTCATCGGCCAGGAAATCGACGATCACGTGGCAAACATCGTCATCGCGCAGCTTCTTTTCCTTGAAAGCGAGGACCCGGACAAGGATATCTACCTTTACATCAACAGCCCCGGGGGGATCGTCACTGCCGGCCTTGCGATCTACGACACGATGCAGTACGTCAAGTGCCCGGTCTCGACCATTTGCGTGGGACAGGCCTCCAGCATGGCCGCCGTCCTGCTCGCCGCCGGGGATAAGGACAAGCGGATCGCCCTCCCGAATGCACGGATCATGATCCACCAACCCCTCGGCGGAGCCCAGGGGCAAGCCACCGACATCGATATCCAGGCGCGGGAAATCCTCCGGGTCAAGCAGACGGTAAACGGCATCCTCGCGAAACATACCGGACAATCCATCGACAAGATCACGCTCGACACCGACCGGGATTTCTTCATGTCGGCAGAGGAAGCCAAAACCTACGGGATCATCGACCGCATCAGATAGAAACGCTAGGATGCAGATCCAGTGCAGGACCTCTGCGGAAGGGGAGAGGAGCGCCTCTCCCCTTCTGCTTTTTTCCGGCATGCGATAGACTATGATATTGTTCCCGGCTTCAGGAAAACTGAAGCTGAAGAGGGGAGGACCATCATGTTCCAACAGGATGACGGAAACGGCCGAAAACGGAAAAACCTACGCTGCTCGTTCTGCGGCAAGGCGCAGGACGAGGTGGGTCGGTTGATTTCCGGACCCGGCGTCACGATTTGCAACGAATGCGTGCATCTTTGCAACCTCATTCTGAAAGAAGAACTGGAGGAACCACGGCAAGAGGCCTCGGGCCTCCCGTTTGCAACGGGAAAGATCCCGAATCCCAGGGAAATCTTCCGTTTCCTGGACAACTATGTCGTGGGGCAAACCCTGGCGAAAAAGATCCTTTCAGTGGCGGTTTACAACCATTACCGCCGGATTCAGAGCAACGCCGAGGGCCAGGATGACGTTGAGATGCAGAAAAGCAATGTCGTTCTGATCGGCCCGACCGGAAGCGGGAAAACCCTGCTGGCCCAAAGCATGGCCCGGTTCCTGAAGGTTCCTTTTGCCATGGCGGACGCCACGACATTGACCGAGGCAGGGTACGTGGGTGAAGACGTGGAAAACATCCTCGTCCGGCTTCTCCAGGCGGCCGACTACGATTTGAAGGCCGCCGAGCGTGGGATCATCTACCTGGACGAAGTCGACAAGATCGGGCGAAAATCCGAATCCGCCTCCATCACCCGCGACGTTTCAGGAGAGGGCGTACAGCAGGCCCTTCTTCGGATTCTCGAAGGCACGGTTGCCAACGTTCCCCCCAAGGGGGGCCGGAAGCATCCATACCAGGACTTCATCCAGATGGATACCCGGAATATTCTCTTCGTCTGCGGGGGATCCTTCGAGGGACTGGAGGAGATCATCGCCAACCGGATCAACAAGAAGACCATCGGTTTCGGCGGAACGGTCCTGAGCAACGACAAGCGGGCCCGGTACGAACTCCTCTCACACGTTCAGCCGGAGGACCTCGTCACCTTCGGGTTCATCCCGGAGTTCGTCGGCAGGCTGGCGATTTTCGCTCCTCTGGAGGGACTCGACGAAGAAGCCCTGGTACGGATCCTTCGCGAGCCCAAGAACGCCCTGATCCGGCAATACGAGAAAGCGTTCGAGCTCGAGGGAGTTCGCCTTCACTGCACCGACGAAGCGGTGCGGAGCATTGCCCGCCTTGCAGCAAAACGAAACACCGGGGCCAGGGGATTGCGTTCGATCCTGGAGTCGATCATGCTCGACCTGATGTTTGACCTCCCCTCGAAATCCGCGGAAATCGCCAGCGTCACAATCACGCGGGAAACGGTGGAGGAGGGCGCCCCTCCTTTGTTCGAACCCAAAACCGGCAAGGAGGTCGCCTGATCCATGAGGCGAGTCGCTCCCAGGCGGAAATTGCCGGTTCTCCCTCTCAGGGACACCGTCCTTTTCCCCGGCCTGATGATCCCTCTCTTCGTCGGGAGGCCGAGATCCCTCAAAGCGCTGGAATCTGCCTCGACAAGGGGAAGGCGCGTCGTCGTGGTCGCCCAAAAGAACTCGAAGGAAGAGGATCCTGCCGAAGAAGACCTCTACGAGCTGGGAACGCTGGCTTCCGTCCTGCAGACGGCCAGGCTGCCGGATGGGACCGTCAAGGTTTTGCTGGAAGGCTTATCCCGCGTCCAGATCGAGGAGTTCGATATTTCCGAAGAAAAGATCGAAGCTTGGGTGCTGCCCGTCCCTTCCCAAAAGGAAGACTTCGAGGATCAGCCTCTTCGGCGTGCACTCCTGGACCAGTTTGAAAAGCTCGCATCCTACAGCAGCAAGATTCCGGACGAAATCCCCGGATCCCTCTTCGAGATCGAGGGGCTTTCCATGCTTGCGGATGTGATCGCTTCCCACGTGGACCTCAAGGTGGAAGAAAAGCAGCGAATCCTGGAAATGGCTGATCCCGTGACCAAATCCGAGTCTCTCCTGAAGTTCCTGATACGGGAAACGGAGATCCTCCAGCTGGAAAGCGAAATCCACGAGCGTGTCCGCCAGGAAATCGACCGGACTCACCGCGAGTACTACTTGAAGGAACAGATGAAAGTGATCCAGACCGAGCTGGATTCCCGACAGGGATTGAGCGAGGTCGACGAACTGGCGGGGAGGATCCGTAACAGCGGGATGCCTGCCGAAGTGGAGGAAAAAGCCCTCCATGAGCTTGACCGTTTCTCCAAGATGCCCCCCGTGTCGGCTGAAGCGACGGTAGCCAGATCCTACATCGAGTGGCTGATCGAACTTCCGTGGAGCAAAACATCCCGGGACCGCTTGGACATTCGTCTTGCAAAAACCGTTCTGGACGCGGATCACTACGGTTTGGACGAAGTCAAGGAAAGGATCCTGGAGTTCCTAGCCGTAAGAAAACTCGCCCCAAAGGATGCCCGTTCCCAGGTCATCTGTTTTGTCGGCCCCCCGGGTGTCGGGAAAACCTCCCTGGGCCGGTCCATCGCGAAAGCGATGGACCGGAAGTTCGTCCAGATGTCTCTCGGGGGCATTCGGGACGAAGCGGAGATCCGGGGACACCGGCGAACCTATGTTGGAGCTCTGCCGGGAAGGATTTTGCAGAAGATCCGCCAGGCGGGCACCCGGAATCCGGTACTCCTTCTGGACGAGATCGACAAGGTGGGGACCGATTTTCGGGGCGACCCGTCCTCTGCCCTGCTCGAAGTGCTCGATCCCGAGCAGAATTCCGCCTTTACGGACCATTTCCTCGAGGTCCCCTTCAACCTTGGCCAGACGCTTTTCATCACGACGGCAAACGTGACCCATACGATCCCAGCGCCGTTGCTTGACAGGATGGAAATCATCCGGATCCCTGGCTATGCCACCGAAGAGAAGGTCCAGATCGCTCAACGGCACCTGTGGCCGAAGGTACTACGGTCAAGCGGACTGGATCGGGAAACCGTCACGCTCGAAACCGAAACCCTGAGGGTGATCGTGGAGCGCTACACCAGCGAATCCGGGGTCCGGGAACTCGAGCGCCTCCTTTTCCGAATCGCCCGGAAGCTGGCGAGGAGGATCCTCGAAAACGGCGGCTCCAGGGGGGCGAAGAGAAGGCAAGAACCGATCCGGATCGATGCCACGGACCTGCCGGAATACCTGGGGGCTCCCAGGAAAAGCCATCCATCCCTGCCCGAATACGACCAGGTGGGAGCGGCGGTCGGACTGGCCTGGACCGAGGCCGGAGGCGAAGCCCTCGTCGTTGAAAGCGTCACCATGAAGGGAAAGGGTGGACTTACCTTAACGGGCAACCTCGGGGAGATCATGCAGGAATCGGCTACCGCAGCCATGGGATACCTTCGCTCGACGGCCGGAAAGTGGGGCCTTGACGAAGTCGCTTGGCAAAACCTGGACACCCACGTCCATGTCCCGGAAGGGGCGATCCCCAAGGACGGACCTTCGGCGGGAATCACGATTGCCACCGCGCTGCTTTCCTCGCTCAGCGGCAGGCCCATCCGCCACGACGTTGCGATGACAGGGGAGATCACCTTGCGCGGCAAGGTGCTTCCCGTCGGGGGAATCAAGGAAAAAGTGCTCGCAGCGAAACGTTACGGGATCCGGGACCTGATCCTCCCGGCCGCCAACCAGGCGGATTGGGAGGAATTGCCCGAATGGATCCGGGAAAACATGAAGGTTTCGTTTGTCTCGTCCGCAGACGATGTCTTTCGCCTGGCACTCAAGGGAGAAGTTTCCTGATGCCCCGGCAATGGATCTATGAAGAGGCCATAACGGCCTTTCTCGAAAACCAGCTGCCGCCGCCCGGCCTGCCGGAGATCACGGTCCTGGGCAGGTCGAACGTCGGAAAGTCCAGCCTGATCAACAAGCTGGCGGCCAGATCGATCGCCCGTTCCAGCGCAACCCCCGGCAAGACACGGAGCATCAACTTTTTCAGGTTCCGCGGGAAACACGCCTTTTACCTCGTGGATCTCCCCGGTTACGGGTATTCCGCAGTTTCCCAGGATACCCGCCGTTCCTGGAAACGCCTGATCGAAACCTACATGGCACGGAACTCGGCGATCCTGCACCTGCACCTTGTGGATTTCAGGCATGGCTACCTCAAGACCGATGAAGCCCTGAGGACATGGCTCGCTTGCCAGGAGGCCCCAACTGTGACCGTCTTCACAAAGGCCGACAAGATCCCCAAAGGGAAGTGGAAAGTGCTCCTGTCCAATTATTGCAGGGGAGCGGAGTGCGCATTTGTCACGTCGGCCGAAACCGGAGCCGGTGTTGACGACCTCCGGCATTTTCTGGAAGATTACGTCGACCGTTCGCTTGGAGGCGACGGTCGCGAGGAGGAATGACGATGAGTGAGACCCGCGGCAATCTTGGAAAATCCTACGATCCCAGGCCCATCGAGGACAAGTGGTACGCCTGGTGGCTCGAGCGTCGGCTCTTCGAAGGCAACCCCGGCGCGGAGAAACCCCCCTTCAGCATCGTCATCCCGCCGCCCAACGTGACGGGATCGCTCCACATGGGACACGCATTGAACAACACCCTGCAGGACATCCAGTGCCGATACAAGCGGATGCAGGGATACGATGTCCTTTGGCTTCCCGGAACAGACCACGCCGGCATTGCGACCCAAAACGTCGTCGAGCGGCACCTCGCGAACCAGGGAATCTCCCGCCACGACCTCGGGCGGGAGGCATTCGTGGACAAAGTCTGGGAATGGAAGGAACAGTACGGGAACCGGATCGTGAGCCAGCTGAAGAAACTCGGGGCCTCCTGCGACTGGAACCGGGAACGGTTCACGATGGACGAGGGGCTTTCCAGGGCGGTGCGGGCCGTTTTTGTCCGCCTTTACAAGGAAGGGTTGATCTACAGGGGCAAATACATCATCAACTGGTGTCCCCGCTGCCAGACGGCCCTCTCCGATCTGGAAGTCGAACACCAGGAATCCAGCGGCAACCTCTACCACGTCCTGTATCGCTTCGTCGACGCAGACGGAGGTGTAACCGTTGCCACCACCAGGCCGGAAACCATTCTCGGTGATGCGGCGATCGCGATCCACCCGCGTGACGAGAAGAATCGCGACCTTGTGGGACGGTCCGTCATCGTGCCACTTGTCGGAAGAGTTATCCCGATCATCGAGGATCCGATGGTGGATCCCGAATTCGGCACGGGGTGCGTCAAAATCACCCCCGCCCATGACCCCAACGACTTCCTCGTGGGTCAGAGACATGGGCTGGAGTCGATCCAGGTCATCGATTCCGAAGGCAAAATGAACGAATCCGCCGGGAAATACTGCGGGTTGGACCGGTTCGAGGCGAGGAAGGCCGTTCTCAGCGACCTTGATTCCCAGGGCAACCTGCTTCGGGTCGAAGAACACCTACATTCCGTCGGCCAATGCTACCGGTGCCGTACCGTCGTTGAGCCCTACCTCTCGGAACAATGGTTCGTCAAGGCGAAACCCCTCGCCGAAGCCGGTGTTGAAGCCGTCAAGGCCGGGCGGATCCGGTTCGTCCCGGAACAATGGACCGGCACCTACTACCAGTGGATGGAGGAGATCCGTGATTGGTGCATCTCCCGCCAGCTCTGGTGGGGTCATCGCATTCCTGCCTGGAGCTGTCCGTCCTGCGGGCACATCACCGTTTCGGAAACGGATCCCGACCGGTGCGAATCCTGCGGTTGCGAGACAATCCTCCAGGACGAAGACGTCCTCGACACCTGGTTCAGCAGCGCTCTCTGGCCCTTTTCCACCCTCGGATGGCCGGAACAAACGCCGGAGCTTTCCCGGTACTACCCGACAAGCCTTCTCGTGACAGGATTCGACATCATCTTTTTCTGGGTCGCCCGGATGATCATGATGGGACTGCACTTCATGAAAGAAGTTCCCTTCAGGGACACCTACATCCACGCTCTCGTCCGGGACGAGGCCGGCCAGAAAATGAGCAAGTCAAAGGGGAACGTGATCGACCCCCTGGACATCATCGACCAGTATGGAGCCGACGCGCTCCGGCTGACGCTTGCCGCCCTTACCGTCCAGGGAAGGGACATCCTGTTGAGCACGAACCGCATCGAAACCTTCCGGTTCTTCCTCAACAAGCTCTGGAACGCCAGTCGGCTTGCCTTGGCTTCCCTCGAAGGGAAGACGAGAGACCGCAGAATCGACCCCCTCTCTCTCCGCCTTCACGACCGATGGATCCTGACGCGCCTCGACGAAGTCATCCTCGAAACCACGCGCGATTTGGATGGCTATTTCTTCGGAGAGGCCGCCAAACTGCTTTATGACTTTGTTTGGGGAGAACTCTGCGACTGGTACCTGGAGATGGCCAAGCCCGCCTTGAGGGGAGAGGAAGGAGAGAGCCGAAAGGAAACAACGCAGGGAGTCCTTTGCCGGGTTTTCGAATCCGTGCTCAAGCTGCTGCATCCCTTCATCCCCTTCCTGACGGAAGAGCTGTGGCATGCCTTCAACTTCTCCGACCGTTCCATGCAGGAGGAGGAATGGCCGAAACCGGACGGGGAAGAGAAGGGATCGCCGGTTTGCCTGGAGCAGATGGCCGCCTTCCAGGAGGCAGTCCGCGCGATCCGCAACCTCAGGGCGGAGGCCCGGTTGGCACCGCAAAAAACAGCCCCCCTCGTCCGTGCCGACCTGAAAGAGGGGCTTGAGCCCCTTTTCCGGGAAAATTCAGACCTCTTAAAACTCCTTTGCCGAATCGAGCGTTTTGAAATCACTTCCCGGAATGCCCCTTCCCCCGGGAAAAGCCTGAGCGCGGTCCTGCCTCAGGGCTCTTTCTACCTCGAGGTCGAGGGACTCATCGACATCGATGCGGAAATCGGACGCCTCAAGCAGGAAATGGACAAGCTCGCAGCAGACCTGGAACGCTCCAGGGCCAAGCTGGCGAACGTCCAATTCGTCACGAACGCACCCGCCGAAGTCGTCGGAAAAGAAAGGGAGCGCCTGCAGGAAGGAGAAGCCAGGATCCTGCGAATCAAAGAAAACATCCAAAGCTTGAGCGTGGGTGAGTAAGGATTTGAAAGACGGACAAGCTTCGGAAGCAGACCGGTACCGCCTGATCGAACGGCGGATTCTCGGGCTCTCTTCCCCTGGAATCCGCCCGGGTCTTTCCCGCATGGCCCGCTTGTGCTCCCTCCTGGGGCACCCGGAAAGGTCCTTTCCCGCGATTCACGTTGTCGGAACCAACGGGAAGGGCTCTGTTTGTGCGTCCGTCGATTCGATCCTTAGGGAATCCGGATACCGGACCGCCCGTTACACCAGCCCTCACCTGGAACATCTCGGCGAGCGGCTGACATTCGACGGCCAACCTCTTTCTCCTTCGATCTGGGAGGAAGCCCTTGACCAGGTCGCCGGGGTTATCCGCACGGACCGGACGCTCTCGGGGGATCCCCCCTCTTTTTTCGAAACCCTGACCGCGGCGGCATTCCTTTGCATCGCCCGGGGGAAGCGGGATTTTGCAGTGATTGAGGCCGGGCTGGGGGGAAGGTTGGACGCCACGAACCTTCTCGGCAAGGTTCAGATGACCGTTTTTACTTCCATCGGACTCGACCACGAAGACATCCTCGGTTGCGGCCTGGAAAAAATCGCAAGAGAAAAGTTCGCGGCCCTTCGTCCAAACGTCCCGGCCGTTTCCGCAACCAACGGAGCTTTTCTGGATGATCTCGCCGATCAAACCGCAAAAAGGCTCGGTTCCCCTCTTTGCCTTCTGGGAAGGGACGCAAGGGTGATCCCCCATAGAACAGGGAAACGGGGATCGTCCTTTGTCCTCTGCAGGAGAGGCTTTTCTCCACTGGAGCTTTCCACCCCCCTCCTCGGGAAGCACCAGGTGGAAAACGCCGCCCTTTCGGTGCTTGCCTGCCTTGGCCTGGCAGATGAAGGACACCGGATCACGGAGGTCTCCATCCGGGAAGGTTTGAAGAAAACCTCCTGGCCGGGACGAATGGAGATCGTCGCCCTCGACCCTCCCGTCGTTCTTGACGGTGCCCACAATCCCCAGGGTGCGGAGATGCTTTCGAGGAACATCCGGGCCCTGTGGCCCGAAACCCCGGTCTCGCTGGTCATGGCGGCGATGAAGGACAAGGACCTGAACGGGATGCTCCAGGCCCTGTCCGGCTTGGGTGGGGATCTTTTCTGCACCGAGGTCCCCGGCATGGACCGTTCCGAGACGGCCCGGGGGTTGGCGGAAAAAGCCCTTTCCCTGTCCTGGCCGGGGTCAGTCAAGGTTTTCGGGAACCCGGAAGAGGCCCTTCTCGAGGCCTCGAAATCCGCCCCGCTCGTGCTCTGCACCGGAAGTCTCTACTTCATCGGCCGGATTCGCCGCTTCCTGATCGAAAAGCGGAACTCCGCCAAGGATCGGACATGAGCTTCGGGCCTATCGCGATCCATAACGGGCAGCGGATTCAAAGGATCCGACCCCCGAAGGAACTGGAAGGTCTTCTTGAAGCCTCCCTCTTTCTCCGAGGCCCTGTCATGGACAGGGCCGGGGGAGACCCGGAAGCAGCCTGGGAGGAGCTTGGAGGCCCTGCTGCCGGCATTCCGCTGATTGCCCCGATCCAGGTCCACGGGACGGCCATTCTCGAGGAAGCGGAACTCTGGACGCTCCCAAGCCGTCCCAAGGCAGACGGAATCCTGCTGTCCAAGGGGAAGTGTGCAGGTAGCCTCCGTTTCGCGGATTGCTTTCCGCTGCTTCTTGCCTCTTGTCATCCAAGGCCATGGGCGCTGATGCTCCACGCCGGGTTCGAGGGAACCGCAAAAGGAATCCTTTCTTGTGCCGTGGATTTTTTGCGGTCGCGAACCCCGGGATTTCTGCCAGACAGGATGGCTGCCTGGATCGGGCCTGGAATCGGACCCTGCTGCTACGAGAGGAAAAAGAACCAGGATGCGAAAACGGCGCTGGGGATGACCAACCTTCCCCGCTCGTGCTGGACCGACCTCGGGGATCGTGTCCGTTTCGACATCCGGCAAGCCATACGGATCCAGCTTCTTACCGCCGGCTTGCCCGAGGAGCGGATTTTCACTCACGGCCTCTGCACTTCCTGCAATCCGCATTTGCTGTATTCCTACCGAAACGGAGACCGGACCTGCAGGACGTTTTTTGTCGTCCGCTCGGGTCCCGCAGTCCACAACCTCCACCCATGGTGGGAAAATATATAGGGAGTCAGTCTACAGGGATGCAATCCCAGCGACCCGGGGAGTGATTGAATGGAACCCGTGAGAGTCGGAGTCATTGGTGTTGGCCACCTAGGGCACCACCATGCAAGGGTTTACACGGAGCTTTTCGGCACGCAGCTCGTGGGCGTAGTCGACCTCGATGAAGAGAGAGCCGCCACCATCGGAGAAGCGCTGGGAGTCCCTTACTTCACGAGTCTTGACCGTTTCTTCGAACATGCCCGGCCGGATGCCGTCAGTGTCGTCGTCCCGACCGTCCAGCACTACGAAGTGGCCCGCCAGGCGCTCGAGAGAGGCCTTCACGTCCTCATCGAAAAACCGGTGACGACGACGGTTCTCGAGGCGGAAGACCTCCTGAAGCTTGCGGCGGGAAAGAACCTGGTCCTGCAGGTGGGGCATATCGAGAGGTTCAACAGCGCGGTGCAATACCTGAGCAACGTGGTCCGGGAACCGATTTTCCTGCAGTCCAACAGGCTGGGGCCTTTTACGAACCGCATTTCCGATGTCGGCGTGGTGCTGGACCTGATGATCCACGATATCGACATCATGCTTTCCCTTGTCAGGGCAGACATCGTCAACATCAACGCCATGGGAAGGTGCATTCGTTCGGATCACGAGGACGTCGCTTCTGCCCAAATCGAATTCTCCAACGGGACGATGGCCCACATCCTGGTCAGCCGGGTTTCGGAAAGAAGGATGCGGCAGCTGGAAATCATGGAACCCGAGCGGTACCTGACCATCGATTACCAGGCACAGGAAGTTTCGATCCACCGCTGTCTGAACCAGCAGGGCAGCGGGCTCGTCGAGGTGATCGAGCATCCTGTCTTCCCCAAGCGTGAACCGCTCAAGCTTGAGCTCTATCACTTCGTTTCCTGCGTCAAGGAGGGGCGGCAACCCCTCGTGGGCATCATGGACGGCAAGAGGGCGCTCGAAGTGGCGATCTCGGTGCTGCGGCAGATCCACGTCCAGAAGCAGGCGGGTTCGATGCACTCCGCACAGTCCTGAGGGATGGCTGCGGCACAGGAAAGGGCCTGGAACGGAGGAGGGGAGGGGACAACCTTCCCCTCCTCCGTTTTTCTGCTATGATTCCGGTGGTCTGCGCTTTTCAAACCCTTGCCGGGAGGTGGTCGGCATGTCCGGTGTAAACCTGCAGGCACTCGTCGCCCTGGTCTGTTTTCTCCTTTGCCTGCTGATCGCAAGGGCGGTGATGAACATCCAAAGGGGGCAATGGCCCGGTGGGCAGATGTGGGTTCTGTATCTCCGCACACTCCTCGGCTTTCTCTTCGCGGCAGCCATCACCCTGGCCTTTTACGCCTTCGCGGGAATCGACCTGCTTCATCGCTGAAGAGGTCGGCCGGTACGGCTCGTTGGCCGGCAATTTTCCCGGTTCCAAACCTTCCGAGGTTTGACCCGGATACCGGGAGCTTTTATGATTCGATTGCTTTTCAGTTTCCGGTCCATTCTGAATTTCATTTGCCGAAGGGGACGGAGCCCATGGTAGAGAGCAAGTCGGCGGAAGCCGCGGGCAAGGCGGCGTACGAGAAGACGGTGGAGAAGTTTCTGCAGAAGGCCCCGGAGAGGAAGGCGGCGTTCCGGACGGGAGGGGGTCTCCCGCTGAAGCGCCTGTACACTCCGGAGGACCTGGAGGGGATGGATTACGAGCGGGACCTGGGATACCCGGGGATGTACCCGTACACGCGCGGCGTGCAGCCGACGATGTACCGGGGCCGTTTCTGGACGATGAGGCAGTACGCGGGCTTCGCGACGGCGGAGGAGTCGAACGCGAGGTACCGGTACCTGCTGTCGCAGGGGACGACGGGACTGTCGGTGGCGTTCGACCTTCCGACGCAGATCGGGTACGACTCGGACCACCCGATGGCGCAGGGAGAAGTGGGGAAGGTGGGGGTGGCGATCGACAGCCTGGCGGACATGGAGACGCTGTTCGCGGGGATTCCGCTGGACAAGGTGTCCACGTCGATGACGATCAACGCTCCGGCGAGCGTGCTGCTGGCGCTGTACATCGCGGTGGGAGAGAAGCAGGGCGTACCGATGGAGAAGCTGTCGGGGACGATCCAGAACGACATTTTGAAGGAATACATCGCGCGGGGGACGTACATTTTCCCGCCGAAGCCGTCGATGCGGCTGATCACGGACATTTTCGAGTTCTGCAGCACGCACGTGCCGCAGTGGAACACGATCTCGATCTCGGGCTACCACATCCGGGAGGCGGGGAGCACGGCGGTACAGGAAGTGGCGTTCACGCTGGCGGACGGGATCGCGTACGTGGAGGCGGCGGTGAAGAAGGGGCAGGACCCGAACGTGTTCGGGAAGCGGCTGAGCTTTTTCTTCAACGCGCACAACGACTTCCTGGAGGAAGTGGCGAAGTTCCGGGCGGCGCGGCGCCTGTGGGCGAAGATCATGAAGGAGCGCTTCGGTGTGACGGACAAGGGGGCGCAGATGCTTCGGTTCCACACGCAGACGGCGGGAAGCACGCTGACGGCGCAGCAGCCGGAGAACAACATCGTGCGGGTGGCGGTGCAGACGCTGGCGGCGGTGCTGGGGGGTACGCAGAGCCTGCACACGAACAGCTACGACGAGGCGCTGGCGCTGCCGACGGAGAAGAGCGTGGGGATCGCGCTGAAGACGCAGCAGATCGTGGCGTACGAGTCGGGAGTGACGGAGACGGTGGACCCGCTGGCGGGGAGCTACGTGGTGGAGACGCTGACGAACGAGATCGAGAGGCAGGCGTCGGAGTACATCGCGAAGATCGACGGGATGGGCGGGATGCTGACGGCGATCGAGAAGGGGTACGTGCAGCAGCAGATCCAGGACGCGGCGTACGCGACGCAGAAGGCGATCGAGTCGGGCGAGCAGATCGTGGTGGGCGTGAACAAGTTCCAGGTGGAGGAGCAGGAGACGGAGAGGTCGCTGCTGAAGGTGGACGAGGCGGTGGGGCAGAACCAGGTGAGGAAGCTGCAGGAGATGAAGGCCGGACGGGACAACCTGAGGGTGCAGTCGTGCCTGGAAGCGATCCGGGAGGCGGCGAAGGACGAGGGAACGAACCTGATGCCGAAGATCCTGGAAGCGGTGAAGGCGTACGTGACGGAAGGCGAGATCTGCGGCGTGCTCCGGGAGGAGTTCGGCGAATACCGGGAGAATATCGTCCTCTAGGGATAAGGGAGGAGACGAAGGAAGCCATGAGTGAGCGAAAAGTGCGTGTGATCGTGGCAAAGCCGGGTCTCGACGGTCACGACCGTGGGGCGAAGGTGGTGGCGCGTGCGCTTCGGGACGCGGGGATGGAAGTGATCTACACGGGCCTGAGGCAGACGCCGGAGCAGATCGTGCAGACGGCGATCCAGGAGGACGCGGACGCGATCGGGATCAGCATCCTGAGCGGAGCGCACGAGTACTACTTCGGTCGGATCATCGAGCTGCTGAAGGAGAGGAAGGCGTCGGACATCCTGGTGTTCGGTGGAGGCGTGATCCCGGAGGACGACGTGCCGAAGCTGAAGGCCATGGGGGCGGGGGCCATCTTCGGTCCCGGGACCCCCACCTCCGTCTGCATCGACTGGCTCCTCTCCGCGGTCCGGGAAAAGTGGGAAAAGGAGTCCGCCTAAGTGGAAAAGCTGATCGCCAGGGCCCTGGAAGGGGACCATCGATCGATCGCCAGGCTGATCAGCCTGGTCGAAAGCGAATCCCCCCAGGCCGAAATCATCATGCGGAAAATCTACCCTCACTCCGGGAAAGCCCATATCATCGGCCTGACCGGGAGCCCAGGAGCGGGGAAAAGCACGCTCGCGGACAAGATCATCGCGCATTTCAAATCCCTCGGGAAAACCGTCGGAGTCATCGCCGTGGACCCTTCGAGCCCTTTCACGGGGGGAGCCATACTCGGAGATCGTCTCAGAATGCAGCAGCACGCCGTCGACCCCGACGTTTTCATACGAAGCATGGGCACGAGGGGGTCCCTTGGCGGCCTGAGCCGTTCGACCCAGGAGGCGGCACTGATCCTTGACGCCTGCGGCAAGGATGTCGTCATCATCGAAACGGTCGGGGTCGGCCAGTCCGAGGTCGATATCGTCAAAATCGCCGACACGGTCGGCCTCATCCTTGTCCCGGGCATGGGAGACGATATCCAGATCATGAAGGCCGGCATCATGGAAATCGCGGACATCTTCATCGTGAACAAGGCAGACCGGGACGGTGCCGACCGAGTGGCGACGGAAGTCAACATGATGCTTGACCTCCTCGGGATGAGAGCCTGGCGCCCCCCTGTGCTCAAAACGGTTGCAGAGCGGGGGGAAGGCGTCGAGGAAGTCGTTTCGGAAATGCTGCGGCACGCGGATTTCCTGAGTCGGAGCGAGGAAGGCAGGCGCCGGAAATGGCAGCGCCTTGGCATGGAGGTCGAAGAGATCCTCCGGAGGGAAATCGCGGCAATGGTCGAGGTTGCCTGGGAGAAGGAAAAGTCCCCGGAACTCTTCGAATTGCTCGCCGCCCGGAAAACCACCCCGTATGAGGTCGCGGAGGAGGTTCTCGGGAAAATCCTGTCGGAAACGTGCAGCTGACCGGCAAGGCCCGTCCGGCTCGATCGAGTTGCGGCAAAGGCAGCAGGATCGTCAATGGTATGATTAGCTGGCGTTGAGGCAGACAGCCAAGGAGGTTGGTACACGATGCGCATTGCCATCGGATCGGACCACGCCGGATTCACCCTGAAGGAAAAGATCAAGGAATTTCTTCGCGACTCAGGCCATGAAGTGCAGGATTTTGGGACCCATTCAGCGGAGTTGAGCGTCGACTACCCGGATTTCGGCTTCAAGGTCGGGGAAAGCGTCGCCTCCGGGCAATCGGAACGGGGAATCTTGCTCTGCGGTTCGGGAATCGGAATGTCGATCGCCGCGAACAAGGTTCCGGGTGTCTACGGAGCTCTTTGCAACGATCCGGACACCGCCCGCTTGAGCCGCCTGCACAACAACTCGAACGTTCTGATCCTTGGAGGACGGGTCGTGGAGGAAAAAACCGCAATCGAAACCGTGCGGGTCTGGCTGGAAACTCCCTTCGAAGGGGGGCGCCACTCGGCCCGGGTAAAGAAGATCGAATCCTTCGAATCCCAGCTGACCGCTTTCCCGGCTTACCCCAACGGCAATCCGCTGTTCATCCTGGATCACCCGCTGATCCAGCACAAGGTTGGCATCATCCGGGACAAAAACACGACCGTGAAGGAATTTCGGGAACTTGTCCAGGAAATCGCCGGTCTCATGGTCTACGAGATCACGCGGACCCTCTCGCTGGAAGAAACGGAAGTCGAAACCCCCATCAGCCGAACCAAGGTCCTGACCCTCTCAGGGAAAAAACTCGCGATCGTTCCCATCCTCAGGGCAGGGCTGGGCATGGTCGAGGGAATTCTCCGGCTCATCCCGAACGCCAAAGTGGGGCACATCGGGCTTTACAGGGACCCGGAAACCCTCTTGCCCGTCGAGTATTACTGCAAGCTGCCGGGCGACATCGAGGAGCGGGACATCTTCATTCTCGATCCGATGCTGGCGACAGGGGGATCTTCAGCTGCCGCCATCGACCTGATCAAGAAGCGTGGAGGGAAGAAGATCACGCTCGTCTGCCTGATCTCCGCGCCGGAAGGGGTGGCATTCGTCCACAGGCAGCATCCGGAAATCCCGATCTTCACGGCTGCGCTTGACAGTCACCTGAACGATCACGGATACATCGTCCCTGGACTGGGGGATGCCGGGGACCGCCTGTTCGGCACAAGATAACGGACTTGGAAATCGGACCTGCGGGAACGAAATGAGGAAATCCGTGTGTTGAATCCGATGATCCTGCAGTTTTTGGCCTCGCTCAGCTGGGGACTCCTGGTTACACCGATTTCCATTTCCCTGGCGAGGCGGTTTCGTGTCCTGGATGAACCGGGGGGGAGGAAAATCCATAGCGGGACCGTCCCACGCGGCGCCGGTATCGTCCTTTGGCTGGGATATCTCCTGTGGGTCCTGCTTCTTGGCGGTTCCCTCCCTTGGGTCAGGATGACCGCGATCGGAGCGACGCTGGTTTTCCTCGTGGGATACGTGGACGACATGAAGCAGACATCGCCCTACCTCCGGCTGGGAGTCCACCTGGCTGCAGCTCTGATCGCCGTCGCTTTGCTGCCTTTGGCCCCCTTGACCCGGGCTTTGCTCGTGGTTTGGATCGCGGGATGCACGAATGCCTACAACCTGATCGACGGGATGGACGGGCTCTGCCTATCCTTAACCATTTCCACCGCCTGCCTTTTCTGCATTACGGGACAACTGCTCCCCTGGTTTCCGCTTGCGGGCCTTTGTCTCGGGGTCCTTTTCTGGAACTTTCCCTTTCCCCGGGCAAGGACCTTCCTTGGCGATGGGGGCAGCACGCTTCTTGGATTCCTATGCGCAACCCAAATGACGGGATCGGTCATCAAAGGGGGGCTGGATCCCATTTTCCTGCTTCCCGTATTGGTCCTCCTGGGAGGAGTCCCCGTATTCGACACGCTTATGGCGGTTGCCCGGAGGCTTTTCCGTGGAAGGTCGCCGTTCCTGCCCGATCGGGGACATCTTCATCACCGCCTCCTGGACCGTTCCTTCCCGATACCCGCTATTATTGTCATGATGGGGGCGATGCACATCGTTTTGCTCGCTTCGGGAATTGCTCTCCTGAAATGGCTGTCGCGAACGCCCCTGTAATCAATCCGACAAGGAGTTAGAGGATATGGAACAACAACGGAAAAAAGTCTGCGTGGTCGTCGGAACAAGGCCGGAAGCCATCAAAATGGCTCCGGTCGCACTGCGTTTGGCGAGCTCCCCGAAACTCGACTGTTTCCTCCTGGCTACGGGGCAGCACGTTCAAATGCTGCACCAGGCGCTGGAACACTTCAACCTCAGGGCGGATCTCGACCTGAACGTCATGAAAGAAAGGCAAAGCCTGGACTACCTGACCTCAGCCGTCCTGGAGGGCGTCGGCGAAGCACTCGACCGGCATTCTCCCGACCTGGTCCTGGTCCACGGGGACACGACAACGACCTTTGCCGCCTCTCTGGCGGCCTTTTATCGGAAAATCCCAGTTGGGCACGTGGAAGCCGGCTTGAGAAGCCGAAACGTTCTCCTGCCTTTCCCTGAAGAGATGAACCGCCTCTTGACGGACCGTCTCGCTTCCCTGTGGTTCGCACCTACGGAAGGAGCCAAGAAAAACCTGACGATCGAAGGGGTGCCCGCGGAAAGGATCTTCGTCACGGGGAACACCGTGATCGACGCGTTGCTCTGGACCCGGGAGAACCGCAAAGAACCGTCCATGGACTCGCTTCGTTCCATCCCGGCGGAGGCCGACCTGGTTCTGCTGACGGCCCATCGCCGAGAATCCTGGGGAGAACCCCTCAAGCGAATCTGCAGGGCCGCGGAACAACTCAGGAAATCCTACCCGAACCTGTGGCTCCTGATCCCGATGCATCGGAACCCAGCGGTTCGTGAAATCGTCCAGGACTTCTTCCGTGACCGGGAAAGGGTCGTCCTATGCGATCCCTTGGATTACCCGGATTTTGTTTGGGCGATGGACCGCAGCCGTTTCATCCTGAGCGACAGCGGAGGAGTGCAGGAAGAAGCGACTGCCTTGAAAAAACCCGTTCTTGTCCTCCGTGACGTGACAGAACGGCCCGAAGCCGTAGAATCGGGGCCTGCCCTGCTCGTAGGGACGGATGAACGGAAAATCCTCGATTCCGCCGTCCCCCTCATGGAAGACGAAGAGGCCTACCGGAACCTGCTCTCGAGATGTACCAATCCGTTCGGCGACGGTCACGCCTCGGACAGGATCGTCCTTGAAGCCGAAAGGTTCCTGGGATTCGGGGACGGATCGGTCATTGTAGGCGGCAAACCGCGAGAGGAGTGAGAGAGTTGAGTCAGAAACTGGTACTTAGAGGCGATCGTCCCCTGAAAGGAACCGTAAAAGCCCAGGGGGCAAAAAACGCGGCGCTCCCGGTCATGGCGAGCGCTCTCCTGATCAGCGAGGGAACTCTTGAATTGAGCCGGGTGCCCGATCTTCACGACATCCAGACCATGTCCGATCTCCTGAGGAACCTCGGCGCGGAGGTCCATTTTTCGGAAGGCCAGATGCGCATCCTCACGCCGAAAGACCTGGACTGGGCAACTCCGCCGGCCCTCGTCAGAAAGATGAGGGCCTCGTCCCTGGTCCTGGGCCCCCTGCTCGCTCGCTGCCACAGGGCGGTTCTGCCCCTGCCCGGCGGGTGTGCGATCGGAAGCCGGCCAATCGACCTCCACCTCAAGGGGTTGGCCAAGATGGGAGCCGAAATTCGCCTTGAACACGGTTCCGTCCACGCGGAAGCCAAGCGGCTCAAAGGGACCCGGATCTACCTCGATTTCCCCTCCGTCGGTGCGACGGAGAACATCCTGATGGCTGCCGTCCTAGCGGAAGGAGAAACGGTGATCGAGAACGCGGCAAGAGAACCCGAGATTACCAACCTGGCAGAAGCGCTGACCCGCATGGGGGGAAAAATCGAGGGGCAGGGGACAGGAACGATCCGCGTCAGGGGAGTCGAAACTCTCCATAGCACGAACATCAAGATCATCCCGGACAGGATCGAAGCTTCCACCTATATCCTGGCAGGCGTCATCACCGGTGGGGATGTGACCGTAACGGAGATGGAACCCGAACACCTGGAGGCTCTTCTCGCCAAGCTCGAGGAAGCCGGAACCCGCCTGTCCATCCGTAAGGATTCCGTCCGGACCCTTCCAGGGGGTGCCCTGTCTGCGGTTTCACTCAAAACCCTGCCGTACCCGGGTTTTCCTACCGACCTCCAGCCGCAGATCATGGCCGCCCTATGCCTGGCGAAAGGAACGAGCGTGATCCAGGAGCGGGTTTTCGAGTCCCGGTTCCTTCACGTTAGCGAACTCAAGCGAATGGGCTGCCAGATCGAACTCCAGGGGGACACCGCCATCATCACTGGAATCGAAAAACTGACCGGAGCGGAAGTCAGGGCGACGGACCTGAGGGCCGGGGCCGCCCTTGTCCTGGCCGGTCTCGCCGCGAACGGCTATACTTGCATCTACCAAATGGGGCACATTCAGCGAGGCTATGAGAAGATGGTCGAGAAACTGAAAAGCCTCGGAGGCGAAGTCGAAATCGTCCCCTGCGACGAAAACGAGGGCCCAAAATTCTAGAGCCAAAAGGCGGGGAGGGGATCGTCATGTCCTGGAAAAGCCATATCGTCAGGAAATCCCTTGCGGGCGTCGAGCCATACCGGCCGGGAAAACCCATTTCGGAGGTACAGCGGGAGTTGGGACTTCAATCGGCGATCCGCCTTTGTTCCAACGAAAACCCCTGGCCTCTCCCGGAAAAGGTGCTAGAAGCCGTCCGAGCTTCGTCGGACGAAATTTGCCGTTATCCCGACCCCGCTTCTTACCGCCTGAAAAGGGCAATCGCCATGAAATGGGGCCGTTCTCCTTCGGAAGTCATTGTTGGAGCCGGCACCGAGGGGATCCTTTATTCCCTCTTCCAATCGATCATTGACGAAGGGGACGAAGTGGCGTACGCAGTTCCCACCTATCCTCTGTACGGCCTTGCGGCAGCTGCAGCCGGGGCGAAACGGGTCGAAATCAGGGCCGAGGGAAACGGAGAGAAGATCGGCATCGATCGGCTGATCGATGCCTGCGGCCCGAGGACGAAGGCTCTCGTGATCTGCAATCCCAACAACCCGACGGGGACTATCCTGAACCGGACGGACTTGACGGCTCTAGCCAGTTCCCTGAACGGCAGGGAAACGCTCCTCATCCTGGACGAAGCCTACGCGGAATACGTGGAGGACCCGAAATTCGCCTCCGGGATCGACCTCTTCGATCAACTGGGAAATGTCGTCATGATGAGGACCTTTTCAAAGATTTACGGGCTTGCGGCCTTGCGAGTCGGGTACGCGATCGCACCGAAACCCGTGGTTGAAACCTATCTCAAGGTCCGCAAGGTTTTCGAGGTAAACAGTATTGCCCAAAACGCCGCACTGGCCGCGCTTTCTGAAACCGCCTACATCCAGGAGGTCCGGGAAAAAACGCTGGCGGAACGCGAAAGGATGCACAACGCCTTACGCGACATGGGAATCCACGTGCAATCCACGCAAACGAACTTTCTCATCCTGGATTTCCAGAATGCCAGGACGGTCTATGAAAACCTCCTCATGGAAGGCGTCATCGTTCGGCTCGGTGACGACCTTGGCTTTCCAGGACACTTGCGGGTCACGGTCGGTCTGCCCGAAGAAAACGACCGATTCCTCCAGAGTCTCGGAAAGGTGTTGAAGCGGATTGCCGGACGATGATGCCCCGCTTCTACCCGGCGTGAGAGTGCTGTCCTTTGTCGGAAGGGCTGGAACGGGAAAAAGCCAGCGTGCGCAGGTCCTGGCCAGGAACCTCGATATCGATTTCATCCTGGATGACGGGCTGGTGATCCGGAAAGGCCAAATCGTTTGCGGACGCAGCGCGAAAACGGAAAGGAACCAGGTTCGTGCCATCCGACGAGCCATGATGGAGTTCCCCGAGCACCGGCAGGAAGTCCGGCAGTTTTTCCAGCAGGCACAGCCGTGTAGCGTAATGATCATCGCCACTTCCGAGGGAATGGCGGAACAGATTGCCGGAAGGCTTGGGCTGCCCAAGCCCGAAAGCGTAATACGGATTGAAGACGTGGCCACCCCGGAAGAAATCCGAAGGGCGAGACTGGAGAGAAAGGTCAAGGGACAGCACGTGATTCCCGTTTCCCAGGTCCAGGTTCGAAAGAACTTTGCCGGCAAGCTCGTCGGGAAGCTACGGGTTTTCTGGAAGGGGAAGGACAAGTACGAAGGGGAAAAAACGATCGTCAGGCCCCCTTTCAGCTTCATCGGAGCCTTGCGGATAGAACCGCAGGCGATCGAGGACTTGGTACGCCATGTCGCCTTGCGGACACCTCAAGTCACAAGCGTGCAGGAAGTCAGGATCAAGCCGGGATCCGAGGGCGTGGCAATCCAACTGAAAATAGGCGTGACCCTGGGAGAGAGGAACCTGGTTGAGATTGCAAGGACCGTGAAGGCCAGAATCTCTTCCAGCGTGAGCTATTTCATGGGACTGGACGTCCGAGGGGTCGATGTCATCGTGGCAGAGGTGGATTTGCATGCAGGCGGGAAATAGTTCGATCTTTTGTCCCACTTCGGAGGAAATCGCATCTCGCCGGGAGCTGTTGTGGTCCCGGCTGCAGGAGGAAGTGTCAAGCTGCAGGCTCTGCCCCCTGGCAGAAACGCGGAACCGGACCGTCTTCGGGGAGGGGCCCATGGAAACCTCGCTGATGTTTATCGGGGAAGGACCAGGAGCGGACGAAGACGAACAGGGTCTGCCCTTTGTGGGGAAAGCCGGGCAGCTTTTGACGACCATCCTTTCGGCTGCCGGGATCGACCGACGGGAGGTCTTCATCGGCAACGTCGTAAAGTGCAGGCCGCCCGGCAACCGTGTTCCCACCCTGGAAGAAATGATGGCTTGCGATACCTATTTACAGACGCAGATCGCCCTTGTTTCACCGAGGCTTCTCGTTTTGCTGGGCAGTACCCCCGCGCGATGGATCCTGAAGACAACTGCACCGATCGGGGAATTGAGGGGGAAATGGTTCAACTGGAAAGGGATCGAGGTCTTTCCCATGTATCACCCGAGCTATCTCCTCCGGAACCAGTCCAGGGCCGTAGGAAGCCCCAAGGACCTGACCTGGAAGGACATCCGGGAGGTCAAGAGACGCTGGGACGAGGTCAGGAACGATGCTCGAATCGTCGACGGATCCCTTTGAAGCTCAAGTGAGTCGAACCCCCTCCCACGTCGCAATCATCATGGACGGGAACGGCCGTTGGGCGAAGAGGAGGGGCTTGCCCCGACTCGTTGGGCACCACGCAGGAGTCCGGGCCGTGGAACGGATCGTCAGGGCAGCAAATGACCTGGGGATCCGAACGCTTTCTCTTTATGCCTTTTCCAGCGAAAACTGGAAAAGGCCTGAAAGCGAAGTATCTGGCCTGATTGGTCTTTTCCGGCTTTATATCCGAACCAAGATCGGGGCTCTTCTAGCGGAAGGGGCCAGAATCCGGTTTGCAGGGAAAATCGAGGGGCTTCCCCCCGATGTACAGGCAATCGCCCGGGAAGCCGAGGAAAGGACCGCGTCCCAGAAAGGCCTTCAGCTGGTCATCTGCCTGAATTACGGCGGAAGACAGGAGATCCTTGACGCCGTCAACAGGGCGGCGGAAGCGGGTGAACCCTTCCCTCTGGACGAAAGCACCTTAAGGAAGTACCTTTATCTTCCGGATATCCCGGATCCGGACCTGATCATTCGAACAAGCGGGGAAATGCGGCTGAGCAATTTCTGGTTATGGCAGAGCGCTTACAGCGAGTTTTTCTTTACCGAAAAGCTCTGGCCCGATTTCGGTCCCGAGGATCTCGCACAGGCCCTGGAAGATTACTCTGGGAGGGAGAGGCGTTATGGATCCATCAAGCCGGACATTCGGCAGTGAGATCATCGTACGGGCATTGAGCGGGGCCTTTGTGGTCCTGGCCATTTTGGGGGGGATCCTCCTGGGGGGGATCTACTGGTCTTTCATCGTGACCCTGATCGCGATGATTTCCCTTTGGGAGTTCTACAATCTGCTCTCCGTGAAGGTCAAGGTTACCCGTGGACTCGGCTTCATTTCTGCTTTCCTGCTCATCACGGCGGCAACGATGAACTTCAGTTCTGCAGCCATTCTGGCCATCACCGCCCTCATCCCCTTTCTCGTCCTTTGCATCGAAATCGTACGCCGCCAGGTTCTTCAGATCAGCCACGCCATTCCGAACATGGGCGGGACGCTTGTCGGCCTGATCTTCATCGCACTCCCGTGGACGTTTCTCGTCCTCTTGAGGTCGGAGCCCTGGGGGACCATGCTCTTGATCACCCTTTTCGCCTGCACCTGGAGCTGCGACGTGACGGCCTACCTCGTGGGCGTTCGCTGGGGCAGGACATACCTCTGTGAAAACGTCAGTCCGAAAAAGACCTGGGAGGGGTTTGCGGCGGGTGTCGCCGGGAGCCTTTTCTGTGCCGGGCTGCTCGCATTCGCCTGGCAGTTTCCCCCTTTCCCGCTCCTCCTTTTGGGACTCCTCTGTGGGCTCGCGGGGCAGATCGGCGACCTCGGGGAATCGCTCCTGAAACGGGAAGCCGGGGTCAAGGACGCCGGGAAGCTGATCCCGGGGCACGGGGGAATGCTCGACCGTTTTGACAGCATCCTTGTCAATGCCACCCTTGCCTTTCTGATCTTCGAGGTGATTTGGCATTGACGTCGAACGGGGGGCTTCCGCGAGGGATCGCGGTGATCGGTGCGACAGGAAGTGTCGGAACGGCCGTACTTGACGTCTGCAGGGCCCACCCGGGCCGCTTCCCGGTGATCGCCCTGGCTGCATCCTCCAATGTTTCAAGGATGGCCGCCCTTGCAGCAGAGTTCAAGCCTCCTTTCCTGGCCATGTCGGATCCCGCGGCAGCCCGGGCACTGATCTCTCACGTGCCGCCAGCGACGAAGGTCCTTTCCGGGCCGAAAGCCCTGGAGGACCTCGTCCTTATGCCGGAAACAGGACATGCCGTCTTCGCTTCCTCTGGGACCGCTGCCATTTCCGCGCTCATGGCTTCGTTGAAAAGCGGGAAGACCGTATCCCTTGCCAACAAGGAGAGCCTCGTGATCGCGGGCCCCTGGGTGATGCCCCTGGTCCGGGAAAGAGAACAGCTGAGGCCCTTGGACAGCGAACACAACGCGGTCTGGCAGTGCCTGGCGGGAGAACGGGAAAACACGGTCACGGAAATCGTTTTGACGGCATCCGGGGGCCCCTTCCGCGGCCTGGACATCCCTTCGCTCGAGAAGGTGACACCAGCAATGGCCCTCCGCCATCCCGTCTGGAAAATGGGAGCGAAGATCACCATCGATAGTGCCACCTTGATGAACAAGGGGCTTGAGATCCTGGAGGCCATGCATCTTTTCGGGCTGCCATCGGGAAAAGTTCGGGCAATGGTGCATCCGCAGTCCGTCGTCCACGGCATGGTGCGTTTTTGCGACGGATCCATGAAGTGGCTCCTGTCGAACCCCGATATGAGGATCCCGGCAGCGGTCTGCCTCGCCTTTCCGGACCGGGTCGAAATCGACGAGGAGACCGCAAGGCTTTCCCCTCTCGAAAGCCTGTCTCTATCCTTTGAAGAACCCGACCTGAGACGGTTCCCTTGCCTGGCCCTGGCAATCCAGGCTGCGCGGAGTGGAGGAGCCGCCCCGGCCATCCTGGTCGGAGCAGATGAAACCGCAGTTTCCGCATTCCTGCAGGGAAAGATCCCGTTTTCGGGGATCCCGAGGCTGATCGAGGCCGTTCTTGAGGATTTCGATGCTCAGTCTCCTCAATCTCCCCAAGAGGCAATCGCTATAATGGAATGGGCCAGGAGGAAAGCCGCCGAAATTCTTGGCCACCTTGATTCATCGAGGAGGTTGGCCCCTTGATCGTTAGCCTTTTTTCCTTTCTGCTGGTGATCTGCATCAGCGTCGTCATCCATGAGCTGGGGCATTTCCTTTTTTCCATCAAGTACGGGGTGAAGGTCTACGAGTTTGCGTTTGGGATGGGCCCCTCCCTTTTCCAGAAACGCCACGGCGAAACCCTGTATTCGGTCCGGGTTTTTCCCGTCGGCGGATTTGTGAGGCTGGCAGGGATGGAAGAGGAACAGGAGGGAGAGAGCGCCCCGCCCGAGAGGACCTACCCGGGCAAAACCCCATTCCAGCGGTTTGCCATCCTGGCCGGGGGACCGTTTTTCAACGTCCTCCTGGCCATCGTTCTGACGACGGTCCTGTTGACATTCCACGGGGTCCTCGATATCAGGACCGCTACGGTGGGATCAACCATCAGCGGATTCCCCGCGGAACGAATCGGCTTGGTTTCCGGAGACCGGATCGTTTCGATCAACGGAAAACCCGTGACAAGCTGGGATTCGATGTCTTCAACCATTCGGCAGGAAGCCCCGAAAGGCCCTCTTGCCCTGGAAGTCGAAAGAGAAGGAAGGATCCTGAGGTTCACCATCCAGGCTGAAAAAGACAGGCAGTCGGGCGTCCCGCTGCTTGGCATCCGGCCGAGGCAGGTTCGCTACCCGTTGCACGAATCGCTCTTCAGGTCCGTCGGAACGGCATGGGAAATGACCCTGTCAATCTTGCGAGGACTCTGGAGCTGGGCATTCGGGCGGCAGAACGTGGAATTTGCAGGACCGGTCGGGATCGCTTCCATGGCGGGAGATGCCGCGAGGCAAGGATGGTGGTCTTTTCTTTCTTTCCTGGCGGTGATCAACCTGAACCTCGGGATCCTCAATCTTTTCCCTTTCCCGGCACTCGACGGCGGAAGGCTCTCTTTTCTCATCGGGGAGATACTGACGGGGCGCCGCCTTCCGCCCAAGTGGGAGAATCTCATCCACCTGGCGGGCTTTGCCCTGCTTCTTGCCCTGATCGTGTATGTCACCTGGAAGGATATCCTCCGCCTGACTCACCCCTAAGGCCGGGAAGAAGGGGAGGGGAGGCAAGACCGTGTCGGTTCGAAGCGTTTTCGTAGGGAGCCTCGGAATCGGTGGCCACAATCCCGTGCGCGTGGAAAGCATGCTCAAATCCCCCCTGGAAAACCTTCAGGCGTGCCGGGAGGAACTTCTTGCGCTTGCTTCGGCGGGATGCGAAATGGTCCGGGTGGCATTTTCCGACCCCTCCGACGCCAAATCGCTCGAAACGCTTGTTTCGAATGCGGAAATCCCGCTCATGGCAGACATCCATTTCAATCCCGACCTGGCTGTCCTGAGCCTGAAGGCCGGGGTACCTGCCATCCGGATCAACCCCGGAAACATGGGAAGCCCCAAACGCCTGGCTGAAATCGTTCATCTCGCCCGAGAGAGGAAGGCCGTGATCCGAATCGGGGCCAATGGCGGTTCCCTCTCCGGTACGCTGCTGGAGAAGGCGGGCGGCGACCGTTCGCTGGCCCTGGTCCTTGCCGTGGAAGTGCAGCTACGGTACCTCCTGGACCACGGGTTCGAAGACGTGATCCTTTCGGCAAAATCGACCTCGATCCCGGAAACGGTGCGGGCAAACGCCCTCCTAGCCGAGCGCTATCCGTATCCCCTGCACATCGGGATCACCGAGGCTGGGCCGGGGCTCGGCGGTATCGTCAAGAACGCGGCCGGCATCGGAATCCTCCTGAACCAGGGAATTGGAGACACGATCCGCGTAAGCCTGACGGCCCCCTCCCGAGAGGAAGTCGAAACGGGATATTCGATCCTGAATGCCCTCGGCATCCGGCGAAAAGGATTCGACCTGATTTCCTGCCCCACCTGCGGACGGAAGCGGATCGACGTCCAGGCCCTTGTCCGGAGGATCCTTCCCGCCCTCGCCGGCCTTCCTGACGGATTCAGCGTCGCCGTGATGGGCTGCGAGGTGAACGGGCCGAGAGAGGCGGCCACTGCCGACTTGGGCATTTCCGGGGCCCCAGACGGATTCATCCTTTTTTCGCATGGCAAGCCGATTGCGGTCGCGGGAACTGAAACCCTGGAGGAAACTCTCCGAGTGACTCTGGAAAAAATCTGCCCTAAGCAAAACTGAATCGGCATTTCTTCCTCTTTTCCCCTAAACAAATCCTATTTTTTCGCACTCCCGCTTTCTTTTTTTCCGCCTTTCAATTGACAGGGGAGGGGGGTCCGATATAATGGATTTCGCCCTTGTCCCGAACCCTCGGGACCATCCGCAACCAAGGAGGCCTATTGAGATGATTGAAACGCCAGACCTGTACACCCTTGTCGTGGGAAAAGGAGAAGGGGAGAAAAAACTGACCGCATTTGACGCAGCCCTTCTGGAAGCCGGGGTCGGCAATATGAACCTGCTTCGAGTTTCCAGCGTCCTTCCCCCCAGGTGCCAGTTCGTCCAGAAGATGGAGATGCCTTACGGCAGCCTTCTTCCCATCGCCTACGGCTCAATCTCGAGTGACGTTCCGGGCGAGCGGATCGCCGCCGCAATCGGGGTGGGAGTACCGGAAGATCCCGACAGCTTCGGCATGATCATGGAATATTCAGGGTTCTGCTCAGCCGACGAAGCTGCCCGCAAAGTCGAAGAAATGGTGAGGGAAGCGTTCGAAATGAGAAAGCTTGCGCTCAAGGAAGTGAAGGTCAAGGCTGTCGATCACGTCGTGGAGCAGTGCGGCAGCGTTTTTGCCGGCTGCCCCCTTTTCTACCGGAAGAAGGGAGAATAAAGATCCCATGGAGCCGATGGCGCGGCGGGAAACGGATCTCTGGTTCACCGAGTACCAGACCCCTGACATGCGGTTGGGACTTCGGATCAGCGAGATCCTTCTCAACGTCCAGACCCCCTACCAGCACCTTCTCGTCGTCAGGACGGAACAGTACGGCAACCTCATGGCTCTTGACGGAGCCATCATGATCACGGAAAAGGACGAGTTCACGTACCATGAGATGATGAGCCATGTCGCCCTTTGCTCCCATCCTTCCCCGCGGCGTGTCCTGGTCGTGGGAGGAGGGGACGGTGGAATCGTCCGGGAGCTCGTCCGCTACGACATTCTGGAAAAAATCACCCTGGTCGACATCGACGAACAGGTGATCGAAGCGTCCAGGCGGTTCTTCCCGTCGGTCAGCTGCGCTCTCGACCACCCGAAAGTCGAAGTCCGTCCCATGGATGCCCTGGTCTACATCAAGGATCACCGCGACGAGTTTGACGTGATCATCGTCGACAGCACGGATCCGGTGGACTTTGCAGCGGGGCTTTTCGAGGAAGCCTTCTTCCGTGACGTCCACAGCGCCCTCAAAGAAGACGGGATGGTAGTTTCCCAAACCGAATCTCCCATGGGGCATCCCGACATCCTCAGGACGGCTTTCATGGAGATGAAGAAGGTTTTCCCCATCGTCGAGCTCGGCTGGGGAATCATGCCGACCTATCCCACGGGATCCTGGACCTACACGTTCGCCTCCAAGGTCCACGACCCCAGAAAAATCTTCCGCCAACCGCCCGAGGGAACCCGGTATTACTCTTCGAAAATCCACGAAGCCTGCTTCGCGCTGCCCCCGTTCCTGGAAAAAATTCTTCAGGAAGGACCGGAACAGGCGTGACCCGCTTTATTGCAAACTCAAGGAACCTCCGGGAATCGAAGTGGGTCCTTCTCGGAATCCCCATGGATTTCACCGTTTCCCGCAAGTCGGGAAGCCGATTCGGCCCGGAGTCCATCCGGGCCGAATCGTATAACCTGGAAACCTACAGCCCCACGCAGGATCGGGATCTTGAGGACGTGACCTTTTTCGATCTGGAGGATCTCCATTTCCCCTACGGGGATGTCCATCAGGCCCTGGATACAGCGGAGCGGGTCGCGCGGCACCTTTTGACCCTGGGAAAACGGATCGGCGGGCTGGGGGGCGAACACCTCGTCTCCCTCCCCTTGATCCGTGCCGCCGCTTCCTTCTGGCCCGAGCTGCGGGTTGTCCACCTGGACGCGCACGCGGATTTGAGGACAAGCCTGAGGGGGGGGACCCTGAGCCATTCGTCGGTGATGCGCCATGTGGCCAAGTCCTGCCTGAGTGAACCTGGCCGCCTCTATCAGTTCGGGATCCGATCCGGGTGCAGGGAGGAGATGGCTTGGGGGAAGGCCCATACCCGGATTCACCTCGGAGAGGTCCTTGAACCATTGGTGCGCTGCCTGGAGGAGCTCAAGCCGTGTCCGGTCTACCTTTCCATCGACATCGACGTCGTGGATCCTGCAGCCGCGCCGGGAACCGGGACTCCGGAGGCCGGCGGAATCACTTCACGGGAACTTCTGGAGGCGATCCACGCCATGAAGGGGCTCGACCTCGTCGGCTTCGACCTTGTCGAAGTGGCCCCGGACCTGGACGTGAACAACGTCACTTCCGCCCTTGCGGCCAAATGCGTTAGGGAAATCCTGCTCCAGTGGGGATGACCCCCCTTTTTTGCCCGGCCCCATTGTGATATAAATATCCTATCCTGAACCATAGAGAATATCCGGTTCACTTTTAAGGAGGGGCTCATGGAAAACGGGACCAGCGGCTTCAACGTGTCTTCAGAGGTAGGGCGCCTCAAGCGCGTGATGCTCCACCGGCCGGGCAAGGAACTTGAGCGCCTGACGATCGACAACAAGGACGAGCTCCTTTTCGATGACATCCTTTGGGTCGAGGAGGCCCAGAAGGAGCATGACGCCTACGCCGACCTCCTGCGCGACAACGGCATCGAAGTTGTGTATTTCAGGAATTGCCTGGCCCACGTCCTGCGGGAGGAAGAGATTCGCTCCATGCTCCTGGACGAGGTGCTTGCCTGGGAGGCTCTCGATTATCCCCTCCTTTGCGGCCTGAAAACGGAAATGATGGGCGTCCCTTCACCCGAGCTGGCGGAAATCCTGACAGGCGGGTTGACGAAGTCGGAAGCCTGCGAGCTTTTGGGCAACTGCCAGAGCCTGGTTCTAAACACCCTCGCGGACCACGAGCTTCTGATCAGGCCTTTGCCGAACCTCTACTTTCAAAGGGACCCGTACTCCTTCGTGAAAAACGGGGTCATCATCAGCGTCATGAGTTTCAGTGCAAGGCAGCGCGAACCGATCTACGCCCGCTATATCTTCAAGTATCACCCCTATTTCAAGGACGTGAAGATCTTTTTCGGAGAGGAAAAGCTCGACGGGGTACCTTACTGCATCGAAGGTGGCGATTTCCACGTCCTGTCCGAAGACACGGTCGCCATCGGCATCAGCCAGAGGACGACCGCCGGATCGGTGCAAATCGTCGGCAGAAGGCTTGCAAAGGAAGCCGGAATCAGAACGGTTCTTGCGGTCGACATCCCAAAGCATCGGGCCTACATGCACCTGGATACGGTCTTCACCATGGTGGATTGGGATGCCTTCACGATTTTCCCAGGGGTCGCCAACCGAATCCGGGTCTGGGAGCTCTCCTACGATGAGGGCGGGAACCTGGTCCGGATCGAGGAAAGCCGAAATCTTGTGGAGATCCTCAAGAAATCTCTGAAGCTGGATCGGGTCCGCCTGATCGAGACCGGCGGAGGAGATCCCGTGCTGGCTGCCAGAGACCAATGGAATGACGGAACGAACACGTTCAGCATCGCCCCCGGTGTCGTCGTAACCTACCGGAGGAACGTAGTGTCGAATACTGTTTTGCGCGAAAACGGGATCAAAGTCTATGAAATCCGGGGTGCGGAGTTGGGCCGGGGCAGAGGCGGCCCGCGCTGCATGAGCATGCCTCTCGAGCGGGAACCGAAGAGCTGACCCCGGTTTCCTGGAGATAATCCCGTCGTCCATCACAATCAAGGAGGAGGAAGAGCACCATGCCCGTTAACCTGAAAGGCCGCAGTTTTCTAACTCTCAAGGATTTCACCCCTGAAGAGATCGAGTACCTACTGAAGCTGTCCGCCGACCTGAAGATGAAAAAGCGGATGGGGATCCGGGGCAACCTGCTTGCCGGCAAAAACATCGCCCTGATCTTCGAAAAGCCCTCGACTCGTACCCGCTGTGCGTTCACGGTCGCCTGCATCGACGAGGGAGCTCACCCCGAATACCTGGGGAAGAACGACATCCAGCTCGGCCACAAGGAAGACGTCAAGGACACGGCAAGGGTCCTTGGACGGATGTTCGACGGGATCGAGTTCCGTGGGTTCAAGCAGAGCGTGGTCGAAGAACTGGCCCGTTACAGCGGGGTGCCGGTCTGGAACGGACTGACGGATACCTATCACCCCACCCAGATCCTTGCCGATTTTCTGACAATCCAGGAGAACTTCGGGCACCTGAAGGGAATCAAGCTCGTGTACTGCGGGGACGGCCGCAATAACATGGCAAACTCCCTGATGATCGGATCCGCGAAAATGGGGGTCAACTTCGTGATCGCCGCTCCGAAGTCTCTTTGGCCGGAATCGGACCTGGTGGAATATTGCAAGGGGATTGCGAAAGAAACCGGCGCAACAATCCAGTTTACGGAAAATGCCCTGGAAGCCGTCAAGGACGCCGATGCCATTTACACGGATGTCTGGGCTTCCATGGGAGAGGAAGACAAAATGGCGGAACGCGTCGCCCTGCTTTCCCCCTACCAGGTGAACTCCAAGCTGATGGCCGCCACCGGAAAGGAAAGCACGATCTTCCTCCACTGCCTCCCCGCCGTCAAGGGGAAAGAAGTGACCGAGGACGTTTTCGAATCCAGAAATTCGAAAGTTTTCGATGAGGCAGAGAACCGCCTCCACACGATCAAGGCGGTTATGGTCGCGACTCTGGCAAACTAGCCTGGCCGACTCCCTTCCACTCGGCAAAGGAAGCTGGGGGGCCTCCTCTCAGGGGAGGCCCCTTTTTTTCGAACTGTCAAATCGGCGGCAACAGGCTTGGGACCCCGACCCGAATGCAGCCCAGGGAAGACGCCGCTTCCACAAAGCGGACGATTTCCTGGGTGGAGCCACGTAGCACGACCACTTCCATGCAAGTATCATGATCGATATGGACATGCGTGGTACAGACAATGGCTCCCATGAAATCGTGCTGCAGGCGCGTGATTTCGCTGCTGGCATCCCGGCTGTGATGGTCGTAGGAAAAGGTGAAGGTCCCATAGGCTTCTCCCTCCTGGACCTCCCAAAGGGTTTGCCCGATGTAGTCCCTAATGATCTGTCTCAGGGCATCCGACCGGCTTTTCAGCTTCTTTTTTTCGATCCAGCGGTCGAACTCGCTCACCAGGGGTTCCGGCATCGAAACACTGAAACGGACCAGTTTTTCGGCCAAATCGATTCACCTCCATTGCCCGGAAAGGGGGAAAGACAGGATGCGTCCGGTTCGTGTCGCAATCATCCAAACGGGAAGCAACCCGGATACACCGCTTGAACTTGCCTCCACGGTGGAATCGCGCCTCCGAGAGCTTCCAGCCGACGTCTCGCTCGCCATCTTACCAGAACTCTGGAGCCTTTCGCACCTGGGCCAATCGCTCCCGGAAATGGCCCGCTTCAGCCCCTCCATCCTCGAGTCCCTGTCGAACCAGGCCCGCCGCCGGATCCATGCCATTCATTGCGGGAGCCTCCCCTGGCTGGAGGAGGGCTTCCTGTACAACCGCTCTTTTTTCATCGGTGAGGAGGGGAGGGTGATCGCCCGTTACGATCAAACCCACTTCCTGCCCTCGGTGAGAGAAGATTCCCCGTTTCGGGCCGGCAAGGACCCCTCTCCCTTTCTCTGGAAAAGTGCCGTATGGGGAACGGCAATCGGCAGGGATCTCCTGTATCCCGAATTCATCCGCAGTCTCACCCTGGCTGGAGTCCGAATCCTTCTCGTTTCCGCGTCCTGGCCGAAAAACCGGCTTGCCGAATGGAGAGCGCTCCTGCTGGCCCGATCGATCGAGAACCAGGTTTTCACCTTGGGCTGCAACCGTCACGGGAATTCGATGGGGATCGGTCCGGACGGAACCCTTCTGGCCGAGGCCGGAGAAGGACAGGAAACGCTAATTTTCGAAATCGACCCGATGGAAACCGAGAGGGTCCGAAAAGCTTGCCCGCTCTCGGAAGGCCGGCGGCGGGACCTGTATTCCATCCTTTCCTCGATGGCCTGAGAAGGCCTGAAGGGAAAGCGGGGGATATGCTAGAATGTGACTGGTTTTAACTTTCAAGATCAGGAGATAGGAGAAACATGCCCACCCTATACCGCGACCCGTCAATCCTGCTTGCATCCATCGAGAACTGGCTAGCCGAACAACTCCGCTCCGCGGGTGACAAAGGGGGTATCGTCGGCTTGAGCGGCGGCATCGATTCCGCCGTGGTCGCCGCGATTTTGAAGCGTGTCTGCGGAAACAGGATGCTTGCCGTTATCATGCCCTGCCACAGTCATCCGGAAGACCGCCTTCACGCAGCAATGGTGGCAGCCCATCTCCAGATCCCCCACTTGACCGTCGACCTGACGGAGACCTATGATGCCCTCATTTCGGCTCTGGGGGAAGGCGAAGGAAGCAGGATGGCACAGGCTAACCTGAAACCCAGGCTGAGAATGAGCACCCTCTATTTCCTGGCCCAGACACGAAACATGCTTGTCTGCGGTACCGGGAACAAAGTGGAATTGACCGTCGGATACTTTACGAAATACGGAGATTCCGGGGTGGACCTACTCCCCCTGGGAGACCTGCTGAAAGGCGAAGTCCGGCAATTGGCAGGACTTCTGGAGGTTCCCGCCCCAATCATCGACAAGCCGCCTTCGGCCGGCCTCTGGGAGGGGCAGACGGATGAGGGGGAAATGGGAGTGACCTACGATGAATTGGACCGTTTCCTGGCACTTGGGGAAGGATCGGACAAGGTTCGAAACTTCGTGGAACAATCAAGTGCCCGCTCGGAGCACAAGAGGAGAACTCCTCCCATTTGTCGAATCAGCGAGACGAAACAAGCATGACGAAGAGGTGATCATCGATGTCAGGACATTCAAAGTGGGCAAACATCAAGCATAGGAAAGGAGCTCAGGACGCCAAGAAGGGTGCGATCTTCCAGAAGCTCGCCAAGTTCATCATCGTTGCGGCCCGAGAGGGCGGGGGAGACCCGAACGCCAACTTCCGCCTCAAGACCGCCATCGAAAAAGCCCGCGAATACAACATGCCGATGGACAACATCGAACGGGCGATCAAGCGGGGAACGGGCGAGATCGAAGGAGCGACCTACGAGGAAATCACGTACGAGGGGTTCGGCCCGGCGGGCGTTGCGATTCTCGTTGAAACGCTCACGGACAACCGCAATCGGACCAGTGCCGAAATGCGCTCACTTTTTTCCCGCAACGGCGGCAACATGGGGGAAGCCGGCTCGGTAAGCTGGATGTTCGAAAGAAGGGGAGTCCTCAGCATCTCCGGGAAAGGCCTGGACGAGGAAAAGCTGATGGAAGCCTCCATCGAGGGCGGGGCGGATGACCTGGTACCGGACGGCGATGAGGGGTACACGGTCTACTGCGATCCCTCCGTTTTGTCCCAGGTCAAGGAGGCCCTGGCCGCGAAAGGCTATGCGGTTGCAAACGCGGAAGTCAGCATGGTCCCCAAGAACTCCGTCGAAATCACGAAAAAGGAAGATGCCGCGAAAGTCCTGAAACTGGTGGAAATCCTTGAAGACCACGATGACGTCCAGAACGTCTACGGCAACTTCGACATCCCTGACGAGGTGATGGAGGCTATTGCTGGCTGATCGCCGTTCCATCCGCTGCCTGGGAATCGATCCGGGGATCGGGAGGATGGGCTTCGGGCTGGTCGTCCAGGACGGAAGTACGCTTACGGCCGTTGAATACGGTTGTATCGAAACGCCCGCCGGAGATCTCCTCCCTCAGCGCTTGCTTTTTCTTTTCTCGTCTCTCGAGGAAATTTACCGCCGTCTTTCTCCGGATTTCCTTGCCGTAGAACGCCTGTATTTCGGGAGAAACACGACGACTGCCGAGGCCGTCTGGCAGGCTAGGGGGGTTGTGCTCCTGCTGGCCGCGCAGAAAGGAATGGAGCTTTTCCAACCCAAACCCGCGGAGGTGAAAATGGCGGTGGCCGGGAACGGCAACGCCACGAAGTCGCAAGTTCAGCGGATGGTCTGCGAGATCCTGCGCCTGAATGCACCGCCTCGCCCCGACGATGCCGCGGATGCGCTCGCGATCGCGATGACGGGACTGGCAATGAGAGCTGTCCAGACCAGGGTAAACACGGCAGGAGGTCAGGCCCCATGTTGAGAAGCCTTTTCGGGCAGGTGCTCCGGGTCGAAGACGAGGTTGTGGTCATCGACGTCAACGGTTTGGGGATCGAGGTCCATTGCAGCAGGAGAGCCATTGAATCCTGCGCGGAAGGGGAGATGGCCCGAATTCAGACCTTTCTCCTGGTCAACGAATCGGGGATTTCCCTTTTTGGCTTCGCGGACGACGAGGAACGGCGCCTTTTCCTCCAATTGCTTGCCGTGAAGGGAATCGGTGGCCGCATGGCGATGAGCCTGCTGCGGGCAGAATCCCCCGGAACGCTGATCAGGGCAATCCTCTCCTCAGACCTCGAGACGCTGACGAGAGTTCCCGGCGTTGGAAGAAAAACGGCCGAAAGGCTTTGCTTCGAGCTGCGGGAGCGGCTCGCGAAAAGCTTCCCTTCCTTCACCTTCGAAGCGAAGGAAACCGCTTCTTCACCAGCAGGCAACGAAGTCATCGAAGCTTTGATCGGGCTCGGCTTTTCCAGGCACGAAGCCGCCGCTGCAGTTCGCAACGCGCTAGCGCAAGCCGGCGACGGGGCTCGCGAAGAGGAGATCCTGGAATCCTCCTTGCGCCTTTTGAACCGCATCAGGGGTGAATACCGATGAACCAGGAAACGAACAGGATCGTCGAACCCCCCCGTATGTCCGGGGAAACGGAGCTTCTATCCTTACGGCCGCAAAGCCTGGAGGATTTTGTCGGGCAGAAGGCCCTCAGGGAGAAACTCCGGATCTATATCGACGCGGCCCGCATGAGAAAGGAACCCCTTGACCATCTCCTGTTCTTTGGCCCTCCGGGCCTCGGAAAAACGACGCTTGCCGGAATCATCGCCAACGAAATGTCCGGGAATTTGAAGGTCACGACCGGGCCCGCCCTTGAACGGGCAGGGGACCTGGCCGCCCTTCTTTCAAACATCCAGGCGGGGGACGTGCTTTTCATCGACGAAATCCACCGTCTTTCTCCCAATGTCGAGGAGATCCTGTATCCCTCCATGGAGGATTACTCGCTGGACATCATCGTTGGCAAAGGGCCGTTTGCCAGAAGCATCCGACTGAAACTCCCCCCCTTCACCCTGATCGGTGCGACCACCCGCCTGGGGCTTCTGACATCCCCACTGCGGGCTCGGTTCGGCATCGTGGAGCAACTCGACCTTTACACCGTGGAGGAACTCTCCGAAATCGTAAGGCGAGGAGCAGCCCTGATGAGGATCGACATCGCCCCTCCGGCTGCGGATGTCATCGCGCAACGGTCAAGGGGCACACCAAGGGTGGCGATCCGGCTGCTCAAGAGGGTGCGGGACGTCGCCTCCGTCACCAACCATGCCCGGATCGACGCCGACCTGGCGAAAGACGCCCTTGAAATGCTGTCGATCGATCATTCAGGGCTGGACGAGGGAGACCGGAAACTGCTCCGTGCGCTCATCGAGCTTTTCTCCGGCGGTCCAGTCGGCTTGGCCACCCTGGCCGCAGCGCTCAACGAGGAGCAGCAAACGGTGGAGGACATTTACGAGCCTTTCCTGATCCGTAAAGGACTGCTCGAACGAACGCCCAGAGGAAGAAGAGCAACCCCGGCTGCCTTTGAATATCTCGGAATCACCCCTCCTGCGGGATACACCCGCCAAATGACCCTCCTGGAGGGAACCGAATGAACCTCTACGCCTTGGGGAAAGCCCTGGTTCAAATCGGACTGTTGATGGTTCTGCTTGGAGGACTTTTCCTGCTCGCAGGAAAAGTCGGACTCCCTTTCGGGAGGTTGCCCGGAGACCTCTCCTTTAGAGGGCGACATTTCATTTTCTTCGCGCCCATCGGCAGCATGATTCTGCTTAGCCTCGTCCTAACCCTGCTGCTAAACCTTTTTTTGAGGTGGTTCAAGTGAAAAGCCCCAGGCTTCGCGCCCATACCCTGGTTGCCGTCGCGGTCGCCGTTTTTCTCCTTCTCCTGCCTTTGCGCCTGGATGCTTCTTCCCGGCTGGTCCGAATCGGGTTGGAAACGGGGGTTCTTTCCGGAAGAATCGATGCCTCGGCTCCCATCCGCGTTTCTGACGCGCGGGGCAGCTTTTTTGTCGCCGGAACCGCGGTAACCGTAGAATCGGTCGCCGGACGGCTCCTTGTCAACGGGAAACAGGTTTCAATTCCTGCCGACTTTGACAGTTCGCAGGGATTCCTCCGGTGGAACGGGAAACCCTATCGGGGAAGTCTGAGGCTCGTTCCCCACGGGAACGGCTTTTCGGTCGTCAACGTCCTCGACGTGGAATCCTATCTTAGAGGTGTTCTCAAGATAGAGGTCAACCCTGATTGGCCGATGGAGGCCCTCAAGGCCCAGGCTGTCATTGCCCGCACGTATGCCCTGCGCCAGGCGGGCCGCCACGGGGCTGAGGGATTCGACCTCTGCACGACCACCCATTGCCAGGCGTACAGGGGAATGGCAGCGGAAAACCCCAAGCTCGACCGGGCCATTGCAGAAACCCGCGGGATCGTCGTGGTTTACGGTTCGGCCCTTGCCCAGACCTATTACTTCGCGGACGGCGCCGGCTGGACGGCCGACGTCTCAAGCGTTTGGGGCGGAGGAACCCCCTACCTGACCTGCCGGCCCGAACCCGTTCCCTACGAAACGCCCCATTCACGCTGGAGGGCCTCCCTGACCCAAGAAGCTCTCCAGAAAATCATGAATGCGCTCAAGCAGCCGGTGGGATCCATCCTGGAAATCCGGGCACTTCAAAGGGATCCCGGGAACCGGGTCACGCTCCTCGAGGTGAAGGGCACCTCCGGAAGTACGATCGTCAAGGGGCACTCTTTCAGGATGGCGGCAGGAAGCAACCTGATCCGGAGCACGCTTTTCGACGTTGCCCCTGCTTTCGGCGCCAGTTCTTCGACCGACCCGGCCCCGAAGCGCCCGGCAGAGACGAAAAGCCCGACAGAGTCCCAAGAGGAAGACCCTCTCATCGTCCTGACTCGCCAGGGAGCGTTCACCAGCGATGAATTGATGGACATGCTCCTGCACCCGGAGAAAAAAAGCGATTATCTCAGGAAGGCGCTTTCGAAAGGGGAAAAGGGAGTTGCGATCTCTCTTCCAGCTCCCGTCCAGCCGGCCTCTCCCACCCGGTTTTCGGGGACAGTCCCTCCGGCCTTCGAATTTCAAGGGAAGGGCTGGGGACACGGAGTCGGCCTCTCCCAATGGGGGGCAAAGGCCCTTGCCGAAAGCGGATGGAGCTTCGAAGCCATTCTGGGGCACTATTTCCCGGGGACCGCGCTTCGGGCGATCCCCTAACTAAGCGAGAACGGGCAAGCGCATGAAAACAAGCCTCCAGGAAAGGATGCCCAGGGACATCCAGCCCGACCTGCTAAAAATCGATTCCTACGATTACGATCTCCCCCCCGGGCAAATCGCCCAAATGCCGGCGGATCCGCGGGATTCTTCCCGTCTCCTTGTCCTGGATCGTTCGACGGGCTGCCTGCAGCACAGGATATTCCGAGAACTCCCCGAACTCCTCCGCCCGAACGACCTCCTCGTGTTGAACGACGCCCGGGTGATCCCTGCCCGCCTTCTCGGGCGGAAAATGGGCGGATCGGCCCGGTGCGAAATTTTCCTGCTGAGACCGACACACCCCGACTGGAGAGAGTGGGAAGCCTTGGTCAAGCCGGGAAGGAAGCTTCCACCCGGAACGGCGGTCTTGCTGGATACAGAAACGGTCGTCAGGGTCGAGGAAAGGCTTCCAGAGGGCTTGCGTCGGATCCGCTTTCCAGGGGACCTCGACGTCCACGAACTGATCGAAAAGGCGGGGCAAGTCCCCCTCCCTCCTTACATCCAGAACGAAGCGATCGACCCGGAGCGGTACCAGACGGTTTACGCCAGCCGGGAAGGCGCCGTGGCTGCCCCCACAGCGGGCCTTCACTTCACCGAAAGCCTTCTGCAAAACATCCGCTCGCTGGGAGTCGAGATCCGGAACCTAACCCTTCACGTGGGAATCGGCACCTTCCGTCCGGTCAAAGAAGCGGATATCCGAAACCATCCCATGCACGAGGAATTTTTCGAAATCCCGGAGGAAACCGCCTGCAGCGTGAACGACGCGCTGCGAAACGGAAGGCGGATCGTGGCAGTCGGAACGACCGTGGTGAGGGCGCTGGAGGCTTCTACACAAACGGGAGCGTGCCTACCCGGCCTCAACCGGACAAAGCTGTTCATCTATCCTGGCTACCGTTTCAAGGCGATCGGCGCCCTCATCACGAACTTTCACCTGCCGCGCAGCAGTCTCCTCATGCTGGTGAGCGCGTTCGCCGGGCATGAACCCATCATGAAAGCCTACCGAACGGCGGTCCGGGAAAAATACCGCTTTTTTTCTTTTGGGGACGCCATGTTCATCGAATAGATTTCGGCGTTCTGCCCCCCGATTTTCTCAACAAAATGGCAGGGTTGGAGTATATTGATGGGGAGAGAGGGGGGGGAACCATGTGGCTTTGGGGTTGTCTGGCTCCACATCCGCCCATCATCGTCCCGGCCGTTGGACAGGGGAGGGAGCGTGAAGCATCGAAAACCCTCCTGGGGATGAACACGCTGGCGGAAAAGGTGAAAAACGAAAGGCCCGATCTGCTCCTCATCCTGAGTCCTCACGCTCCGTTCGGAAACGGGCTAATGTTTGTCGATGCGGAAACATTCGAGGGAGGGCTCCGAAAATTCGGTGTTCCGCATCCTTTCTTCACGGCACCGGGAAATCACGAAGCCCTCCAGGAACTATGCAATTTCCTCGCGGATTCAATTCCACACCGCGTGTGGAGGACCTCGAAGTTTGACCTCGATCATGCCTCGGTCGTTCCACTGACCTGGCTGCACGAATCCTGGGGGCAGCTGCCGCCGCTAGTCCTTGCGAACCCGATCGGCCTTGAACCTGAATCCGCCTACGAGTTGGGGAAAAAGCTTTCCCGTTTCAAGGATCCTCGATGCTGGGCGCTGCTGGCAAGTGGAGACCTGTCTCACCGAGTCTGCCCAGGAGCTCCCGCTGGATACCATCCGGACGGGCGGCGCTTCGACGAGGTCGTCATGAAAGCACTGGGCAAAAGCGACGCTTCCCCGATCCTGGATCTCGATCCGGGTTTTATCGACCGGGCTGGAGAATGCGGCCGCGAGTCTGTCCTGGCCTTGCTCGGCCTCGCGGGAAACGGGCCGATCGAAGTCCTGTCCTACGAAGCCCCGTTCGGAGTGGGGTACGGAACCGCATACTGGAAAGGGACTGAAAAAAAATCCCCGTCTTCCCGGCTGAGCCTGCCGCTCCTCGCAAGGGAGGCGATCCGCTTTTTCCTTGAGACGGGAAAACGGCTGCCCGTGGAACAGGCAAGAAAAATCGTTCCCGACCCCGACCTTTGGAAAGAGAAAAAAGCCTGCTTCGTTTCCCTGAAGGAAAGGCGGGATGGTTCGCTTCGGGGCTGCATCGGCACGCTCGAACCCACTTGCCCCTCACTCTGCGAAGAAACAATCCGGAACGCCATCGCAAGCGCCACCCAAGATCCTCGCTTCGAGCCCGTCAGCCTGCCGGAATTGCAGGATCTGGCCATTTCGATCGATGTGCTGGATCGCCCGGAGCCGGTTTCCGGACGGGAATCGCTCGATCCAAAGCGGTTTGGCGTGATCGTCGAAAAAGGAAACCGCCGCGGCGTGCTCCTGCCTGACCTGGAAGGGGTAGACACCGTCGAGGAGCAGCTTGCCATCGCCAGCCGGAAAGCAGGCCTTTCCGGACCTGAAGGAGCCAACCTCTGGCGATTTTCGGTCGAGCGGATTCGGGAGAATGAAGAAGAATGAGCCGGGCCGAGGAAGGGATTACCCCCGCACTCTGGTGGAATCGTGAAGACGGCGCCATCCGCTGCACCCTTTGTCCGCACCGGTGCCTGATCCAACCGGGTCAGAAAGGATTTTGCGGCGTCCGGCAGGCCTCTGCGGACGGAGAATCCCTCTTCGCCCTGAATGCCGGTTTAGCCGCCAGCCTCCACCTGGACCCCGTCGAAAAGAAACCGCTTTTCCACTGGTACCCGGGCAGCCGTATCCTATCCATTGGAACGGTTGGCTGCAATCTTGCATGCCCCTTCTGCCAGAACTGGGAACTGGCCCGTTGGAACCCGGAGGTCGGGCTGACGGGAGTCACTCCGCAGGACCTCCTGAAATCCGCCAGGGAATCGGGAAGCAGGGGGGTGGCCTTCACCTACAACGAACCGCTCGTCTGGTACGAATTCCTGATCGAAGCCTCAAGGCTCCTTCGCAAGGAGGGATTCGACGTCGTTCTGGTAACGAACGGCACCATCAATCCCGAGCCCCTTGGGGAACTCCTGCCTTTCATTTCCGCAGCGAACGTGGATCTCAAGGCCTTTACGGAAACGGCCTACCGTAAGCTGGGCGGATTTCTCCAACCCGTCCTTGAGACGATCCGCTCCCTGAAAAAGGCAAGAGTTCATGTGGAACTCACGCACCTGCTCGTTCCGGGGATCAACCTCGAAAGACCCTCCTTTGAGGCAATGGTCGAGTGGATACGGGAGCTGGACGAAACGATCCCTCTCCACATTTCCCGGTATTTCCCGCGGTGGAAGTGGACCGAACCCGCAACCTCGCCGGCGGTCATGGAAGAGTTCAGGCAGACCGCAGCCGCCAGGCTTCCGTACGTTTACACGGGAAACGTGCCCGACCTCGGCATCACCCGTTGCAGGAAATGCGGACGTGACATCGTGGTACGCCATGGATATAATGTTGTGCAGCTTGAATTAGATCCAATCGGAAAGTGCCGGTTCTGTGGACAGGAGAACGGATTCGTCGTTCGCCGTTAAGATTCCAGGGGCGCAACAAACTGCGGAAGGAGGGGCTGCTTTGGACGGAAAAGTGATCGCGCTGAACGGACACTCCCTTGCACTCGAAGACGTCGTCAAGGTTGCGAGGGAAGGATATGGAGTCGCCCTCGATCCCGCAGCGGTAACCTTCGTCGAGAGGGGAGGGCGCATCGTCAGGGAATGGGCCAGGGATGGGAAGGTGATCTACGGAATCACGACAGGTTTCGGCGACCTGGCTTCGGTCTCGATTCCACCCGATCAAAGCGAATTGCTGCAAAAAAACCTCCTCCTGAGCCATGCCTGCGGTGTCGGAGAACCTTTGCCGGAAGACGCAGTGCGGGCCATCATGCTGCTGCGGATCAACACCCTGACCCGAGGCTTCTCCGGCATCAGCCTCGAAACCCTGTCTCAACTCGTCAATTACCTCAATCTGGGAATCCACCCGGTGATTCCCAGCCAGGGATCCGTGGGAGCCAGCGGAGATCTCTGCCCTCTATCCCACCTTGCGATCACGCTGCTCGGTGAAGGCGAGGTGTTCTACGGGGGCCGCAGGATGCCTACGGCCAAGGCACTCCAGGAAACGGGCCTGAAGCCCGTTTCCCTGAAGCCCAAGGAAGGACTGGCCCTAAACAACGGAACCGCCTTCATGGCGGGACTCGCAGCCTTGTCTGTCTACGATGCCACGCTGCTGCTCAAGGTTGCCGATATCGCCGCCGCGCTTTCCCTCGAAGCCCTCCACGGGGTCCCCTACGCTTTCGACCCAAGGACCCACGAGCTTCGGCCACACACGGGGCAGAAACTGGTGGCGGAGAATATCAGGACCTTGATCGACAAAAGCGAGATCATCGACCGATACAAAGGCGACCGAGTCCAGGACGCCTACTCCCTCCGCTGCGTTCCCCAGGTTCACGGAGCCAGCCGCGACGCGCTGGAATTCGTCCGTGGAAAGATCGACCTCGAGATCAACTCCGTGACCGACAACCCGATCATTTTCCCCACTGACGGAATCGCCATCAGCGGAGGTAACTTCCATGGGCAACCCATTGCGCTGGCCATGGACTTTTTCGGAATCGCCGTCGCAGAACTGGCGGACATTTCGGAAAGAAGGGTTGCCCGGCTAGTGGATCACAAGCTTTCGGGGCTGCCGCCGTTCCTCGTTCCCGAAAGCGGTCTCAACAGCGGGTTCATGATCCCTCAGTACACCTGCGCTGCTCTTGTTTCCGAGAACAAGGTCCTGGCTCATCCGGCCTCCGTGGATTCGATCACCACTTCGGCCTGCCAGGAAGACCACGTTTCGATGGGAGCTCATGCGGCCCGGAAGGCAAGGACGATCCTGGAAAACACGTTCAACGTCCTTGCGATCGAAATCCTGACGGCAGCCCAGGGAATTGACTTCAGCCTGCCCCTCAAACCGGGGAACGGGACCGCGGCCGCATACGCGGCGGTTCGCGAGGCGGTTCCGTTCTACGAAAAGGACGCGTTCATGGAACCGCTGATCCGCGAGGTTCACCGGATCACGCGTTCCGGGAAAATCGTGAAGGAAGTCGAAGCCGCGGTCGGCCGACTGAACTGAAACGCAAGGGAAGACGATCGCCATGCAGCTTTTCGTTGAACAAATGCTGAACGGTCTGGCCATCGGCGCGATCTACGCCCTGATCACTCTGGGGCTGGCGCTGGTGTACGGGATCCTCCGGATCCTGCACGTGGCTCACGCGGCCATCTATACCGTCGGGGCCTACGTCGGGCTTGCCATCTTCTCCGCAACCCACAGCATCCTCCTGTCGGCCGCAGGAGCCATGGTTTTCTGTGCAGGCTTGGGATTCCTGATCGAGCGTCTTGTCTACTTCCCGCTCTTGAAATACCCTCCCTACGTCCCCCTCATCGGGAGCATCGCCTGCCTCCTTGCCATCGAGGAGATCTGCCGCCTTGCAGCGGGCCCCTACATCCTTTCGTTTCCGGCCCAGTTGCCCTTCCCGAGCTTCAAGGTGGGCGGGATTGTGATCTCCTCGACCTTGACCGCGGTTTACTGCATCAGCGCAGGAGTCCTGCTCTTGCTCTGGTTCATCACGACACGCACCGAGCTCGGTTTGGCCATGCGGGCAACCTCGCAGGACATGGCGATTGCGAGTGCAATGGGAATCAACAGTCACCGCATCATCTCCCTGACCTTCATGATCGGGTCGGCGGTGGCCGCGATCGCGGGTATCCTCGTGGGCATCTATTACAACCAGGTCTACCCTTCCATGGGAGCGGTCCCCGCCTACAAAACCCTGGCCCTGATCGTCGTAGGGGGGCTCGGATCGGTTCCGGGGGCAGTCCTTGCCTCGATTCTCCTCGGCGTCGGAGAGACCCTGTTGATCGGCTACGCAGGCATCCCCCTGCCCAGGGACGCTTTGGCCTTCATCGCCATGATCGCCGTTCTTCTCTGGCGACCGCAGGGGCTTCTCGGCGGACGCGGGTAGGGGAGGGATCTGTCATGAGCGAGTATTCGATCACCATCGGAACCCTGATCGCCATCCAAGCCATCGTCGCATGCGGCTTGAACGTTATCGTCGGCTACGCGGGGCAAATCTCCCTGGGCCATGCCGCCTTCTTCGGGATCGGCGCTTACGCTTCGGCCCTGCTGACGACCGCAGGCGGGCTTTCCTTCTGGTCAGCGCTGCCGATCGTCCTGGGAATCACGGGACTCATCGGGCTGTTCCTGGGACTGCCCAGCCTCCGCCTGAGAGAGGACTTTCTGGCAATAACCACCATCGGGATCAACTTCATCGTCGTTTCCATTTTTCAATACGTCCCCTTCTTCGGCGGAGCCCTTGGGATCGGGGGAATCCCGAGAATCGTCCTTTTCGGTGAAAGGCTCAGGGGCGTTTCGTTCTTCTTCCTGACCGGAGGCTTCCTCTCCATCACGCTGCTGATCTGCTGGCTCTTCACCCGAAGCTGGTCCGGCCTTGCCTGTTTCGCCCTCAGGGAGGACGAAACCGCAGCTTCCAGCATGGGAGTCTCCCCGGTACGGTTCAAGCTGACCGCGTTTATCCTGGGAACGGCAATGGCCGGTCTCGGCGGGGCCCTGTACGCCCATTTCATGCGTTTCATCAGCGCCACCGATTTCGGTTTCCCCATGTCCGTCATGATCCTGTCCATGATTGTCCTTGGAGGCATGGGGACCCTCTGGGGCCCCGTCCTCGGCGCACTCGTCCTGGGCATCCTTCCGGAGCTGTTCAGGCCCCTGACGGATTACCGGATGTTTCTTTACGCGGCTCTCCTGCTGCTGATGATCCGTTTCCAGCCCGGCGGGCTACTGGGGGAGAACAGCCTGGCCAGACGAACCTTTTCAAGGCTGAAGGGAGGGAAATCCTGATGGGCGAACCCCTTCTCAGCCTGCGGGAAATCTCCATGCACTTCGGGGGCTTGAAGGCGCTGGACAAGGTTTCGTTCGATCTGCATGAAGGAGAGATTCTTGGATTGATCGGCCCGAATGGCGCCGGCAAGACCACCTGCTTCAACACCGTTTCGGGGGTTTACCGCCCAACTTCCGGAGAAATCCGATTCCGCGGGAAACGGACAGACGGACTCCCTCCCCACCGAATGGCCGCCCTGGGAATCGGAAGAACCTTCCAGATCGTACGCCCCTTTCCGAACCTGTCGGTCCTGGAAAACGTAATCGTAGCCTTGGGTCTTCGCTGCTACGGAAGACTCCTTTCATCCTGCCGTCCCTGGAAAGGTCGCCGTGCACGGGAAGATGCGATGAAAATCCTTGCCCAAGTCGGCTTGGAAAGCCAGGCTCGGCAGAAGGCAGGGCTTCTGCCGCTGGGAAACCTGAGACGGCTTGAACTGGCAAGAGCCCTTGCCCTGAAACCGCAATTGCTGCTCTTGGATGAATCCTTCTCGGGGCTACGGCACGAAGAGATCGCCCAACAGGAAGAACTGGTCCGGAAAACCAGGGAAAGCGGGATTTCCATCCTTCTCATCGAGCACAACATGCGGGTTGCCATGGGGTTGTGCGATCGCCTGGTGGTCCTCGACCACGGGGTGAAACTGGCCGAAGGGACCCCGGAAACCATCCGGAACGACCCCCAGGTCATCCGGGCCTACCTGGGCAAGGGAGGTAACGCCGATGCTTCTTGAAGTTCAGGATCTCCGGATCGCCTACGGCGACATCGAGGCCGTCCACGGGGTTTCCTTTTCGGTGGGGGAGGGGGAACTCGTTTCGATCATCGGTGCGAACGGTGCCGGCAAAAGCTCGATCCTGAACTCGCTCATGGGCCTGGTTCCTGCCCGCTTCGGGTCGGTCCGCTTCGACTCGAAGGAAATTTCCAGGATGCCCGCTCACGAACGGGCACGTGCAGGAATCCGCCTGGTGCCCGAACGGGCCAGGGTTTTCCCGCGGCTGACGGTCAGGGAGAACCTCAGGGTCGGGCTGTACGGCATCCACGACAGGAGCCGGGAGGAAAAGCAGCTGGAATGGCTTTACTCCCTTTTCCCGATCCTTGCGGAAAGGAGCAGCCAAAATGCAGCGACGCTCTCCGGGGGGGAGCAGCAGCAGCTCGCCATCGCAAGGGCCCTGGTTTCCGACCCCAGGCTCCTGCTGGTGGACGAGGTGTCCATGGGGCTCATGCCGAAGCTCGTCGACGAGGTGTTCAAGGTCCTGCAGGAGCTGAACCGGGAACGGGGTTTGACGATCCTGCTGGTAGAGCAGAACGCCCTTGCATCGCTAGAAATTTCGAGACGGTCCTATGTCCTCGAAACAGGGAAGATCCTGCTGGAAGGCGACTCGAGGGTGCTGAAGGACGATCCCAGGGTCCGCGAGGCTTACCTGGGCCTTTGAGGCCAGGGATAAAGGTTCAAATCCAATACGGGAGGTGTTGTGGAAATGCGTGGATGTCGGATTTTTACGGTTGTGCTGGTGATCCTTTGCCTGATGATCGGTGTCGCCTCTGCGGCGGAGACGATCAAGATCGGGATGCTCGCCCCATTGACGGGATTCGCCGCGGCAGACGGGGCAAGCGCCCTGAACTCGGTCAAAATCGCCGTCGACCAGGTCAACGGTCAGGGCGGGATCCTGGGGAAGAAGGTCCAGTTGATCGTCTACGACGACAGGGCCGACGCGAAAGAGGCAGTCGCCCTGGCCTACAAGCTCATCGAACAGGACAAGATCGCCGCTTTCGTCGCGGGTTCCTATAGCCTTCCTACCCGGGCGGTTGCCCCGATTTTCCAGGAGGAGAAGATCCCGCTTGTCGCAGCCTACGCCATCCACCCGGACGTCACGAAGGCAGGCGAGTACTGTTTCAGGAACGGATTTCTGGGCACGGTGGAGGGAAAGGCAGCGGCCTATACCGCCCACAAGCTCCTGAACGCCAAGACGGTCGCGCTCCTGACCAGCGACAACGATTTCGGCCGGACCCTGGTGGAGGGGTTCAAGATGTACCAGGCCAAGTACGGCAAGGACATGAAGATCGTCTACGAGCAGGCCTACCCCTTCAGCGAAAAGGACTTCAAGCCTTACCTCTCGAAGATCAAGGAAGCCAACCCGGATGTGATCTTCGCCAGCGGCTACTATTTCCAGACCGGGCCGCTGCTCAAGCAGGCCCGGGAACTCGGGATCAAGTCGAAAATCCTTGGAGAGGAAGGAGCGGACTCTCCGAAACTGGCGGAAATTGCAGGAGAGGCAGCTGAAGGATTCTACATCGTCACCAACTTCGACCGGGACGACCCGCGGCCCGTCGTCCAGAACTTCCTCAAGGAATACCGGAAGCGCTACAAAATCGAGCCGGACATGGTCGGCGCCTCTGCCTACGATGCATTCATGATCATCGCAGACGCGATGAAAAAGACCAAGACCTATACGAACCCCACCGCGATCCGGATGGCCATTTCAAAGACGACCGATTTCGACGGGCTGACCGGGGTCATCAAGGGCTTTACCCATATCGGAGAGGTCGTGAAGCCGGTCCAGGTCCAGGTTGTCAAGAACGGGCTTTTCAGGCGTTTCGGTGTGGTGGACGACCCAGAACTGATTCGCCCTTAGAAGGGACGGAAGAAACGAACGAGGGGTGCGCAGACACCCTGCGCACCCCTCGTTCACTGAAGGGAACAGGAAATTCCCTGGGAGGTGCAGAAGCTCATGAGCATCAACAGTGAAATCGGCAAAGCCATGACGATCAGGCTGGACGGCCCCTTCCCGCCGGCCCCCTGCTTTGAACCCGGGA